>WPCJ01318408.1_pt1 | contig 12883 bp, 16 predicted proteins | sample 5399831 | NCBI WGS metagenome assembly WPCJ01 (sample SAMN12869470, study PRJNA574797) | sludge metagenome | isolation source: wastewater treatment of pH10 | place: China:Beijing | collected 2019-05-20 | reverse complement strand
GCCAGCTCCGCTTAGCTCCATACCGGCCAGTAGTCATAAAAGGACTACAGTAAAGGCCTGATACATGACCGCATCCAATCACACGTTGAAACCGCTCGAAGAAAAGCCTTGCATGAACGGGGGCATCCATACATGACCCGGCGTGGCCTGATATTTCCAACTGCCTACCAACTCAAGACGGCACGCTTCCCTGCCTATCGTGATCTGAAAGGCTTCGATTTCGCCAGCAGCGAGATCAACGAGGCGCTCGTGCAGCAGCTTCATCGCTGCGAATTCCTGGACGACGCAAACAACATCGTTCTGGTCGGTGGCCCCGGCACGGGCAAGACACACATTGCTAACGCGATAGGTGTTCAGGCCATCGAGCATCACCACAAACGGGTCCGGTTCTTCTCAACGGTCGAGCTAGTCAACGCGCTGGAACAGGAAAAGGCGCAAGGACGGTCTGGGCAGATCGCCAATCGCCTTGTCCACTCTGATCTCGTGATGCTTGATGAGCTTGGATACCTGCCGTTCAGCGCGTCGGGCGGTGCGATGCTCTTCCACCTGCTCAGCAAACTCTACGAGCGAACCAGCGTCATCATCACGACGAACCTCAGCTTCAGCGAATGGGCTAGCGTCTTCGGTGATGCCAAGATGACCACGGCATTGCTCGATCGGCTTACCCATCATTGCCACATCCTTGAAACCGGAAACGACAGCTTCCGCTTCAAGAACAGCTCTGCGCACGACACTAAAACGACAAAGGAGAAAACGAGGCACTTGACCACGACCGCAGACCCGAAACATACCTAACAGGCGGGTCAATTCTCGCTGGAAACGCTGGGTCAGTTCTCAGTGGCAATCAACATTCTGCCATCGACGCACATTCGATAACTTTCGGTATGAACCTGCTTCGGGTGCAGCTTCATAGCTTCAAGCGTTTCAGTTCGATATTACCGTATGGAAGGCGCGCTTTCGGCTTCGTGGGCGCACTAAACGCACAACTCTAAAGGTAAGCAGTGCACCTATCAGCACCAGATAGAAATAGTGCCCCACCGCCAGGACTTTGGTCGAGAGTGCATAGTGCAGCCCCACAAGTATGGAGACGATATAGACGAGCTTGTGCAAACGGGACCAGCTTCGCCCCAGGCGTTTGATCGAAAACTTGTTCGAGGTCAGTGCCAAAGGCACAAGCAGTAACAGCGATGCCATCCCAAGCATTATGAAGCGCCTTTTCATGATGTCGGCGAACACCGCGGTCAGCGATAACGCCTGGTCCAGAAACAGGTAAACCACAAAATGCATCGCCACGTAGTAGAAACTCAACAGGCCGAGCGCACGACGGTATCGGATGAGGTTCGGTCCGCCGAGATCGCGAAGTGGCGATACCGCAATCGTCAGGATAATGAAACGGAGCGCCCAAAGGCCCAATGAATGCTCGAACGTCTTGACGGGATCGGCGCCGAGATTTCCACTGGCGCCCAGATAGAAGCACCAAATGGCCGGAACCAGGCCCACTACGTACAGCATCCAGACCGACACCGGGCGCCACCGGCTGGAATTCGTGTTTCTAGCCGCCATCAGAAGTGCTTCGCGAGATCCATACCGCTATAGAGGCCAGCTACCTCGTCGGCATAACCATTGAACGGCAAGGTCGCCCGGCGGCCGGCACCGAAAAAACCGCCTTCCCCGATTGGTCTCTCCGTCGCTTGGCTCCAACGAGGATGATCCACCGCCGGATTCACATTGGCATAGAATCCATACTCCGTCGGATTGACAATCTGCCAGGTGTTGCGGGGTTGCTTGTCGGTCAGAGTGATCCGCACGATAGATTTGATGCCCTTGAAGCCATATTTCCACGGCACTACCAGCCGAATTGGAGCACCATTCTGGTTTGGCAAGGTCTGCCCGTAGAGACCTACGGCCAACAGGGTGAGAGGGTGGCGGGCCTCGTCCATGCGCAGGCCTTCGACATAGGGCCAAGGCAACGATTGGAACAGGCCGCCCTGACCCGGCATTTCGGACGGGCGCACCACAGTTTCAAAGGTAACATATTTTGCGCTGCTGAGCGGCTCCACCTTGTCGAGAAGCGCCGCAAGCGGAAAGCCGTCCCACGGAATGACCATCGACCATGCTTCCACACAACGCATGCGATAAACCCTTTCCTCAACCGGAAATTGTTTGACTAGCTGATCAATGTCGAAAGTCGCGGGTTTGGTGACCATTCCGTCAACCTGAATGGTCCACGGCAACGGCTTGAAATTGCCTCCGTACGTGGAGGGATCGCTTTTGCCCAGACCAAACTCATAAAAATTGTTATAGGATGTCACATCCTCAATCGGCGTCACCTTGTGGTCGACGGTATATTTGCTCGCGCCCGCCTGAATCGGTCTGGCCGTTCCATTCGATACATGAAGAGCAAGTCCGGCGGCGATAGCGCCGGTCAGGAATTGCCGTCGTCCGAGATAGAACTGGGGCGGAGTTATTTCAGAGGAAGGAATTGAAGGGGGGCGATAGCGGATCATTGTTCTTTCTCCGGATATTGAGTTCGATTTTGTAAACGTCGCCAAACCGATTACCCAAACGCCAGGCAGCATCTGGACGGCACAATGCGCTTAAGGCTCTTGTTTCCCTGCTTTAGACTCCGAGCCTCTTGCCCGCGGCTTCCGCGGCCAGGCGCGCCTGTTCGTCCATCTGCTTTCGACTGTTCCGCATTGCAGTGACGCGCTCCGAGCCAGCCTGCTGTGGTGTCCCATTGGCGAAGGGAGGCTCAGGCGCATATTCGATAATGAGCTGAGCGCGACGCGACGCCTCCTCGCCATTCATTTCGGCCACGAGCGCAAGCGCGAAGTCGATCCCTGCCGTGACCCCACCCCCTGTCATGCGATTGCGGTCGCGAACGACGCGATTGTCGACATAGCGAGCCCCCATGAGTGGTAAAAGATCGGCCACAGCCCAATAGGCGGTCGCGTCGTAGCCTTTGAGAAGGCCGGCGGCACCAAGCAACAGACCGCCCGTGCAGACGCTGGTGACCCATTTGGCGCGCGATCCGCGATCCATGAGAAACGTGCACACATCCGGATCATTCATGCAGGCGATCGTGCCCAAGATGCCACCGGGCACGAAAATCACGTCGAGATCCCTCGGGCATTCCTCGAAAGTCTGCGTCGCTGTCAAGGGTATGCCGACATCGGTCGATATCGGCGCCTTGTTCTTCCACACGAGCTGCACGTCGAAACGCATAATATTAAAGACAGTCATGGGTCCTATCAGGTCCAGGACCACCATTTTTGGATGGATGAGCATTGCGACTTTCGGCGCGTCAGGCGATATCCCGGCCATGGAACGCACGGATTCTGCCCCGGTTCTGCCCTCTGATAACGCCGGCGAGGCCACGCTGGCGGCAAAGAGCGTACCCATGGCCAGAAGTTCGCGACGATCAATTGTAGCTGTCATTACAAATGCCCTTAATCAGATCAGAGGCGACGGAGAATTCAAAGTGCCGCTGTCGTGCAAACCGGCCAGTTTTGACCCACACGATGACGTAGACGCCACGAACCATTCTGTATTCCATTTCGAACGAATTTCTTCGCTTCGAAGCAATCGGACGAACTGCCCGATAGAAATGGTCGCTGCCGACTGATGCTCACAGTCAGCCCTGAAAAGTAAGAAGAAATGGCCCGTGCTTGCACGATGGATGAGCCTCATACTGAGGCAGGCTGAAAGCAAAAAATCTGGAGGAGACGGAATATTTTCGTAGCGGCGACGTCCACGAACATGAACCGGCTGTAGTCCACGCATCACGACTGAAAGGAAATCCCATGAAGAAATTACTCATTTCCCTCTTTCTGGCCGGGGGCACGTCGGTTTCGTTTGCCGCGTTCGCCGGCCAAGCGCCGCGATCGGCATCGTCTCCAGACATTCCCATTAGTAGCAAGGATCGCCTCTACGCGGCTGAGCAGTTCTCCAACACGGTGTCCGTCACGGACCCATCAACCAATAAATTGCTCGGCGTGATCAAGCTCGGCGACCCGCAGCCGAGTAGCCTCAGCCCGCTCTACAAGGGACAATTGCTGGTACACGGCCTCGGCTTCTCGCCCGACAGCAAGACGTTGGCAGCCGTATCGATCGGCTCCAACTCGGTTACGTTCATCGATACGACGACCAACGCCGTCAAGCATACAACCTATCTCGGACGCTCCCCGCATGAAGTCTTCTTCACTCCCGACGGGAAGGAAATCTGGGTGACAGTGCGTGGCGAGGATTACATCTCGGTCATCGACGCATCAAGCTTCCAAGAGACAACCCGGATCAAGGTTCCAGGCGGCCCCGGCATGCAAATCTTCTCTCCGGACGGCAAATACGGCTACATCTGCTCCTCCTTCAATCCGGAAACCGTAGTGGTTTCCGTGGCCGACCACGAGATCGTTGGCCACGTAAAGCAGGAGAGCCCCTTCTGCCCCAACATCGCCGCTTCGCCGGACGGCAAACAAGTCTGGTTTACACTGAAGGACATTGGCAAGGTCCAGATATTCAGTGCCAAGCCACCGTTCAACGTCATCAAAACCTTTTCGACAGGCCCTATCACCAATCACGTCAACTTCGCCCGCAATGCGAATGGCGATTTCGCCTATCTCACAATCGGTGGGCTCAACGCAGTGAAGGTCTTTCGAACGGATACTTTTGAACAGGTGGCCATGATCCCGGTCGGCAGTCTGCCGCATGGCCTCTGGCCTTCCGGTGACGGAACGCGTATGTATGTCGGATTGGAGAACGGTGACGCCTTCGCGGTGATCGACACGCTCTCCAACAAGGTCATTGGCAATGTTCCGATCGGCCAGGCACCGCAAGCTGTCGTCTATGTCCCCAATGCTGTGACGGAAGGCGATGGACTGGAGAACCTTCAGCCACTCGGTATCGCTGCCCAGACGGCTGAACTCAAGCTGGTGGGAAAGACGCGTTCCGGGGAGGCCCCGACTAGCGTCACGCTGTTCGATCAGGGATTGCTGCAAGTGCTGCAGGCTTCTGTAACCGGTCTTAAACCGAAGTCGCGCTACGTTTTGGCGCTGGCTGCCAGCCCAGACGGCAAAGGTGAGCTTCAACCGGTGTCGAACTTCATGACAAATCCGGCAGGTGCGGCCGTCGTCAACGCCCTCGGCCCGATCCGTCAGATTGTCCAGAATGAGAAGGCCGACACCCGCCGGTATCTCGTTATCGCGGCAGCCAGCGAGAACGGTCCCGGCGAGGTGATCCAGACGCAAGCCGATTGAAAAGGCGTTCCGCCCAACAGGCTCAACAGCGTGGGCGGACTTCCTGCTACCCAGTGGAAGATATATGATGGATGATATCCTACCGTTGGTCGAACCCATGATCCCTGCACTGCGCCGGTATGCGCATGGGCTTTTGCGCGACGTGACCGAGGCCGACGATCTGGTTCAGGATTGTCTGGAACGCGTCATCGCCAACTGGCATCGCCGACACAACGACGATCCACGCACCTGGGTCTTCACGATCCTGCACAACCTTGCAATAACCAGTTTGCGGAAACGGGCGCGTCGCGGCACTCCGATTTCTGTCGATACAGTCAACCAGAGCGTTCTCTCCCACAAGCCCTTCCAGGAAGAGCGCCTCTTGCTGCAGGATATTCTCGACGCTATCGACCAGCTGCCCGAAGAACAGAGAAGCGTGCTCCTGCTCGTTTCAACCGAGGATATGTCCTACGCCCAGGTTGCGGACGTGCTTGCGATACCTATAGGAACAGTCATGTCGCGCCTTTCGCGTGCACGCGAGCGTCTGAGGCTGATATTGGAGCAGCCAGCAATGACGGGCGCAAGTCCGGTCGCGCACCTGCGGAGAGTCAAATGAATACGAAACCGATCACCGAAGACGATCTCCATGCCTATGTCGACGGACTGCTCGACGAAAACCGTCGCGCGGAAGTGGCGGCCTATTTCGAGACCCACCCGCATGTCGCAGCGCGTTTCACGCAATACGGTGACCATCGTGCACTGATCCGCTCCGCTCTTGAGCTCGTCTCCGACGAACCCGTTCCGACACGGCTAAACTTGACACATATTATGAAGGCCCCCCGCAAACGCACACCGCCGTTTTGGCAATCCGCGGCCGCCGCAATCCTCCTGCTGACAACCGGAGGTGTAGGCGGCTGGGGTCTGCACGGAGCGCTGCGGGTACCTGTCGAAGGTGTTGCCGCCCTCACCCAGGAGGCGGCGGACAGTTTCACCACTTTTGCCTCCGACCCTCTGAGACCAGTCGAACTGCGAGCCGATAATACCGCCGAACTGGTCGAATGGGCGAGCAACCGCATAGGTCGGAAACCCGTTTTACCCGATTTGTCGAAATCGGGTTATCGTATGATGGGAGGGCGGATCATCTCCACACCACATGGAGCGGGCCTGATGTTGATGTATGACAATGATCGCGGCAACCGCCTCGTCATGTTGAGCAGGCCGATGGCGATCGACCAGAACCGAAAGATGACTCCACACTCGCAAGGCAACATTGACGGCTGGGGCTGGGCTTCAAGCGGAATGGGATACAGCCTCACGGGCTCGCTGCCTCTCGACGAGTTACATCCGCTGGCCGACGACATCCGGCGCCAGGTCTCGCAGCAGACATGAGAACCGCGATATACGACGCTGGAACGTGCCGCGTCCTATCGCCTTTGCCCCGAAGCGACGGTGGAGATCCTGTGCGAGTTCCACCGTCAGGTGCTTCTTATGTCCCTAGTCGGCGCACATCTGAGCAATCTGTCACGACGCGTACGTGTCTTCATGAAATGGGGCGACGAGGTGCTGGCGCCATGTCTCTTCGTGCAGGCCCTTGAGCCACTCCCTGCGCTTGTATGGGCGACGAAATTTGACACTGTGTGCCCCGCAACGCTCCTCGCTGGAGATCAACTTGGAAGAAACTGAAAGGATCGCAGCCGTAGAAAAGCTTCATGGGACCCGGTTGCTGGCGACAAGCCCTCCTTCGCCTTCCAAACGCGCGATACGTCGCGCCTCGGATTCTGTGAACTTCAATCGGACCCCAATACCGCCACCGTTTTCGTTGATGAATACCGCACCAAGCGCTTCAAGGGCAGACTGGAGAGCCTCAACCATGCCGGGGTCCAGATGTTGAAGCTTACGCTCGAATTTCTCGATAGCATCGTCATCGACACCAGATCGCCTCGAGAGTTTTGCCCGGGTGATTTCAACCAGTGCCCTGCCAGCACGGCATTGCGGACCAGTAATCATTGCGCGTCCTCATCCAACGAAAGCATTGGATTATAGCCTTCCGAATATTAATCATAAGGTCAAGGGCAGTTGTCCGTAACGCGTGATTTATACAAAAAGTGCTACTGACGGCCAACCTTGTATTTTTGAAGATCTTTGCTCGCTGCAGGCTGAATTTGGGAAGCTCACTACGGATGTTTGAAAACTTGCTAAAAGGAGACAATGAAAGCTGATTTGGAGCGCCTCAATTATGAACAAAATCGGAAAGCCTACCAAACGATTGGTATTGCCAGCGCTGGCTACATTTGTGGGAGTAGGCGCATCCGTATTCGCGGAAACCTTCGCTGATGTGCTATCGCTAACATCAGCAAGACCTCTGCAGATGTTAGCTGGCAGTTTCACATACTTCTCAGCTGCATGGCTTGGAGGGCGGCTTGTTGGTACTGCCCTTGAACGTAGCAGGTCCAGAAAGCGACCCGTACCTAAGCTCCTATTGGAGCTTGTCACAGCAGCCCTTTTTCTCATCGCCAGTGTTGCAACATTTCTTTTAATTGTCGGTCAGAGCTGGAGCAGCGCTATTGCGGGGTCCGGTTTGCTCATTGCAATATTAGGATTTGCCTTGCGGAACAGTCTTGCCGATGTTTTCTCCGGTATAGCACTTGGAATTGAAGCACCCTACAGAATTGGAGACTGGATCTCCATCGACGATGTGACACGCGGGCGTGTGATGGAAATCGGTTGGCGCACAACAAGGCTTTCAACGCGTGACAGCACTTACGTCATCTTACCCAACAGTCAGATCGCGCGCCAGAAACTGACAAACTACAGCGCCCCAAGGCAGCACTATCGGGCCCATGTCCAGGTACTTCTCAATCACGAAATATCAGTTGCTGATGCCAAGATGCTTCTCACTCAAGCCGCGGCTGACAGCAATATAATTGCAGAAACACCGCGACCAGATGTGCGCGTGGCAGCCTATGAATCGGACGGGATCCGTTATCATGTGCGTTTCTGGGTCGGAAGCTTCGCCGACGATATCGATTGCCGCGATGCCGTGTTTACACAGATTGACAAAGCCTTGCGTGCCCGCAATCTCCCGCTGCCGCTGACGAGACTGCGCCTCGTGCGAAACGGGCAAAATGGCTTAGCATAGGAACCATTGCGGATATTTGGATTATCACAAAACCACATCCAGCTGACATGTTGTCAGATTGCCAGTCAGGAAACGCATGTGTCGATGGAGCGCAGACCGCTCGCCTTGATGGGAATTGAGCCCACGGCACGTCAATGATGTGGACAGTAATACATCATCTTGGATTATCAATGAATGCCGTGAATAGGTTAGGGATTAATCAGTCCAGTCTTCTACTCGCAAGCCAGGAACACGATCAAATTCCCTACGATTGTTTGTAACGATTATCAATCCACGCGAGCGAGCATGGCCAGCGATCAATTGATCGTATGGACCGATTGGAGTTCCACTGCGGGCCAATTCGGCACGTAATTGGCCTGTATGGTTTGCTGCCGGTTCGTCATACGATAACACCTCAAGACGAGCTGCGAACCCCTCCACGACTGCAAGGTTCTTCTCAGGATGGGCAGACTTCTCCGCCCCGTAAATCAGCTCCATTAAACTGACCGAGCTGATGCATAACTGATCGTGGAAGCGGTTGAAGGCCTCGCGCACTTGCTGGGGCCGGTTCTTGATCGTGAAAATGCATATATTTGTATCCAGCATGTACTTCAGCATTAAAACGCCTCGCGTTCCTGTGAAGCAGGCTGATCACGCTCATTCATGAAGTCGGAAGTCGCCTCTAAGCCATCAAACCAGCTGTCCCAGACCTCACCAGCGGGTGCTATAATTCGAGTGCGCCCCACAGCAACAATATCGACGCGTTTCACATCAGCAGGCAAAGCTACGGCCTTTGGCAAGCGGATAGCTTGGCTTCGGTTGCTCTGGAATACGGCTCCCTGCTCCATCTGCGCCACTCCTAGTTCATATCCATATCGATATGATGTAAATAGTGCATCCAATGGGATATGTCAACGGGATATACATAACAGGATCCGACCAGACGAACAATCGATCTGACTATAAAGAGCCTAGGGCCACTGGCTATTGCTGCACGCTGACTAGGAGCTATTAACCGTGCGGCCTATTCAACGGGTTCATGCAGCTCCACTTCCAAATTGCCAGTCTAGATCGCCTTTTAATTATCAATGCTCATTACACGGGCTCTTGTTGAAACAAGAGCCCGACGTAGATGAAACCGAGCGCATTCGATATAATAGACTGTCCTCAAATAGCCACATTTCGCATTGTTGCGGGCGATTTCTTGACTTATGAGCCTACATGCAAAATAGCCCTGAAGGACGCTTAAGCTGCAACAATCGTTCCCTGAGCGACCGCCACCAGTATCTCATCGCAAACAATCTTGCATTGACACACAGCTTGCCGCTTCCCGTTGCTTAATGTCCAGGCATTTGCAAGCAATATACGGCCCTTGGCAGGTCGAACAAAGTTGATCTTGAATTCAGAGGTAAGCGCGTCACCGCCTAGAGCGAGCCCGCCTGCAAATGTCAGCGCATTATCTGCCAGATAGCTGATCACGCCACCATGAACAAAGCCATGTTGCTGGGTATGATGCTCGCGGATAATCAGAGAGATATTTGCACTGCCATCGCCGACAGCAACGAGTTCCGCGCCCAGATACTGACTGAAGGGCTGACTTAGAAATATCCTTCTGGCCAATTCGTCCAGATTCATCGTTTGGTCCTCCTTTCCTGCTGAAAGCTCACCCTCACTAAATGTGATCGCTTGCGGCCTGCCCCAGAAACAACGCTCATTGCCGGATTTTAGGCGGTGACCCATCAACGTCGGCTTGAATGAACCTCTTGCTGTTTCAGGCATTTCCTCCTCACGTTCAGGTCGGAACTGAAACCTGCCCGGACTGCTCGCGTAGATGAAATTGGACGCAAAAGCCCAGCTTAGACTGGATTTGTGCGCCAGCTATGAAGTCGACTTCGGCCTGTTAACAGTGATCCAGTTAATGATTGAGCGCGTGAGTAGCGTATTGTCTTCGGACAGACCCGGTCTGATATGTGCTACGAACTCAACTTTTGGCAGGGGCGGTAATGATTGATCGACGCCTGCCGTTTGTAATTTTGCCGGGATGGAACTGGAATTCAGCGGCGTGACCGCTAGGCCAGCTGCGGCCATAGCCGTTAAACTGCCGAGGCTGGGGCTGACACTGACTATCGTCCATTTACAGTTTTTCGCAGCCAGAGCGACAAGAGCAGCGTCCCGATAGGGACACGGTTCAGGAAAAACTGCGAGCGGGACGGTTGCTCCAGCTTCGAGCGGAGTCTTTCCGATTACCCATCTAAGCGGCTCACTCCACAGATGGGTACCGGATGGGTCGCCCCGGCATCGACAACCGATAATCAGGTCCAGCTCGCCCTTATCCATAGTTTCCAGCAAAGTGGTTGTATTCGAAATCTGGATTTCCAAAGTTCGTTCTGAACGGAAATCCTGAAACCTCTTCAATACAGATGGCAGCCAGGTGCTCGTCAAATCATCGGATGCACCGATCCGCAAATGAACTGCGTTAGCGCTGCCTTTCATTAGCGTCCGTGCTTCCTCGCTCAGGCGCAGGATCGCCTTTGCGTAACCAAGCAGCGCCTGTCCTTGTGGGGTCAGTGCCACCGTGCGGGTATTGCGTTCGAGAAGAACGTTTCCCGCCTGTTCCTCCAGCCGCCGGATATGGGCGCTTACGGCGGATTGCGTCAAGTTGAGTTGCTGCCCTGCCTTTGTAAAACTCGATAGGCTGGCGACTGCCTCGAAGGTCCGCAACAGTACAATATCGAACACTGTTTCACCTCAGATTGTCATGAATAGCATGACGATAAATCGTTTCTCATGATGAATAAAGTTTGGTTCATTCTTTCTCGGCGGGAGATAGGAGGTCGGCAGCATGCTGCTGGAAACCTGGATACCATTCGTCGTTGCCACACTGGTGTTTGCTTTCATGCCGGGTCCGGCCATTTTATATATGTCAGCGCAAACCCTGGCTTACGGGCAAAGAGCTGGCTTGATGGCAGCCCTCGGTATTCATCTGGGTTGCTACGTTCATATCGCGACCGCCTCTGCGGGGCTGGCTGCACTCCTGCACCATGCCCCGGTACTCTATTCATTCCTGCGGCTGGCGGGAGCCTTCTACATGTTGTGGCTGGGTGGTAGGATGATGTTTGCCTCCGTCGCAAACGACGCAACCGAAATCCCCTCGCGGCACAGACGCGTTCTACGCGACAGCATCGTAGTCGAGATCCTCAACCCGAAGACTGCGTTGTTTTTTCTGACGTTCCTGCCCCAATTCGTCGATCCGCAAGGAGCGATGCCCGGTTGGCTTCAGTTTCTGCTGCTTGGTATCATCGTGAACGGGGCTTTTTCGCTCGGCGATCTTGCATCTGTGGCAATCGCCTCCTTCGCATCGCCACGCATTTCTTCCCCCGGTTTCGCTGACTGGATTCCGAGGGTTAGCGGTGGCGTCCTTGTCGGGCTTAGCGCCGCGATCATGATGCATTTCATTTGAACTGAACCTCAGCTCCCGAAGGCGATTATCAACTGGAGAGAAGGATGAATATTTTGAAACGATCCTTTGCCGGAGCCTTAACCATTTCATTCCTGTGCATGCCAGCTGTGGCATCGGACCATCAATGGGATGTCTATGAAAATGTGCGCTTCGGTTATTCCATCTGCTACCCGGCAGATCTTCTGACTGCTCAGCCCGAGGCCGATAATGGCGACGGCCGCAAGTTCACCGGCAAGTCGGGCGCAGAACTGGCGGTCTGGGGCAGCGACAATGTCCTCGAGCAGGACATGGATACCCTCATTGGCGGCCTTTCCGACGCTGGCGCCACCGTCACCTATCGCCGCGCTACAATGGACTGGGCCGTCGTCTCCGCTCACGGGAAAGGCAATGTTTTCTACGCCAAGCTCCTGCTAGAACGAAATGCGGCGGACGGCGTCGACATAGTTCGTGTCTTTCGCCTGATCTATCCTGCCAATGAGGTAAAAACCTATAACGCGGTGGCTGCGCGGCTGGCCCAATGCTTCAAGCCGACCGATCGAGGCATCGACGACGGATTGCAACCTCTGCCTTCTGATCGCCATGATGAAAGGACAATACGATGAACCGGCCGCTGCTTGGACTTTCCCTGTTCTTCATCGGATCGCAAATGGCATGTCCCACCGTGGCTGCTGACAGGCTGTTTGCACAAGCCACCGAGACTGACGATGAGCTCAAACAGCTCTTCAACCAGACTGGTGACATCTGCCTGCACAGCATAAGCCATGATGTCCGGATCGTCGTCGCCTGCGCATCAATGAGGATTTATGGCGTAGCGCTGAATGAAAGGGACTGGTGCTACGGGCACCGCGATGAACCGAACGCGCAGATGGATTGGCACCGCTGCGACGCGAGTTCCGAACGCTTTTCGCTCGACAAGCTGATCGATGTTGGGAGGTAAGGGACAATGCTGAAACCGATCTTCTTTTTTCTCATCAGCCTTCTGCTGCTGGTGCCGGTCTGCCTCTTCGTCGGATATGGGATAGGCGAAATCATCGCGGCTTTTGTCTATCCTGTAACCGGGACGCCCGACAGGTT
>WPCJ01313132.1_pt1 | contig 12893 bp, 12 predicted proteins | sample 5399831 | NCBI WGS metagenome assembly WPCJ01 (sample SAMN12869470, study PRJNA574797) | sludge metagenome | isolation source: wastewater treatment of pH10 | place: China:Beijing | collected 2019-05-20 | reverse complement strand
CTGCTTCTTCATCAGCGGATTGACGAAACGCCAGCCGATGGTGGTGTCGTGGATCTCGGCCTGGCGCGAGAAGGCGGTCTCGGCCTTGGGCATGACGAAGGGAGCACGGCTCATCGATTCGACACCACCGGCAATCAACAGTTCGGCTTCGCCTGCCTTGATGGCGCGGGCGGCAATGGCGACCGCATCCATGCCCGAACCGCAGAGGCGGTTGACAGTCGAGCCCGGCACCGCCACCGGCAGTCCGGCCAGCAGCGCCGCCATGCGGGCAACGTTGCGGTTGTCCTCGCCGGCCTGGTTGGCGCAGCCATAATAGACGTCGTCGACCGCTTCCCAGTCGATGCCGGCATTGCGGGCAACCAGCGCCCTGATCGGCGCTGCGCCGAGATCATCCGCACGAACCGACGCAAGCACCCCACCGAACCGGCCGATCGGCGTGCGAACATAGTCGCAGATATACGCTTCGCTCATGTCGTGATTCCTTCCCTCGCCCGCGCCGCCCGGCACGGAACCATCCGATCGCATCGGATTTTCGTAATTTCAGCCCACCAGACGGCGGGCAGCGGTTTCGGCCATGGCCTCTGCGAGGCTCATCGACCATTGCGCGCGACAATAGGCGCGGAAATCGAAACAGGGCAAGCCGGGGCAGACCTCGAATTCGATCAGATGAACCGTGTCGTTCGCATCGACACGCAGATCGACGGAAAAGACATCGCGCAGGCCGAGACCACTCATCAGTTTCGAGGCGATGCGGCGGATTTCGCCATCTGCTGCGGGTTGGGTTGCAGCGAGCGGTACAAGGTCAGGCTCGGCATAGGCACCGGTTGCCCTGGCCGCGGCGCCGGTGTCGCCGTAAAGCGACAGGCTGTCGGCCATGGTCTGGAAATCCGCGCCGGATTCGACCAAGAAAACCCCCAGCAACGACATATCGGCATGTCCTGTCACATCGAGGAAGCTCGCGCGCACGTTGCGGCCGGCGACATAGGGCTGCACGACGACATCGTCGCGGTAATGCGAGAAGACGCGGCGGCTGAGCTCCAGTGCCTGGCTGAGGTCGTGACAATGCGAATCCGGCCAGATGCCTATCTTGGCACCGAGCCGGTTCGGCTTCACGAACCAGCCCCTTTCGCTGGCCGGGGGCTCGACCAGCCAATGGCCGTTCCGAGCCAGGCCGGCTTGCGGCACCGGCAGGCCGAGGCCGGAGAGTACGGCGCCTGAGCGGAATTTATCCTGGCAGAGCGCGAAAAGGGAATCGTCGGCGCCCAGCGTTCTCAGGCCTGCAAGCCGGGCCAGGGCAGGGGCTGTGCCGCCCCGGAAGTAGGCAATACCGTCCGTCAGCGTCCAGACAAGCGAAGTGTCAGGATCTGCGCTGGTGATCGTGGCAGCTGCTTCATCCAGTTCCAGTGGCGTGAAGGTGATGCCTCGCTTGCCCGCCTCTCTCCAGATATCGGCAAATTCAGGCGCGAGGTCGGTCGACTGGGCGAGGTAGGATGAAATCTCCGCTGCACGCTCTGGCGGATATCCCTGGTCGACCAGTCGGTCGAGGCAGGCTTTTTCCGGTTCATAGACAAGGAAAAGGCGTGGCTGCGGCATGATGGCTGGACCCATGGAATTGGAACCAGTCTCGCTGTTGGTCTGTCGCTCAGGTCCGACGAAACCGACCTGCGCAACAACGCCAGCGACCAGAGCAATGCTGGCCGCTCAGATCAGCACGCGTGGCTCAAACCGGCCCCGGACCGGGAAATCGATCACGAAGGTCTTGCCGGCATGAGGATCGGCGGCCCGCTGCGCTTCGTCCTGGTCGGCCCATGCCGACGTCACCGCCAGCCGATCGGCGTTTGCGCCGACGAAAGCCGGGCAGGATGGCTGGGTGACAGGCATCGGGATGGAGCGCACCAGCTTGCCGTCCGGTGCATAGGCATTGACGGCGGAAGCGCCCCAGCACGCGTTCCAGAGGATGCCGTCGCGATCGACGACCGAACCATCGACATAGCCTGCATTCTGCCGATGGTCGCCGAACAGTTTGGGCTCACCGAGCGGCAGTCCGGTGGTCGGGTCGCAGTCGACCCGTTTCAGCAGCTTTTCATCGCTGTCGACATAATAGGCCACGGTACCGTCTTCGCTGAAGGCGATGGAGTTCGGCACGGTGATGCCGTCATAGAGTTTGCGTAGTTCGCCTTTGAAGAACCAGTAGATGGAGCCGGCCTTCTTCTCATGGGTCTTGCTCATCGTGCCGAGCCAGAAGGCGCCGCTTGGATGCACACGCGCATCGTTGGATCGGGTGCCCTTGTTTTCAGCCTCGATCGAGGTGTGAAGCGTGAGTTTGCCGGTCGAGGCATCACGCAGATGGAGGCCGGTCTCGGTGAACACCAGCTGCCGCTTGTCGTCGACGATCGCGATCGCGCTGGCCATCTGGCCGAGTTCGTGCGCCTTGGTGGCGCCGCTGCGGCTGCGTTCCAGCAGCTGGCCGTGCACGATGTTGAACCAGTAGAGCGATCCTGTTGCCTCGTCGTAGCTCGGGCCTTCGCCGAGTTCGCAGACATAGTCGGACAGGACCGAGACGATACCAGTCATTTCTGCTCTCCAAAAACCTGATCCCAGACGGCGACGGCGGCTTCGGCACGCGCGGTGACGTCCGCCACCGTCATGCCCGGCTTGAACAGGCTGGAACCCAGCCCGAAGACAGTGACACCAGCCGTTTTGTAGCCGGCGAAATCCTTTTCCGAGACACCTCCAACTGCACCCACCAGCGTATCGCTCGGCAGGACCGCGCGCATGGCGGCTATCCCGCTCGAGCCGAGTACGCTCGCCGGAAAGAACTTGAGCGCCGAGGCGCCAAGCCGGATCGCCTGGAAGGCCTCGGTCGGGGTGAAAACGCCCGGCATGGTGACAAGGCCATGATGGGCGGCTCGATGCATGACATCGGCATCGATGTTCGGGCTGACCAGAAGCCGTCCTTCGGCACGCTTCAAGGCATCGACGTCCTCGGCGGTCAGCACCGTGCCGGCGCCGATGAGAGCACTGTGCGGCAACGCCTTGACGATGGAAGCGATGGACGTGAAGGGATCAGGTGAATTCAGCGGCACTTCGATGGCTTCGATGCCGGCGCGGTAGATCGCGTCGGCAACAGCCACTGCTTCGTTCGGATGCAGGCCGCGCAGGATGGCAACGAGGCCACGCTTCAGCTTCGGGAACGGTGCGCTGGGGTTCATGCGGTTTCCTCCTTGCGGGCGATCATGCCGTTTTCGCGCGCGGCCGCGAACAGGCCGGCGCGTACGGCGGCATCGGCATCAACGGACCGGACCTGAAGTCCAGCTAGTCCCAACGCCTCCGCGTAGAGCGCAGCGAGCGCACCCGAACCGACCAGCACGACCGATCCTCCCGTATTGCCATAGCGCCGTCTGGCTGAGGCGATCTCGCCACCGATGAGCAGGCCGGACAGACGGGCGGCTGCTTCGTTCGCGGTCAAATCCTGCAGCAGTCCGGCCGCGCGAATGGCGAACAGCCGTGAAGAGACATCGCCACCATCCTGGAAGGCCTGCCGGCACCAGTACCGGAAACCGTCATTGCCTGCGGCGACCGCCGCGGGCTGCTCACCGAGCGAATGGCGCAGGATCGAATGGGTCGCCAGGACGGAAAACAATTCGCCCGTTGGCCAGGTGCCGAAACCGGTCACCGCGCCATCTTCCACCACCACCCATTTCGAATGGGTCCCTGGCATGCAGACGAGATGCTGGCCCTCGGCCGTGAGATTTGCGCCGGCCAGTTGCGTTTCCTCGCCGCGCATGACGTCCGGCGCGTCTGCCAGGCGCTGGGCCAGACCGGGAACGATGCGCACGTCGCGTGCCGTATCCGGCACGCGGATCGCGCCCTGCAGGATGGCATTGATCGGCGCTGGGACGTCGACATAGGCTGCTTCGATCCAGCCCTGGCGTGAGCCTGCCATGCCGCAGATGACCACCGGCAGGGTTGCCGGCGCATCCATCGCCGCGAGGTGCCGTTCGAGCACGTTTGAAAAGCCGGCTTCGCGCGCCGTGATCAGGCCGTCGTCGCCACGCTGCTCGGCCAGCACCTTGCCGTCACCGGCAAGCAGCCAGGCGCGCAACCGGGTCGTGCCCCAGTCGACGGCGGCGATAGCAGGTGTCGTGTTCACAGCAGCCCTCCATCGACGATCAACGTCTGCGCCGTCAGCATGGCCGACGCGTCCGAAGCCAGGAACAGACATGGCCCCACCATGTCATCCGGATGCATTTCGCGCGGGATGGCCTGACGGGCAATGTGGGCTTCGAGCTTGCCGGGCGCGGCCCAGAGCTGGCGCTGGCGTTCGGTGATGACCCAGCCGGGCGCAATGGCATTGACGCGAATGCCGTCCTTGCCGTAACGGCCGGCCAGCCCCTTGGTCAGGCCGATAATGCCTGCCTTGGCAGCCGTGTAAGCCGGCATGTCACCGATGTTCAGCATGAAGGACGTCGAGGTGAAATTGACGATGGCACCGCGTCCCAAAGCCTTCATCCCGGGCACCACTGCCTGAATGGTGAAGAAATGCGGCCTGAGATTGATCGACAGGTTGTCGTCCCATTCCTCGACGGTCACCGTCTCGACGGCGTGACGGATGTCGTTGGCAGCGTTGTTGACGAGGACGCTGATCGGTCCATGTGCCCGTTCGGCTGTCTGCACGGCCTGCCGCAACGCCTCGATGTCGCGCAGGTCGGCATTGAGGAACAGCGGCTTGCTGCCGGTCAGGCCTGCGATCTCATCGCACAGTGTCTGGCTGGGGGCTTCCGCGATATCGACGAAAGCGACTTTTGCGCCTTGCCGGGCAAAACCTTCCGTCAGCCGGGCGCCGATGCCGGTACCTCCACCGGTGATCAGCACCGACGCGCCTTCCAGATCGGCAAACCGCACCGATGGCATCATTGTGGCTTCCTCCCTGACGCATCGGCCGAATGGGCACGCGGCGCTAAAGCAATTCCAGGAAAAGTGCGTAGCGGTTTTCCGTCCGGAACTGCGTCAAACAAAGGATCAGAGCGTTTCCGCAAAAAACGCGAAATGCCCTGGTCCAACGGCGCCGCATCCTAGCCAGCGGCTTGGCCGGAGCAAGCATGAAAATGCTTCGCGCGTCATTTTGTCGGACAAATGAGAAACGGGAAGAAAAGCCGCCGATCCGCGTGGACCGGCGGACTGGCAACGTTTCAGATTTCAGATAGCCTTGGCGCGCAATGCGCCCCGAAAGGAATCTCTGAGATAGCCGAGCGTCGCATCGGCATTGGCCGGCTTGCCGAACAGATAGCCCTGGCCGCCGGCGCAGCCGAACTGCACGAGCCGGTCGGCCTGCGCCTCCTGCTCGATGCCTTCGGCGACGACATCCATGCCGAGGCCCTCGCACATGGCGAGAATGGCGCGGATGATGTGTTCGGACGGACGATCCTCCAGGATGGACGATACGAAAGCGCGGTCGATCTTGAGCTTGTCGAAGTTGAATTCGCGCAGGCGACCGAGCGACGACTGGCCGGTGCCGAAATCGTCGAGCGAAACGCGGATGCCGACACGGCGCAGGTCTTCGACGATCTTCTCGGCCGAGATCGGATCGTTCATCAGGCCGGTCTCGGTGATCTCGATCTCCAGCCGGCGCGGATCGAAACCGGTGCGATCGAGGATCGACAGGATGTGCAGCCCGGTGTTCTGGTCGACGAGTTGCGAGGGCGACAGGTTGAAGGACAGGAACAGGTCGCCGGGCCAGCCGCGCGCCGCCTCGGTCGCCTTGCGCAGCACCAGCTGCGACAGCGGGCCGATGATGCCGCGTTCTTCGGCGATCGGAATGAAGACGGCCGGCGAGACCGGGCCGAGGTCGGGATCCGACCAGCGCGCCAGCGCCTCGAAGCCGATGGTGCGGCGGGTGCCGAGATCGACGATCGGCTGGAAATGCGGCTCGACCTCGCCGGCCGAAACCGCGCGGCGCAGGGCCTGTTCAATGCGGGTGACGCGCTTGGCAGCCTCTTCCATCTCGCGGGTGTAGACGACGACCTTGCCACGGCCGGAGCGCTTGGCGTGGTAAAGCGCCGTCTCAGCCTTGTTGATGAGGATGTCGGTCGTCTCCTCACCGGAATAGAACAGCGAGCAGCCGGTGGAAGCCGAAAGCCTGGCGGTGCGTTCGCCGACGTCGTAGGGCGCCGAGAGAATCTCGATCAGCATGCGCGCCCGCTCGGTGGCGGCTTCCTCGCTGAACACCATCGGGTAGAGGAAGGCGAACTCATCAGCGCCGATACGACAGACCGTGGAATGGCTGTCCATCGAGGCGCGCAGGCGCATCGCTACCTGGATCAGGATGTCGTCGCCGGCCTTGTGGCCGAACAGATCGTTGATCGGCTTGAAACCGTCGAGGTCGAGAATGCCAACGGCAAAAGGGGCCGGATCGTCCGAGCGGTCCGCGATGAGGCGTTCCACCTTGTCGAAGAAACGACGGTGGTTTCCGAGGCCGGTCAACGGATCGGTGAAGGCCAGATCCGTATTCTCCCTGTTCGTCTGCCCGGTGCCAAACGAGGTTTGCATCGGCGTCCCTGTTCTTATTCTGGAATTTCTTATCAGAGTGACAGCAAACCGTTTAAGAAAGGTATCTCGAATATAAGCCGGCGCTTTCCCGCGGAACGACGCCGGCAAGGCTGAAATTCAGTCGGGTTTGACCCGATAAAGCTCGAGCGGCTGGCCCAATGTACCGGGAACGGGTTCCAGCCAGGCTGGCAGTTGACCTTTGATGAGTTCGGCCAGGAAGCCGTTCGGTGCCACGCTGACGAGATTGCCGGCTTCGGGATCCGAACGGCAGAGCGCGACTAGCCCGATATGCTGGTTTCGAACGATTGCCTGAGCTGTTGCAGCCTGACCGGTGAAGGCGTCCAGCACGAGAAGGTTGCCTTCGATGTTGCGGTGATAGGGGCCGGCCAACACGCGATGGCTGGTGTAGGCAAGGATCGGCGAGCCGAGATTGGAGACTGCCAGCACCGTGGTTGCAGGCATGCCGGCCAGCACGGCATAGTCGGCTGGGCCCGTGCATGCGCTCGCGCTGCTTTCAGCGGCGCTCTCCCGCGCAGTGTTGGTCAACATCGTCATCGACCGGGCCCCCGTGCTCCATATCACGTTGAGCGAGATCAGCCAGGCCAGCACCATCGCCGCCGACGTGCGCAGCGATGGCGATCTTGCTGCGCGTTCGCGCCACATCGCCACCCAGGCAGCGAGTGGAATGACTGCCAGCGTGATCGAAAATGGCATTCCCCGGACCTGCCAGACGCTGACGGCAAAGGCCATGAGCAGCAGCGCGGTCATGACGTAGACCACGCGGCGACGGTCCCCTCGGATCAGACGGAAGGCGAGAAGGACCAGTGCGATCAGCGGCGTGACGTAGCAGCCGACGACCGACGCGCGATCGTCTTTCATCAGCTGGAACAGCGACTGTGCTTCCTCGACGTTGTTCAGCCAGAGTGTGTGCAGGCGGGGATCGAGATTGGCGAATGGCGCCTGCAAGCACTGTGGAAACAGCAGGACTACGACGACGGCCACAATGCCTGCCAACAGAACGAGGGCCAATAGCCTACGCGAAACGCTGACATTGAACCGGTCGATTGAAGCGGCGCCGGCGAGCCCGGCTCCGCAAATGAAGGCAACGGCAAATTGGACCGCTGAGAAAGCATCGCAAGTCGCCACTCCCCAGTTCGAAGGGGCAACCGTGAACACAAGGACCAATACCGAAACGCCGGCGAAACCCAACCCGAAACCGGCCGCAGTCGGCGCTTCCTGCCTTCCGGAGAAGAGAAACAACCCTGCCACACACGAACCGATTGCCGCAACCAACGGCGCGGTTTCCATGCCGATGGCCAGGCTGAGGGCAGCGCAGCTTCCTGACAGCAAGGCCGCCGGGCGCCAGTCGGGTGCGGCGAGCAAGAAATTGACGGCAGCCATGACGAGCAGGAGCTGGATGTTGTGATGGTCGATGTCGCCAGGTGCAAAAATACCCATGAAGTACAGCGCTGCACCGATGATGATCACAGCCGGTAAACCCGCTGCATCACCGCCAAAGCGCCGAGCGGTCCGTACGACAAAGAAAGCAGTCAGCCAGTAGGTGAGCGTCGGCCAAGCCGCTTTGGCGAAACTTTCGGCAAGCCATGTGGGCGTGCCGAAAGCCTTTGCAACCAGGATCAAACCACTGAGCAATACGTCGACCAGGCGTGACCAGTGCATGACGAATCCGCCTTCCGGACCCATCCTGTACTGATGCAGGTCGAACCAGCCTTGGCCGGCCATGAAATCGCGCACTTCGACGAGCCTGAGCAGGCTGTCATTGTCGCCATTGCTGTTGCTCATCGTCTTGAAGCCGCCGATGGCACTGATTGTCAGCGCCAACAGCGCGACGACAAGCGCCCAGGCAAGATCACGCCGCCAGCTCGAGGCCCCATTTTCGGCCGCGCCCATCGAAAAGCCCCCAAACCCAGATGTGTCTAAACCTAGCTTTAACGGCTTCAATAAATAGTAAAGTCAGCCCTCCAGCGCTCGGTCGCCGGGGTCCAGCGAGAAACAGCGATGGTACACGAAGTCCGCTACGAACCGACGATTGCGGTCTTGCTGCCCTGTTACAATGAAGAGCTGACCATCGCCGATGTCGTGCGGCGGTTTCGCGAGGCGCTGCCCATCGCGACGATCTACGTCTATGACAACAATTCGAAAGACCTTACGGCGCTGAAGGCACGCGCTGCCGGCGCCGTCGTCGTGCGCGAGCCAAGACAGGGCAAGGGCAATGTCGTACGGCGCATGTTTGCCGACATCGATGCCGACATCTACCTGATGGCCGATGGTGACGGCACCTACGCGCCAGAGGATGCGCCTCTGCTCATCAATACGCTGCTTACCGAGCGCTGCGACATGGTTGTCGGCACCCGGCGCGGCGTCACGGACGACGCCGGGCGGCAGGGCCACGCCTTCGGCAATCGCCTGTTCAACAGCCTGTACAAGCGCCTGTTCGGCCGCGACTTCACGGATATCTTTTCCGGCTACCGCGTCTTCAGCCGGCGTTTCGTCAAGAGTTTCCCGGCGGTGTCGGGTGGTTTCGAAATCGAGACCGAGATGTCGGTGCACGCTTCGCAGCTGAAGCTGCCGGTCAGCGAGATCGCACTCGACTATGGCCGTCGCGTCGAGGGCTCGTCTTCGAAACTGTCCACGTTCCAGGATGGCGCCAGGATTCTCTGGATGTTCACCATGCTGCTGAAGGAGACGCAGCCGCTACGCTTCTTTGGAGCGATTTCCATGCTGCTGCTGATGGCCAGCGCGGTCCTGGGCGTGCCGGTGTTTGTCGAGTTCGCCGAAACGGGTCTCGTGCCGCGCATTCCCACCTGGGTGCTTTCGGTCGGACTGCTGCTTCTGTCGATGCTGATGCTGGCAACCGGACTGGTTCTCGATTCCGTCTCGCGGGGCCGGGCAGAGCAGAAGCGGATTTTTTATCTCAGCATGCCGGGTCGCCAGAACAGTACCGCCTCCACGCCAGGTGCGTCGAACAAGGCGGCTTGACAGCAATCGTTTTGGAGAAATCTCCTTGAACCGCGAAACCACCAATCGCATCCGCTTTGTTCTCGAAGATGTCCTGCCACCGGTCATCCGCGACTCGCGGCTGTTCCGCTCTGTCGCCAGCCTGGCCTGGGGCGACCATATCGCGCGGCTGGCTTCCTTTCGCGAACGTGCGCCGTTCCTGACCGCGGAGGAGTACGAGACGCTCTATCGTGACCACCCGCGGGTTCATGAAGGCACGGACAACTCGCAGGCCTGCATCGAGAAGATCATCGCCTCGACGGTCGGTCAGTCGGTCTGCGACGTTGGTTGCGGCACCGGCGTCCTGCTGAAACGCATTCGCGCGGCGCGCGAAGGCGGCCGCTATGTCGGTGTCGACTTCGTTGTCGAGGATGCAGCGGCCATCGACGGTATCGACTATGTCGCCGCGCGCATCGAGGATCTGCCGTTCGAGGATGGCGCCTTCGACACCGTGGTCTGCACCCATGTCATCGAGCACGTTCTCGAATATCGGCAGGCGATTGCCGAGTTGCGGCGGATCGCCCGCAAACGCCTGATCATCGTCGTGCCGCGCGAGCGGGAATACCGCTATTCCTTCAATCCGCACTTCAACTTCTTCCCCTACACGCACTCGTTCCTGCGTGCGATGCATCCTGTCCCGACCAGCCATGTCTGCGTCGATATCGGACGCGACATCTTCTATTGCGAAGACCGGCCAGAGGCGTGATCGTGATCGGCGCGCTGCCTTTTCCAGTTCTGGCGGGGCTGGTGCTGACGCCGTTGATGATTTCGGCAGGTCAGGTCCTCTTCAAGCTCACCAGCGCGCGGGCAGGTGCCGCCGATCTGGCAGGGCTGATCGCAACCATCCTGGATCCTTATCTGCTCGCGGCGTTTGCCATCTATGGCATCGGCACGATCGTCTGGGTCTATGTGCTGAAATCCGTGCCGCTCACGGTTGCCTATCCCTTCATGGCGATGACCTTCTGCGTCGTGCCGCTGCTCGCCTGGGGCCTGCTCGGTGAGGCACTCACCCTGAGATATATGCTGGGCACGGCCCTGATCGTCGGCGGCCTGATCGTCATCAACGCCTGAGGTCGGCGCTTTTTCGCCATCTGCCGCTGGTGTCATCCATCGGATAGTTGCGGCGCTTGACAGGCCAAGGCTCGTCGCTTCATGTCCTGCTCGTTGCAGCGGTTCCGCTTTAGGCGGAAGCGCGGAACGCTCTACCGCTTTGTCATCGTGCAATTCCAAACGCAAAACCGCTGCGCATCTTTGCTGGAATTGCTCCAGATTGGAGACCCTGCATGTCCCTCAAAGTCGCTGTCCAGATGGACCACGTATCGACCGTCAACATCACCGGCGACACTTCCTTCGCGCTCTCCCTGGAAGCGCAGCGGCGTGGTCACAAGCTGTATCACTACACGCCGGACCGGCTGTCGCTGCGCGACGGCAAGGTTTTCGCCCGCATCGAGGAAATGCAGGTGCGTGACGTCAAGGGCGACCATTTCACGCTCGGCGAGGCCGTGCGGACCGATCTCGCCGAAATGGACGTGATCCTGCTGCGCCAGGACCCGCCCTTCGACATGAACTACATCACCACCACGCATATTCTGGAGCGCATTCATCCAAAGACGCTGGTGGTGAACGACCCGGCCTGGGTGCGCAACAGCCCCGAGAAGATCTTCGTCACCGAATTCGCCGACCTGATGCCGGAGACGCTGATCACCAAGGATCCGCAGGAAGTGGCGGCTTTCCGCAAGGAGTTCGGCGACATCATCGTCAAGCCGCTCTACGGCAATGGCGGCGCCGGCATCTTCCATCTGCAGGAAGCCGACCGCAATCTCGCCTCGCTGCTGGAGATGTTCGGCCAGCTGTTCCGCGAACCCTATATCGTCCAGCGCTACCTGAAGGACGTGCGCAAGGGCGACAAGCGCATCATCCTGATCGATGGTGAACCGGTCGGCGCCATCAACCGCGTGCCCGCCGAATTCGAGTCGCGCTCCAACATGCATGTCGGCGGCCGCGCCGAGAAGACGGATCTGACCGCGCGCGAGCGCGAAATCTGCGCCCGCATCGGCCCGTCGCTGAAGGAACGCGGTTTCATCCTCGTCGGTATCGACGTCATCGGCGACTACATGACCGAGATCAACGTCACCTCGCCGACCGGCATCCGCGAAGTGAAGCGTTTTGGTGGCGCGGACATTGCTGCTCTTTTCTGGGACGCCGTGGAAGCCAAGCGCGGCTGACCTTTCCGCGTTCTTCCTGTTGCTTCGCCGACAAGGCAACGCGATGACGTCCCGTGCGTTCGTTTGTTCCTGTATTGTTCTTGATCTCATCGAGAAACCATGCTTTTCTTGACCCCGTGGCCGTTCCGGTCACGCGGGTAGGCTGCCCGCTGGGGGCTCGGATGGTTTCTCGCGTTCGCACGGTTGCGTTCCAGGGCATCGAGGCCGTGCCGGTCGACGTGCAGGTGATGATCGCGCCGGGCAAGGTCGGGATGTCCATTGTCGGCCTGCCTGACAAGGCGGTGGCCGAAAGCCGCGAACGCGTCCAGGCGGCGCTTCATGCTTCCGGCCTGTCGATGCCGGCGCGCAAGGTGACGGTCAATCTGGCACCTGCGGATCTTCCAAAGGAAGGCAGCCATTACGATCTGCCGATCGCGCTTGGCCTGATGGCGGCACTCGGCGCCATTCCGGGTGATATGCTGGCCTCCTATGTGGTGCTGGGCGAGCTTTCGCTGGATGGCACGATCGCTGCGGTGGCCGGTGCCCTGCCGGCGGCGGTTGGTGCCAACGCCGAGGGGCGCGGGCTGATCTGTCCGCACGCCTGCGGGCCCGAAGCCGCCTGGGCTGGTCCCGACATCGACATCGTGGCGCCACGCAGCCTGATCGCCATGGCCGCGGCACGCAGGTGCTGTCGCGCCCGGAACCAGGCGTGCATCAGAGTGCGCGCAACCTGCCTGACCTTGCCGATGTCAAAGGTCAGGAAAGTGCCAAGCGTGCACTGGAGGTGACAGCCGCCGGCGGGCATAATCTGCTGATGGTCGGCCCGCCGGGTTCCGGCAAGTCGATGCTGGCACAGCGCCTTCCCTCCATCCTGCCGCCCCTGGCGCCGAAGGAACTGCTGGAAGTCTCGATGATCGCCTCGGTTGCCGGCGAACTCGCCGGCGGCAAGCTGACTGACCGGCGGCCATTTCGAGCGCCACATCACTCGGCTTCGATGGCGGCAATGGTTGGCGGCGGCCTGAGGGTCCGTCCCGGAGAAGTGTCGCTCGCCCATAATGGCGTGCTCTTCCTCGACGAATTCCCGGAGTTTGCGCCGCAGACGCTCGATGCACTGCGTCAGCC
>WPCJ01148809.1_pt1 | contig 12896 bp, 12 predicted proteins | sample 5399831 | NCBI WGS metagenome assembly WPCJ01 (sample SAMN12869470, study PRJNA574797) | sludge metagenome | isolation source: wastewater treatment of pH10 | place: China:Beijing | collected 2019-05-20 | reverse complement strand
CTCGGCATCCACGCCCATGACGATTGCGGCTGCGCCGTCGCCAATTCGCTCGCCGCGGTCGAGGCCGGCGTGCGCCAGATCCAGGGCACGCTCAACGGGCTCGGCGAGCGCTGCGGCAACGCCAACCTCGTCACGCTGATCGGCGCGCTCAAGCTGAAGGAGCGCTACAACCGCCGCTTCAGCCTCGGCGTCGACGAGGCCGAGCTCGGCGAGCTCACCCATGTCTCGCGCGCCCTCGACGAGATGCTGAACCGGGCGCCGAACCGGCACGCGCCCTTCGTCGGCGCCTCCGCCTTCGCCACCAAGGCCGGGATCCACGCTTCGGCCGTGCTGAAGGATCCGCGCACCTACGAGCATGTCGCGCCGGATGCGGTCGGCAATGTCCGTAAGGTCCTGGTCTCCGACCAGGGCGGCAAGTCGAACCTCGTCGCCGAGCTGGAGCGGATCGGCGTCACCATCGGCCGCGACGATCCGCGCCTGTCGCGGGTGCTGGAGGAGTTGAAGGAGAAGGAAGCGCAGGGCTACGCCTTCGAGGGTGCCGACGCTTCGTTCTATCTGCTCGCCAAGCGCATCCTCGGCGAGCTGCCGGCCTATTTCGAGATCGAGCGCTTCACCGCCAATGTCGAGCGCCGCTACAACGCGCTGGGCGAGCTCGTCACCTTCTCGGAGGCGATCGTCAAGGTGAAGGTCGGCGCGGAATCCCTGATCTCGGTCGCCGAGAGCGCGCTCGGCCCGGTCAATGCGCTCGATCTCGCCCTGCGCAAGGATCTTGGCCGCTATCAGTCGCTGATCGGGGGCTTGCGGCTGGTCGACTACAAGGTCCGCGTCTTCCAGGGCGGCACCGACGCTGTCACCCGCGTGCTAATCGAATCCGCCGACGAGACAGGCGAGCGCTGGACCACGGTCGGCGTCAGCGCCAATATCATCGACGCTTCGTTCCAGGCGCTGGTCGACTCGATCACCTACAAGCTGATGCGCGAAGGCGCGACGGCGTAGACAGCCTCCTTCTCCCCTCAGGGGGAGAAGGTCCGGCAGGGGATGAGGGCGGTTCGACCGGGGGAGCCGGTTGTCGACCGGCCCTTTCCTTCCCTCATCCGTTAGCGCTTCGCGCTGCCACCTTCTCCCCCGAGGGGAGAAGGGGAAGTGTCACTCCGTCAGGCGCAGCGACTTCTCCTTGCAGAGGTCGATGCCGTCATTGTCGCTTTCGCTCTCGTCGCTGAACTTGCCGAGCAGATAGTAGCTGCAGCCGGCCGGCTTGTTGAGCTTGATCATGATGCTCTTGCCCGGCGCCAGCGGCTTGGCGAGCTTGCCGACGAGGCGGGCCTGCTCGCCCGTGGTGGTGATCTCCAGCGACTCCAGCGGCACGGTGCGGGCATTGGTGATCTTGATCTGCGCCGGTGGGCGCGATTGCGCGAGCGCCGGCACGACAGGCAGCAGCGCGAACGCGCAGGCGGCGGGAAGAATGCGTCGAAGCGACATGTGTCCAGGCGTCATGGGCGTCTTCTCCAGGCTTCAGCCCTTAAAGGCTTTAGGCCAGTGTGACATCGCAGTTGCGACGAGAACAAGGCCTGATCGGTGCCGCTTGGTGGCGGTAGCGGCCGACTGCAGGCGGTGAACTCGGCGCGTACAGGGAAGAATCCAGGTTTTTGAGCATGCGGACAGCCGAGGACATCGCCACCGGGATCGTCGAGCACGCGCGTGACCAGCGCCGCATCGTCGTCGCGCTCGCCGGGCCTCCGGGAGCTGGCAAGTCGACGCTGAGCGAACGGCTCCTAGCGGCGCTGCCGGAAGGCGAGGCGGCGCTGGTCCCGATGGACGGCTTCCATTTCGACAATGCCGTGCTCGATCAGATCGGCCTGCGCCAGCGCAAGGGCGCGCCCGAGACCTTCGATTGCGCCGGGCTCGCGGCGACGCTGCGGCGCATCCGCTCGGGCAAGGAGCCTGTCGCGGTTCCGGTTTTCGATCGGCAGGTCGATCTCGCCCGCGCCGGCGCGGCGATCGTCCCGGCCGATGCCCGGCTCATCCTGGTCGAGGGCAACTACCTCCTGCTCGACCGGGCGCCCTGGTCGGACCTCGCGCCGCTCTTCGACCTCACCATCTTCATTCACCTGCCCATGGAGGAGCTGGAGCGCCGGTTGTTGGCCCGCTGGACCGATCTCGGCCGCAGCGCGGAGGCCGCGCGCGCCTGGGTCGAGGGCAACGACCTGCCCAATGCGCGGCTGGTGGTCGAAGGCAGCCGGCGGGCGGATATCACCTGGCTCAATGAGACCGTGTCGGTCTGAAGGGGGCTAGGCCGAATTCTCCCACCTATTCGGACCCCGGTCGCTCGAAGGATTTCGTCAGCCAGAGCACGAGGTCGTCGTCGATCTCGACAGTCGCGCCTCCAGCGACGGGGACGTAGTTCCAGGTCACGCCGCGCCCATCCGGCAGGTAGCCGAGCTTGACATAGAGGCGCTGGGCCGGGCCGTAGTCGGCATAGAGGCCAAAGCCGATGCCGATCCCGGAAGAGCCCGCTTCTCGGGCCCGCTGTTCGCAGGCCGACACCAGCATCCGGGCAATGCCCAGGCGGCGATACGACTGCGCGACCACCAGATCCTGGATTTCGGGAAAGCCGGCGGTCCGCAGCGGCTCGTATCCGGACATCCAGACCAGCGAGGCGTAGCCGGCGATCGCGCCATCTGCCTCGGCAACAAGGCAGCGCCGCCGGCCGCTTTGGTGGTCCTGCCAATAGGACGACCACTTGTCCGGGCCGCCATGCCAGGCCGGACCGCCCGGAACTGCCGGGATCGCGGCCACGTCTTCGGCACGCAGGTCTCGAATGTCGATCATGCCCGGCATCTCCAACGCAATTTCTCCTCCCGCCCCCTGCATTCCCTGGAGAATCCGCCTATATCGGCGGTTCCATTTGGAAGCATTTCAATGTCATCGCCTGCTACGCCGGTTCCGGCGCCCCTCGCGCGCCAAGCCGTGCTCCAGCCCGGCTCCGGCTTCATCGCCACTTTCCAGGCGCTCTGGCCGTATCTCTGGCCGCCGGAGCGGGCCGATCTGCGCCAGCGCGTCGTCGCCGCCTTCGTGCTGCTGGTGATCGGCCGGCTCGTGCTCATGGGGGTGCCTTTCACCTTCAAATGGGCGACGGATGCGCTCGCCAACAACCCGACCTCGCTGTCGAACTGGCTGCCCTTCCTGGTCGGCGCGCCGCTGGCGCTGACGGTGATCTACGGCTTCGCCCGCGTCGGCTCGGCCGCCTTCGTGCAGTTGCGCGATGCGATCTTCGCGCCGGTGTTCATGCATGCGGTCCGCACGCTCGCGCTGCAGACCTTCGGCCATCTCCATCATCTCTCGCTGCGCTTCCATCTGGAGCGCAAGACCGGCGGGCTGACGCGCGTGCTCGAGCGTGGCCGCAACGGCATCGAGGAGATGGTCCGCCTCGGCCTCAACCAGCTCGTGCCGGTGATCATCGAGGTCACACTGATCATCACAGTGCTGCTCTGGCTGTTCGACTGGCGCTATGTCGTGGTGCTGGTGGCGATGGTGGTCGGCTACATGGCCTATACCATCAAGGCCACCGAATGGCGCATCGCCATCCGCGCCCAGATGAACGAGTCCGACACGGACGCCAACGCCAAGGCGATCGACTCGCTGCTCAACTACGAGACGGTGAAGTATTTCGGCGCCGAGGCGCGCGAGACCGCCCGCTACGACCTCTCCATGGCGCGCTATGAGCGCAACTCGATCAAGGCCTACACCTCGCTCGCCTGGCTCAATTTCGGCCAGGCCGCGATCTTCGCGATCGGCCTGACCATCTCGATGGTGATGTGCGTGCAGGGCTTCCGGGCCGGCACCAACACGGTCGGCGATTTCGTGCTGATCAACGCCATGCTGATCCAGCTCTATATCCCGCTCAATTTCATGGGTACCGTCTACCGCGAGATCAAGCAGGCGACGCTCGACATCGAGCAGATGTTCTCGCTGATCGGCCGCGATCCGGAGATTCAGGACCAGCCGGGCGCTCCGCCGCTCGACGTCCGCGCCGGCACCGTCACCTTCGAGGACGTCCACTTCGCCTATGTGCCGGAGCGGCCGATCCTGCGCGGGGTTTCGTTCGAGGTGCCGGCCGGCAAGACCATTGCAATCGTCGGCCCCTCGGGCGCCGGCAAGTCGACGATCTCGCGCCTGCTCTTCCGCTTCTACGAGCCGCAGGCCGGCCGCATCCTGATCGATGGCCAGGATATTGCCGAGGTCCAGCAGGTCTCGCTCAGATCGGCGATCGGCATGGTCCCGCAGGACACGGTGCTGTTCAACGACACCATCGAATACAATCTGCGCTATGGCCGCCCCGAGGCGACGCAAAGCGAGATCGAGGAGGCCGCGCGGCTGGCCCAGATCGACCGCTTCATCAAGTCGCTGCCGGACGGCTACCAGACCTCGGTCGGCGAGCGCGGCCTCAAGCTCTCCGGCGGCGAGAAACAGCGCGTCGCCATCGCCCGCACCATCCTGAAGGGCCCGCCGGTGCTGGTGCTGGATGAAGCCACCTCGGCGCTCGACTCCTTCACCGAGAAGGAGATCCAGGACGCCCTCGACCGGGTCAGCGAGGGTCGCACCACGCTGGTGATCGCCCACCGCCTCTCGACCGTCGTCAATGCCGACGAGATCATCGTGCTCGACAAGGGCAGAATCGTCGAGCGCGGCCATCACCGCGAATTGCTGGCGGCCGACGGCGTCTACGCCGCGCTCTGGAACCGCCAGCGCCAGGTCGACGAGGCCAAGGCGACGCTGCAGCGGGCGACGCAGGAAGAGGGCGAGAGCGTCCGGGTCAGCCTGACGCAGTGAGGCCGGTCAGCTTGCAGGTGCCCGAAAATGTGGCTTGGCGGCAGCCTTGCCTTGACGCAGAGTGAGGTCGCTGCGGAGGTCTCGCCATGTTCGTGCTCGATCCTACCACGCTGGTCGGTTTTCACACCTGGCTCTGCCTGATCGCGATCGTCGCCGGCTTTCCGATGACCGCCGCCTTGCTGAAGGGGCATCTCAGCCCGCGCTGGAACGGCGTCTATCTCTCGACCGCCTTCGCCGCCAGTGCCACCGGTTACGCCTTTCCCTTCGACCGGGTGCTGCCCTCGCATATCGTCGGCGCGGTCTCGCTGGTGCTGATCATGCTGGCGGGGCTGGCGCTCTACGCCTTCGCCTTGCGCGATGTCTGGCGGCGGATCTACGCGATCACCGCGGTGCTCTCGTTCTATCTGCTGATCTTCGTGCTGATCGCCCAGCTCTTCCTCAAGGTGAACGTGCTGCATGATATGGCTCCGACCCAGAGCGAGCCGCCCTTCGCGATCGTCCAGACTCTGGTCCTGATCGTCTTCCTGATCCTGACCCTGCTCGCGGCGCGGCGTTTCGGCGCCGGCGTCACGATGGCGAGAGCGGCATAAAAAAAGGGCGGCCCGGAGGCCGCCCAGTTCTCACCATGTTGCTGTTCCGGTTGCGCTTCAGTTGCGATCGACGTCGACGATCTCGCCGCGCCAGTTGATCTCGACACGCACCTCGTCGCCGCGCCTGTCGCTGCCGTCGATCACCCAGACATTCCCGCTCCAGCGCGCCTGGTCCACCTCGGCGACGCCGTTGCGGCGGGCGATCCTGATGGCCTCGCGCTGCGAGACGGCATCATAGCGCGCCCCGTCATATCCGCCGCGGTCATAGCCTCGGCGGTAGTCGTCCGGTTTGTAAGTGCCGCCACGATAGGGCGCGTTTTCGTTGCTGGTCGGCCCGCGCTCATATTTCGGAATGCTGTTCTCCGGTCGCAGGTCGACGCCTTGCGCCAGAGCCGCGACCGAGGACAGCGCGAGCGCGCCGGCGACCAATCCAATCTTCAGGGGTTTCATCCTCATCCTCCAGAGGTTGATGATGCGTCCTGAGGATTCAACCGCCGCGGCGACGATGCGTTCCGAGGTCTTTCGTGACCATTTTGCGGCAAATCTTTAATCTGCCCAATGATCTAGCCATGCCCGCCGATGATCGGCAGGATTTCGCCGGTGATGTAGCTGGAGCAGTGCGGCGAGGCGAGGAAGACATAGGCCGGGGCGATCTCCTCCGGCTGCGCCGGCCGCTTCATCGGCACTTGGGAGCCGAATTTCGCCACCGCCTCGGCCGGTCGGTCGGACGGGTTGAGCGGTGTCCAGACCGGGCCCGGTGCGACGGCGTTGACCCTGATCCCGCGCGGGAGCAGATGCGCCGCCAGCGAGCGGGTGAAGGCGTGGATGCCGCCCTTGGTCGTGGCGTAGTCGATCAGCTCCTTGCTGCCCTCCAGCCCGACGACCGAGCCGGTGTTGACGATGGCGCAGCCCGTGCCGAGATGCGGCAATGCCGCCTGCGTCAGGTGGAAATAGCCGTGCAGGTTGGTGCGGATCGTCGTGTCGAAATGCTCCTCGCTCAGATCCTCGAAGCGCGGCGAATGCACTTGGAAGGCGGCGTTGTTGACGAGGATGTCGAGCCCGCCGAGGGCCTTCACCGTCTTCGCCACGGCGTTCCGGCAGAAGGTCGCGTCACGCACGTCGCCGGAGATGGCGATGCCTTTGCGCCCTTCCTTTTCGATCGCCTGCAGCGTGTCCTTCGCATCCACGTTCTCGCCGAGATGCAGGATCGCGACATCGGCGCCCTCGCGCGCGAACAGCACCGCGACGGCCCGCCCGATGCCGGAATCGCCGCCACTGATCAGCGCGACCTTGCCTTCCAGCTTGCCTGAACCTTTGTAATAGGGCGCATCATACATCGGCGCCGGATCGAGCGCCGCCTCCGAGCCGGGCTTGGCCTGGTGCTGGGGCTTGAAGGGCGGCACGGGATAGAGCCTGGCGCCGGCCTGTATCGCGCCATCCTTCGGCTTCATAGGCCGGGCCTCGGCGCGGGCGACCTCCTTCTGGATCCGCCGCTGCTGCTTGGCTGCCGCCTTCACCGCTTTGGGCGCCTTCTCGTCCTTCCGCTTCACCGCAGCCTTGGCCATCATCGCCTCCTTGCGCGCTTCCCTGCTGCTTCGCGCAACGTGTCGGTCCTGCCCCCGGTTCCGGATCGCGCCCTTGCGGTCCGGAGATTTCTCGGCAAGCTCAACCGCAACGGGAATCCGGCGGCCGGGAGGGTGTATGGCGCTCGATGCGGATGTGGTCATCGTCGGAGCCGGCCTTGCCGGCCTCGTCGCGGCGGCCGAGCTGGCCGATGCCGGCCGCAAGGTGATCATCGTCGAACAGGAGCCGCGCGCTTCGCTCGGCGGCCAGGCGCATTGGTCCTTTGGCGGGCTCTTCCTGATCGATTCGCCCGAGCAGCGCCGGTTGCGCATCAGGGATTCGCTCGACCTCGCCCGGCAGGACTGGTTCGGCTCGGCCGGCTTCGACCGGGATGAGGATCATTGGCCCAAGGCCTGGGCCGAGGCCTATCTCGATTTTGCCGCGGGCGAGAAGCGCAACTGGCTGCACCGGCAGGGCATGCGCTGGTTCCCGGTTGTCGGCTGGGCCGAGCGCGGCGGCTATCTCGCCACCGGTCATGGCAATTCGGTGCCGCGCTTCCATGTCACCTGGGGCACGGGTCCCGGCGTGCTCGAACCCTTCCTGTGTCGCGTCGCCGAGGCGCAAAAGAAGGGGCTGGTCGAGCTGCGCTTCCGCCACCGCGTCACTGCCCTGACCCGCAGTGGCGGCGCCATCGACGGCGTCGAGGGCGAGGTTCTGGAGGACAGCCCGGTCGAGCGCGGGCAGGCGAGTTCGCGCACCGTGACCGGCAGCTTCGCGATCAAGGCTCAAGGCGTGATCGTCGCTTCCGGCGGCATCGGCGGCAATCACGAGCTCGTCCGCCGCAACTGGCCGCAGCGCCTCGGCGAGCCGCCCGGGCACATGCTCTGCGGCGTGCCGGCCCATGTCGACGGCAAGATGCTCGCCGTCGCCGAGGCGGCGGGGGGCCGGCTGATCAATGGCGACAGGATGTGGCACTATGTCGAGGGCATCGCCAACTGGGCGCCGATCTGGCCGGCTCATGCGATCCGCATCCTGCCCGGCCCGTCCTCGCTCTGGTTCGATGCGCGCGGCAACCGCCTGCCGGTGCCGCTCTTTCCCGGTTTCGATACGCTCGGCACGCTGGAGCATCTGCGCAAGACCGGCTTCGACCATTCCTGGTTCGTCACCAGCCGCAGCATCGTCGCCAAGGAGTTCGCGCTGTCCGGCTCCGAGCAGAATCCCGACCTCACCGGCAAGAGCTGGCGCCAGGTCATCCAGCGCGCCCGGGCCGGCATGCCGGCGCCGGTCCAGGCCTTCCTCGACAGGGGCGAGGATTTCATCGTCGAGACCGATTTTTCGCGCTTGGTCTCCAGGATGAACGAACTGGGCGGCGCCGGGCTGATCGACGAGGCGCATCTGCGCGCGCAGATCGAGGCGCGCGACCGCGAGGCGCAGAACCCCTATGGCAAGGACTTGCAGGTCACCGCGCTGCGCGGCGCCCGTGCCTATCTCGGCGACAGGCTGATCCGCACGGCCAAGCCGCATCGCATCCTCGACGCGGCCCATGGCCCGCTCGTCGCGGTCCGCCTCAACATCCTCACACGCAAATCGCTCGGCGGGCTGATGACCGATCTTTCGGCGCGCGTGCTGGACACAGACGGGGAGTGGGTGCCGGGACTTTATGCGGTCGGCGAAGCCGCCGGCTTCGGTGGCGGCGGCCTGCACGGCTATCGCGCGCTGGAAGGCACCTTTCTCGGCGGCTGCATCTTCTCTGGACGCGTGGCGGGGAGGGCGGCGGCGAAGGCGGTGGGGTGAGTGCTTCTATGCCGAGGAGAGCGCGGGAACCGGATCACTGCGGCCCAGCATGATCAAATTTCCCACCATCACAGATAGGCAAGCCTTCGCGAATTGGCGCGCGAAGCCAGAAAACTGGCGCGCCCATGCTAAGGACATCGCCCGATCGGAAAATATCTCGGCTGACACGCTCGCGCCTTATCAGACCGGAACGAACCTCGTTGTCGATCTGAACGGCAGCCTGGTTCTGAAGCTCTTTCCGCCTCTCTACAGGGGCCAATTCGTTTCCGAGCGCGCGACACTCCGCCTGCTGGACGGAAAGCTATCGGTGCCCATTCCCCAGATCATCGCGGAAGGAGAACGCGAGGGCTGGTATTACCTCATCATGACCCGGCTGCGTGGCATGCTCGGATCCGAGGCTTGGCCAACCCTGGCTGAACCTCAGAAGGAGCTTGTGCTCAGACAGATCGGCCGGACGATAGCAGAAGTGCAATCGGTAGAGCTCGGCGAACTCGCGACCATCGAACCAGCCTGGCAGACCTTTATCGCCGGACAGGTCCTCGGCTGCGTCGACCGGCACCGTCGACAAGGTGTCGCTTCAGGCCTCCTGTCTGATCTCGAAGACCTTCTGCAAGACGTGCCCGCGACTGTGCCCCTCGACGCGCCGCCCGTAATCCTGACCGGTGAGTGGATCCCGGAGAATTTCCTTCTTGCCGAAGACCTGGGGCAATGGCATCTCGCGGCCGTGATCGATTTCGGCGACGTGATGACCGGCTGGCGCGAATACGATCTCCTCGGCCCGAGCGCCTTCATGTGCGCAGGTCTGCCCAATCGTGTCTGCAGTCTCCTGGAAGGATATGGTCTGGAGCCAGGGACGTTGGGAGCGGCGATGAGGCGGAGGCTGCTCACGCTCATGGTTCTGCATCGTGCCAGCGATCTGCGTAATATCGGCATCGAAGGATGGGAGGCTCGGATCAGCAAGCTCACCGATCTTGAGAATGTCCTCTGGCCGATCGAAGCAAGCTGCTGAGAAGATCGGTTTCCCAAAAGATCGCCACGCTTGCGCCTTTAGCCCCGTCGGCTTCCGCCGCGAGGGTCTGAAGGCGAGCGCAAGCCCAAGGGGTGCGCGGGGCCGGGTTGCGGCAGCGTTCCGCCGCCATGTCGAATGTCGATGTCGAGATGTCGAAGCGGCCGATGCTCGCCGCCGCCGAACCCCGCGCGCGGTTCTCTTTGAGGTGCCTCGCCGGGCCTTCAGGTCGGGCAGGACCTGGCTTCGCCCGGACGAGGCCCCTCCGCCATTCCAGCCCGCGACGGCTGTTCTGGACGGACACCGCTCTCCCGCCCGGCCGCACGATGCCTCGCGACAGCTCCCTTGGTCGGACGGGACTGAGTGAGAATACAATGGCTTTAATCCGGGGGGATTGATTGTCGCGCCATCCTCGCGCCTCTTTCGCAAAAGCCCGCAAAAGCCTAAACAGCTACGCCGTCTTGCGGCCTCAACCCCGCCGCGAAGGCGCTGCCAGATGCGCGCGCCGCGCCAACAAGAGCAACAGGACTTTACGCCCATGTCTCTCGTCGACTCCGTCCGCCGGACGATCGTGCCGATTCACAAGGAAGGCTATGTCTTCATCGCCATCGGCGTGGTCGCGACCCTCGTGCTCGGCCAGCTCTGGGGGCCCTTCGGCTGGATCGGGACGCTGATCACCCTATGGATCTGCTATTTCTTCCGCGATCCCGTCCGCATCGTGCCGCAGCGCGAGGGGCTGGTGATCTCGCCGGCCGACGGCCGCATCAGCCAGATCGCCACCGCCGTGCCGCCGCCGGAGCTGGAGCTGCCGGCCGAGCCGATGACGCGCATCTCGGTGTTCATGAACGTCTTCGACTGCCATGTGAACCGCAGCCCCGTCGCCGGGCGCCTGCTCAAGATGGCCTATACGCCCGGCCTCTTCCTCAATGCCGAGCTCGACAAGGCGAGCGAGGACAATGAGCGCAACGCGCTCGCCATCGAGACGCCGGCCGGCACCATCGCCGTCGTCCAGATCGCCGGGCTGATCGCGCGCCGCATCGTGCCCTTCGTCAAGGAGGGGGAGCAGCTCGGCCAGGGCGAGCGCTTCGGCCTGATCCGCTTCGGCTCGCGCGTCGACGTCTACCTGCCGCAGGGCGTGGTCCCGCTGGTCGGCGAGGGCCAGACCGCGATCGCCGGCGAGACCGTGCTGGCGGACTTCTCGGGGAACGACACGGGCCGGGTGTTCCGGGGGATTTGAGCCAGGAACGTCATTCTCGGTGGAGCGAAGCGCAGGCCCGAGAATCTCGTGACGAGAAGGCGATGTCGCCCTCTGGTCCTGAGATGCTCGGGTCAAGCCCGAGCATGACGCCAAGGGTCGCCCCCACGCTAGCCTCTCGCCTGAAAACCGCGTATTCGGCTGATATGAGCGACCTCTTTCCGCCTTTCGAGCCCGAGCGCGTCGAGACCAAGCGCGCGCGCTTCAAGCCGATCCCGTTCCGGCTGATCGCGCCCAACGTCATCACCCTGCTGGCGCTCTGCCTCGGCCTGACCGCGATGCGGCTCGTCGTCGAGGGCAAGCTCGAGACCGCGACGCTCTGCATCCTGATCGCCGCGGCGCTCGACGGCGTCGACGGCCGGCTCGCGCGCCTGCTCAAGGGCACCTCGCGCTTCGGCGCCGAGCTCGATTCGCTCTCGGATTTCGTCAATTTCGGCGTTGCCACCGGCTATGTGCTCTGGGTCTTCGTCCTGCACGACCTGAAGTCCTTCGGCTGGATCATCGTGCTGACCCTGGCCTGTGCCATGGCGCTCCGGCTCGCGCGCTTCAACGTGATGATCGACGATCCCAACCGGCCGGAATGGCAGAAGAACTTCTTCGTCGGCATGCCGGCTCCCGCCGGCGCGATCACCGCGATGCTGCCGCTCTATCTGCAGTTCGTCGGCGTGCCCGTGCAGGACTATGGCGCGCCCTTCGTCGGCCTCTACATCCTGTTCATCGCCTTCCTGACGATCTCGCGCATCCCTTGCTATGCCGGCAAGACCCTCGGCACCCGCATTCCGCGCGACCAGGTGCTGCCGATCTTCGTCGCGGTCGTCGTCGTGGCCGGCCTGCTCTTCGCCTATCCCTTCGAGGTGCTGACGCTGGTCGTCGTCGCCTATCTCGCGCTGATCCCGGTCAGCGTCGCGCGCTATCGCAAGCTGGAGCGCGAGCATGCGGCGGCTGCGGCATTGCCGACTGTCATCGAGCCGGTGATCGAGACGCCTGCCGAATCCGAAGCGAAGCCCTAGCGTCGCTTCGCCAGCCGGCTGGCATTGGCGCGGGTGCGCCGCGAGAACGGCTCCAACGAGCTGTGGACCGCCTTGGCCGTCGCTTCGCCGAGCCCGTTCGGTGTCAGCGGGTTGAACGCCATGCTCCACCAGAACAATGTCGCGGCATGGCCGATGGCGAAACTGCTCTCCGCCAGCGCGGCCGCCTTCTCGACCACGGCCTTGCTCGCCTCGCGCTGGCCTCTGGCGTCGCCGAGCGCACCCTTGGCCAGGATCGGCATCCGCATGGCGATGGTCAGCCCAGCATCGACCTGCATCGCGACCATCTCCGCGAGGACGCTTTGCGCGTCCGCCGCCAGCGCGACGGTCGAGGCAGATCCAGTTCGTGACGCCATGGCGAAAGCTCTCCGGTGACGAGAAGGGGGCCGCAGGGGCCAAGCCTTGCGGGTCGCCGCCACGCCCGCCTAATCGATGTGGCAAGCTAAACAGCTTAGTGCAATCCGGGACAATGCATGGCCGTGCCCAAATTCTGGGCCTTGCACAAGAGATGTGGGGAGCCACGCGCGACGGCCCGGCTCGTATGCAACCCTGCGGTGATCGCGAAAGTGGTTCCCAGTTCGGCGGAACATGCTCTAAAGCCTTGCAGGAAATCCGTCCTCGACGCGCAGCGAGCCGAAACGTCTTGAATCTCTTCAGCTCCCAGAAGCCGCCCGGCTGGCGGCCCAAGCTGGTCCTGGCCTCGGCCTCGCCGCGCCGCCTTGCCCTGCTCGAACAGGCCGGTCTCAAGCCCGATGCGCTGCTGCCGTCCGATCTCGACGAGAGCCCACTCAAGAGCGAGCGCCCACGCGATCTCGCCCGCCGGCTCGCCC
>WPCJ01203180.1_pt1 | contig 12904 bp, 14 predicted proteins | sample 5399831 | NCBI WGS metagenome assembly WPCJ01 (sample SAMN12869470, study PRJNA574797) | sludge metagenome | isolation source: wastewater treatment of pH10 | place: China:Beijing | collected 2019-05-20 | reverse complement strand
GCTTGTGTGCCTCCGGCGTTGCCGCCCAGAAGGCCGCCAAGCAGCCCGCCGAGGCCGCCGCCGTCATTCACGCTGGCTTGAGTTGGTGCTGGCACCTGCTGCGGGTGCCCCTGCGGCGCCGGCTGCTGCTGGCCGCCGGTGATATGTTTGTAGCCCTTGTAAGCGAGCAGTGCGAGGATCGCCATGGTGAGCGGCGACATGCCTCCGCTCTTGTCATCGGGATCGCTGGGGCCGCGCGGCCCGTTGGCCATGCCATTTAGAATGTCGAGCAAACCCATCGTCATCTCCTGTCCAAGCCAGCCCGTAAAAAGATAGCTGCGCGATATGACGCGGACAAGTCGCGTCGGTTCCACAGGTATGCAGTGCTGCCGCATTTTGCTAGGAACGGGCATCGTTCAAGAGCGGGAGGTGACGTGAGCGCACAACGCCCTATCTGCATCGCCGGGGCCGGCAGTATCGGCTGCTTCGTCGGCGGCATGCTCGCAGCGGCTGGTCGCCCTGTCTCACTACTAGCGCGCCCGCGCGTGATTGATGGTATCGCGCAACACGGACTGAATCTGACGAGCTTCGAGGGTGGGCGCTGGCAATTGCGTGCCGAGCAGGTCAACCCGTCGGACGATCCGGCAATCATGAAGAACGCCGGCATCATTATCGTTGCGGTGAAGAGCGGCGACACCGCTGCAATGGCCGAACTCATCGTTCAACACGCCTCCGCAGATGCAGCGATCGTCAGCCTGCAGAATGGCGTCGGCAATGTTGCTGTGCTCAAGCAGGCTTTGCCCGGCCATCGGGTGCTGGGCGGCATGGTGCCGTTCAATGTCGTGACCCGGGACGATGGGACGGTGCACCGCGCCACATCCGGCGCGTTGGTGCTCGAGCGCGACAGCAATGACACGGCGGGCCGCCTGGCTGTTGTGAGTTTGCCAGTCCAATTGACCGATGATATCTCCGGCGTGCAATGGGGCAAATTGCTGGTCAATCTCAGCAACGCATTGAATGCGCTATCCGATCTGCCGCTTCACGCGCAGTTGCAGCAGCGTGCCTGGCGAGTTCTGTTCGCCGACCAGATGACGGAAGGGCTCGCAGTATTGCGCGCCGCAGGCATTTCGCCAGTCGCTCCGACCGCAATGCCTGCCTGGCTCACGCCGCATCTGCTGCGGTTGCCGGATGGTTTATTCGGTCTGATCCTTCGACGGGTAATGAAAATCGATATCAATGCGCGCTCCTCTATGTGGGAGGATCTGCAGCGTGGCCGCCCTACTGAGATCGATTATCTACAAGGCGTCATTCTGCAATTGGCGAATCAATATGGCGTTGCGACGCCGCTCATCCGGCGCGTGGTCGAGCTGGTGAGGGCTGCGGAAGTGGCGAAACGCGGTTCGCCGGCGCTGTCGGCTCAACAAATTCGTGATTTGTAGTTACTGATCGTTGCCGTCGATCAGGCTTTTGCTCTCCTACACATTCTGAAATCAAGCTGCGAGCAAGCGATCATTCTGCCGTAGGGCGGGCGAGTGATCGTGCGATTACACGCGCAATTATCTCGCGGCGGTAATATCATGCATCATCTGGTGAGTGATTTCCGACGAAATGTTTAGTCTGGTTCTGTTCGGCGGAGCGGACGATCTCCGCACGATCCGTAGTGTAGCGATCGATCGGCCGGTGAGGTAGTAGATGCATATCGATCAGTGAGTTCGGTGAAGCGCAGTGCGCGTTCAATACTGCTCATCGCAATCTGGCATCAAAGCCTATGTCATTCTCAACTTCTCTAGTATAGATAGTCGCGTGATTTGACCAAGGTTCGATCTTTTATCTGACGTCAATCCCTTCATGCATATCGGCAGGACGTGTGCCGGCTGAAATTCTCAACTACAAATCGGAGCTCCTATGGCCAAGAAAGCAAAAAAGAAACTCGTTCGTCGCGAATACACCAAGGAAGACGAAAAGGTGCTCCGCGCACATTCGAAGGCCCAGACCCCGCTCGAACAGATCGCTAAGGAAATGAAGCGCACCGGCGGTTCGCTGCGTCAGAAGGCCATCAAGCTTGGCATTCCGCTCGGACATCGTCGCCGCAAGGCCAAGAAGGTCGCCACCGCGAAGACCACCAAGGTTGCCGCGAAGTCGGTGAAGAAGGCGAAGACCGCCAAGACCACCAAGGCGAAGAAGACCAAGAAGTAAGCTTCGGTTTCGAACGCTCTGGCCTGAAGCGCTTGCGCTTCAGGCCTTTTTAGATGTGATCAGGAGAGTTGGCAGATGCGACCTCTCTTTACTTCGTTGATATCGGCGTCGTTCGTGTGCGTGGTCTCTGCGCCTGCCTGGGCGGTTCCACCGACGGTTACGCCGTCGCCCGGTTATGATGCGCGCCTGGCCGAGCAGCGCCGCGCCCTTCAATCGCAACAACCTCTTATCATCGAAAAACCGCTGCGGCGCCGACCTGCCGTTCGGCATCGCCACAAGCGTTGAACGCATCGATGAAATCGCCGATCCCGCGAACCTTCCTTTTCACCTGCATTGCCGCCGCTGTGCTGTCTGCGCCCGCAATGGCAGCAGATTATGCCAGCCAGATCAGTGCATTCCGGCGCGCGCACAAGCTTTCGGCCGTCAGCCAGGACAGCGGGCTTGCAGCGGTCGCTCTCGTGCAGGCGCGGGCCATGTCGACAAGCGGCAAGGTCAGCCATGATGTCGGCGGGCCGTTCTCGGTGCGTGTCGCCAAGCTGCGCAAGTCCAGGGCGGCCGAAAATATCGCCGCCGGGTTTCTGACATTCCCGGAAACATTGAAGCAGTGGGAAGACAGTCCCGGCCATCGTGCCAATCTGCTGATGCCCGGTGCGCGCAAGGTCGGTGTAGCCTCGGTGACCAATCCGAAATCGCCCTATCGCATGTTCTGGGCAATGGTGATCTCGGACTGAGAGCGCCCGTGATGGATCGCTTCGATCAGGAAGCCGAGCTTGGAAACCGAATCAGGTTCGCTTGGTCTTGGCCGGCGCAGGGGGGCCGAACAGAGCGTCCTTGATATCCTTCAGGCCTGTCGACAGTTTCGACCAGCCGCAGGCAAGCGGCTCCGTCGCACAATCGGGTCCCTTTTCCGCGCGCTGCTTCGGGCGTGGACGCGGGAGCGCGACCGGCGGTGTGCTCTTGGCAACGACCGGTGCCGCGGCGTCGTCGCGGAAATCCGTGTCGATGGCGGCCGGCTGCTGGGCTTCGCTCTGTTTCTTGGCGAAAGCAGCAAGGATGATATTGCGCCGCTGATTGTTGAGATAGATCGCGTATTGCTCGTCGATCATCTTCTGTTCCGCCGCGGTGGGATTCGGTCCGGCGATGTCGAAGACGCGGTTCTGCATGAAGTCGTGATAGGTGTAGCCACCGCCACGCTTGCGTCGGCCGGCAAACTTGCTTTCGCAATTCGACAGTGCCGCGGCTTTCGTCTCGCCGCTCAATGACGATTTTTCGACGCGGTCGGCACAGTCCTCGTAGTCGGCCGGCGCTGCAGTCCACCATTGGGCATGCGCGCGAGTCGGCAGCACTGCGAACGATGCCGCAAGCAGGATAACCGTCGATGTCGTTGCTATCAGGCTCGATTGCCGCGATCTGATCACGTCTGCCCCTGTGGTCATATCTGCGGCGATTGTCACCATCGAGCGCCGTTTTTCAACCGCAGCTGACGCATTTCTCCCCTTTTTTAGACACAAAGCAGGTCTGCGCTGCAGAGTTTCTGGAACTCGCGCGCGCAAATCGTTCTCGATTTCGTTGTAGAATTGCGAAGTACGGTGCCTGCGCGTCCAGGCTGATTGTGTAGTTGAGTAGGTATATGTGGGGTTTCCATGTGTGGCCTTGCGTGGCCGGTAATGTGTCGACGAATATCGCGCAACGAAGAAGGGCGGCTGATCGCCGCCCTTCTTGATACCGTTGTCACGTATTACTGGCAGATATGTCGCTGTCCGTCTTCGCCGCGGATCCAGGTGCCGGGCTGACAGACAAAATTGTTGCGGCGGGCATAGGAGTCGCGCGAATCGTAGCGATCCATCGGCCCGTTATAATAGGCGTAGCTGTTGTTCCACGTGCCGCTCTGGATGTTGGCGCGTCTGTTGTCCCATGGGCGGCTATTGTCCCACGGGGCGTTGTCATTCCATGCGCGGAATGGGGCCGTCGCAATTGCACCTGCGGTGTTCACGGCGGCACCGGCTACGCCAAACGCGCCGCCCACTGCTCCAGCGGCGACGTCGGCCGGCCAGAAGCCGCTATCCGCGCGGCGCATGTCATTGCGATAGCTGTTGTCTCGATAGCCGCTCTTGCCCATCTGCATGCTGTATTCGGACTGCGCCTTGGCGCGATGCTTGGTCTTGTCCTTGGCCAGCACCGGCGTTGCCATCAGTCCAGTTGCGACAGCCGCAGCCGTCAGAAGCTTCATGGTCTTCATGTGGGTTCTCCATCTTTGTCATGATGCCGGGGCCAACACATGATGATGGAGCCTGTTCCTCTGGTCAGGCGACCGCATTTCAAAGGAATGTGAGGCCGAATATCTGCAAAATCCGAGCAGCAACAAGTGGTAGCGAGCTGCGCCGGGCTCTGATATGGAACTGGCCAGTGGCCCACCAGCCATTCGAGCGGTCCCGTAGCTCAGCCGGATAGAGCGGCGGTTTCCTAAACCGTAGGTCGGATGTTCGAGTCATCCCGGGATCGCCAGTTTGTTCCGGCCGATTAACCCTGCATTGCGAGAAACGCCGCGCTGGCGCCAGCTTGCGATAAGACCGCGCGATGTTTCGAAGAATTGTCATCATTCTGGCCTGGGCGACGCTGCTGGCGGTTGCTTTTGCAACTTTGTCGCCGATCGGGCTGCGGCCGCATGTGGGCGATGTCAGCGGCGAGCGGTTCCTGGCGTTTGCCGCCGTTAGCCTGTTGTTCGGGGTGGCCTATCCGCGCCATCTGTGGCTGGTGACCCTCATGGTTGGTGGCGTTGCCGTGGGCCTCGAAGTGCTCCAGCACCTGACACCCGACCGTCACGGCCGGATCCCTGACGCGCTGGTGAAACTGGTCGGCGCTTTTGCCGGAGCTGGGCTGGCCTACGTCTTCAGCGGGACGATGAGAAAGATTTCGACATCGGGCTGATGCTCTCGCATCGCTTAAGAGCCAAGGTTCGAATCGAGCAATCTGAAACCTGCAGAATGTTGCGACCGGATTCGTCGCGCTCAGGTGAATCCGTGAATTGAAGACAATTTCGGTAAAATATGACCGTTCTTCGACGACAAGCGCAGCTCAATCTGGGTAACCTGCCGAAATTCTAGTGAAAATGCTTGGCAGCAGAAGCAGATCGATACACCTTGAGAAGGTGTAGAGTTGAATGCGTGCAACCTTGGCCTCGAGGCGGCGTCGCCGAATCCCAGCGTTGATGGCTGTGTGCCTTGGTAAGTCGAACGGAAGGCGCAGCGTTGCCGAGGCAACGATTGCGGCCGATCTCGAAGGACCATGTCGATGCATCGCAGATATCAAAGTTCGAGCATCCCGACCGAGATCATGCGGTCGGTCGTCGGGATTTCCGAAACGGGCAGCATCACCAAGGCGGCCAAGGTCCTCGGTCTCAGCCAGCCGGCCATCAGCTCGCAGATCAAGCGTATCGAGCATGTGGTCGGTGGCAGCATCTTCCAGAAATCGGCGAACGGATCGGCAGCGACCGAGCTCGGCAAGCTGGTTCTGATCCAGGCGAAGAAGATCCTCGAAGCCAATGATCAGTTGCTGATGCTTCGCGGCGGTGCGCCGGACGATACGCCGATCAGGATCGGTCTGAGCAATATCTATTCCCGGCGCATGATCGAAGTGCTCAGCAAGGCCGAGATGACCAACATCTCGATCTATGCCGACAACTCGGCAGAGATCGTGAAATGCCTGGTCGATGGTTTCGTCGATATCGGTGTCTATCTGAGCCTCAGCGATACGCCGCCCGACCCGATGGTCGAGGTCGTCGATCAGCGCGACGACGAAGTGGCCTGGGTGCGTTCGAAGGACTTCACGCTCAGTCCCGGAGCGCCGATCCCGTTGCTCACCTGGCCGGGACAGATCATGCACGAACTGATGGTGCAGGCGCTCGAGCGCAAGGGAATGATCTACCGGATCGCATTTTCCAGCCCCGATTTTCACGCGCGGATAGAAGCGGCGAAAGCCGGGATCGGACTCACGGTGTTGCCGAAACGGCTGGTTCCATCGTCGTTGATGATCGCCAATGAGTACTATCTTCCGACATGCGGCACGCCGCGGATACTGCTATGTGCACGCAACGATGGTGGTACGAAAAGCGCCAAGCTGCTCGAAACATTGCGATCTCGCTTCGGCAACATCTGACGGAACTCGTCGTGACGCAGTAAGAACTGATGACGTCATCAGTTTCGATGCATCTATCGCGGACTATTCCTGCATTTGAGATGATTGCCAGCCGATTGTGGTAATAGAAGTTGTATAGGTAGTCTTCACTCGCCCTTGCGAAGCTCGCATCATGACGAGATTCGCCATCAAACGTCCGAACACTTTCGCATCGTGCCGGCACGGCTCAAGTGCCGTCGAATTCGCGATGCTGCTTCCTGTGTTCCTGACGATCGTGTTCGGCATCGTCGTGTTCGGATCCTATCTCGCGGTCATTCACGGTGTGCAGCAGCTCGCTGCTGAAGCCGCGCGTTCGTCGGTGGCCGGCATGAGCGAGACCGAGCGCAGCTCGCTGGCATCGACTTACGTCACCAATAACGCCGCGACCTATCCGCTGATCGATCCGTCGAAGCTGACGACCGCTGCGGCCACGTCGTCCTCCAATGCAAATGTGTTCGTCGTCACAGTGAATTACGATGCCTCGGCGATGTTCATCTACGCGCTGCCATTCGTGCCGAAGCCTGCAACGCTGGTGACGCGTTCGGCTTCGATCCCGTATGGAGGGTTCTGATCGTGGCATCGCTCATGAGCCTCCTTCGCCGCTTTTCTGCAGATCAGCGCGGCAATATTGCCATGATGTCCGTCGGCGGCATGACGCTGGCGATTTGCTGCGCGGCGCTTGGCGTCGATGTCGGCACGATCGCTGCGGATCGTCGCAAGACGCAGAGCACGGCGGACATCGCCGCAATTGTTGCCGCCAGCAATCTGACCAATGCCACCAATGCCGCAACGTCGGCGGTGACGAACAACAATTTTCCAGCCAGTGCCCTGATCGCTGTCGAGCTTGGCACTTATACGGCCGACTCCAGTATTCCAGCCAATAACCGTTTCGTCACGCCGGCGGTTGGCACGCCAAATGCCGCCCGTGTAACATTGCAGACCGCGACGCCGCTTTATTTCAGCAAATTCTTCACCGGAAGCAATGCCTTCACGATCAAGACACAGGCGATCGCCGCCAACACGAAAGTCGCGTCCTTCGCCATCGGCTCGCGTCTGGTATCGCTGAACAATGGTTTGCTGAACAGCCTGCTTGGCTCGCTGCTCGGAACGACGCTGTCACTGTCGGTGATGGACTATCAGGCGCTGCTGAATACGCGAATCGACGCATTCGATTTCCTGTCGGCGCTGGCGACGCGCATCGGTCTGACGGCGGCCACCTATGAAACGGTGCTGAACGCCAACGCCAAGGTCGGTGACATTCTAGCTGCGGCGCTCAGTGCACAGCAGTCTACGAATGGCGCCAGCACGGCCACAACCGCGCTCTCGACGGTGTCGCAGGCGGCGATATCGTCCACCGCCAAGCTCACGCCGTTGTCGCTGATCGATGCCGGGCCCTATTCCGATCTCAAGGTTGGCACCAAGCCGAAGACCGGCGTCAGCATCTCGCTCTACGATCTGCTGCAAGCGACGGCTGGCATCGCCAATGGCTCCAGCCAGGTGAATACGGGTGTCAATATCAACCTGCCGGGCATCGCCAGCGTCCAGTTGATTGCGACCATCGGTGCGCGACCGCAGGGGTCTAGCTGGGTGGCCGTCGGAAACCAGGGGATCAGCGTGCATACCGCGCAGACCCGCGTGTTGCTGCAGGTCAAGCTCATCGGTACCGGGGCCGCCTCGGTAGTCAATCTGCCGGTTTACGTGGAAGTCGCTTCCGGTACAGCAACGCTCAATAAGGTGAATTGCGGCTACCCGAATGTCAGTACCTCCACCGTTACACTCGGGGTGACGCCCGGCGTGATCGATGCGTGGATCGGTAACGTCTCCGCCGCCGATCTGCAGAATGTAACGACCAAACCGAATCCCGGTCCGGCCACGCTGGTCGATCTCGGTCTGATCACGGTCACTGGCAAGGCCCATGCAGGTATGGGCAACACGACGCCGGTCAATGTCGACTTCAGTTATGCGGACATCACGTCGCAAACGAAGAAGACCGTCACATCAACGAATTTCACCTCGTCGCTGATCGGCAGCCTGCTCGGCGATCTCAATATCACCGTGACCGTCATCGGTCTCGGCATTCCGATTCCGGGCCTTGGTGCGCTGGTTGGCGGCATCCTCAGCGCAGCGACAGGATCGCTCGATCAATTGCTGGCGGGCGTGCTCTCCAGCCTTGGGGTCGGCCTCGGACAGGCCGATGTCTGGGTTACCGGCATCCGTTGTGATGGCGCGGTGCTGGTGAACTGATGTGCGTGTGCGTGAACAACAACTGACATTTCAAGACTGAAAGGGAACGATCCATGCCTTACGAGACCGCGATGAACCGCCCCAACGTCAACCGCAAACGCTCTGTTGTGGTGTCGAAGAAGCGCACCAGCGTCAGCCTGGAAGATAGCTTCTGGGCCAGCCTGCAGGCGATTGTGAAGATGGAGAACACGACGATCGAAAACTACATCGAAAAGATCGAGCGCAAGCGCGAAACGCCGAACCTGTCGTCGAACCTGCGCATCGCCGTGCTGGAATACTATCAGCAGCTCGCTGCCCGCAGCATGGTCGCCGGCATGCCGGAAAGCTCTTCGCCAAGCATGGTGCCGAAGCAGGGCGAGCGTCAGGGCCAGCTGGCCGAAAAGGTCGCCGCCTACTGGAATCGTATGGGCAATGACAAGCAGCTGGCCGATTAGGCCAGCTGTCACGACCTGACTTTATGAAATTTTGGGAAACGACGTGCGGTGTGGCGTGCGTCGGATCCGTAGCTTTTCAGTTAATGGCTTTCAGCCACGGAGCAGCTCATGTTCACTCGACGCAGCAAATTGGAATTGCAGAATGCGTTGGCTCAGGCGGCTGCCATCAGCCGCTCTCAGGCGGTGATCGAGTTCAATCTCGACGGCACCATCATCACCGCTAACGAGAATTTTCTTGGCGCGATGGGTTACACGCTCGATGAGATCAAGGGCAAACATCACAGCCTGTTCGTCGATCAGGTGACCCGCGAAAGCGCCACTTATCGGGAGTTCTGGGGTAACCTTAATAAGGGGCAGTTTCAGGCTGCCCAATACAAGCGGGTCGCCAAGGGCGGCCGGGAGATCTGGATCGAGGCGAGCTACAATCCGATCCTCGACAGCGGCGGCAAACCGTACAAGGTAATCAAATTCGCCACCGACATCACGGCGAGCAAGATCGCAAGCCTTGATGCCCAGGGCAAGATCGCGGCGATCGATCGTGCTCAGGCGGTGATCGAGTTCAATCTCGACGGCACGATCATCACGGCCAATGAGAACTTTCTGACCACCGTCGGTTATGCGCTCTCGGAGATTCAGGGACGGCATCACAGCATGTTCGTCGAGCCGCAGGAACGCGACGGAAATGCCTATCGCGATTTCTGGATGCGCCTCGCCCGCGGTGAGTATCAGGCGGCGGAATACAAGCGCGTCGGCAAGGGCGGCAGGGAAATCTGGATTCTCGCTACTTATAATCCGATCCTCAATGAGGCCGGAAAGCCCTTCAAGGTGGTGAAATTCGCGACCGATGTCACCCAGCAGAAGCTGAAGGCGGCGGACAGCGACGGACAGATGGAAGCGATCCGCAAATCGCAGGCGGTGATCGAATTCCGCATGGACGGCAACATCATCACCGCGAACCAGAATTTCCTGAGCACGCTTGGCTATACGCTCGATGAAATCCGCGATCGTCATCACAGCATGTTTGTCGATCCCACCGAGCGGGCATCTGCGGCTTACGGCGAATTCTGGGCCAGCCTCAATCGCGGAACCTATCAGGCGGCCGAATACAAGCGGTTGGGCAAAGGCGGGCGTGAGATCTGGATTCAGGCCTCCTACAATCCGATCTTCGATCTCAACGGCAAGCCGTTCAAGGTGGTGAAATATGCCACTGATATCACGGCGCAGGCGATGGCACGGATGAAGGCCGAACGCGCGCGGTCGCTGATCGAATCCGTGGCTGCCGGCAGCGAGGAGATGAATGCTTCGATCCGGGAAATCTCCGAGACCATGGTGAAGTCGCGGCAGACGGCGGAAGCTGCGGTGGGCCAGGTGGAGACGGCCGACGTGCAGGCGCAACGTTTGACGTCGGCGGCGCATGCCATGGGCGGGATCGTCGGGCTGATCGGCGACATCACCGGCCAGATCAATCTGCTGGCGCTGAATGCCACAATCGAGTCGGCGCGTGCCGGCGAAGCCGGCCGCGGTTTTGCCGTGGTGGCATCGGAGGTGAAGAATCTCGCCAATCAGGCCAAGCAGGCCACCGACAAGATTTCCAGCGAGATCGAGGCGCTCAATGGCATCTCCGGTGACGTCGTCAGCGCCTTGGTGACGATCAAGCAGGCCATCGAACACGTCAACGAGTTCGTCACCTCGACCGCTGCCGCGGTGGAGGAGCAAAGCACGGTGACATCGGACATGTCGGATAATATGCAGCGTGCCGCTGCAGAACTGGCATAGCAATTCCCTCACGACCATCTTTGCATCATCCGCGACCATGCTAGTGTCGCGGATGATGGCTCCCTTCAATGCTGCCACGCGGACGACAATCGAGGCCCGCGTCGCCGAATTCACCCGCCTCGAAGACGAAGCGACGTCAACGCAGCAGCTCAAGCGGGCGGCCGTAGCGCTGGTGCTTGCCCAGGCTGACAATGATGCGTCCACCGGTCTGTTGCTGACATTGCGAGCCTCGAGTCTCCGCGCACACAGCAATCAATGGGCGCTGCCGGGCGGACGCTGTGATCCCGGCGAGACGCCGGCCGAGACAGCATTGCGCGAACTCGACGAGGAGCTCGGCCTGCGGCTCGGCGCCGATGACGTGATCGGGATGCTGGACGACTATCCAACGCGATCCGGATATCTGATCACGCCGGTGGTGATGTGGGCGGACGATAGCCGGCAGCTGGTTCCCAATCCGGACGAGGTCGCCTCGGTGCATCGGATCGCGCTCACGGAATTGCTGCGCCCGCAGGCGTTCGATTTCATCAGCATTCCGGAAAGCGAGCGTCGCGTCATCCGCTACAGCCATTTCGGCCATCGGATTCACGCGCCGACTGCGGCACTGATCTATCAGTTCAGCGAACTCCTGGCCGGGCGCATCACCCGGGTTGCGGAACTGGAACAGCCCGTTTTCGCGTGGAAGTGAGACAACCGGTCGCGAAAACGGGCTTGGCTGGCAAGACAAAATTCACCAAACTGCTCCAACGTCGTTCGGACAGGAACACCGCGGGCCTGCGCATGTTGCGCGTGCCCCGACCATTTTCAGCGCGCCTGGCGCGCGAACGCGACAGGTCTCATGTCCCATTCGATTCGCACATTGTCCGTTGCCCTTCCGCTCGCTGTATTGCTGGGGTCGTCGGTGCTCGCATCGGAGCCATCGGCTCTTCCGCCCTCGGTCGCCGATGCGATGGCGCAGGGCGCATCGCCTCAGGCCGTCGCCGAATACCGCCGCAAGCTGGCGGAATATCAGGAAGCGCGTGCTGCCTTCGATCAGGAGGCAAGCGCCTATTGGAATGCGATTTCCGAGAAGCGGAAACTCCGCTTCGCCAAACGCCGGGAAGGTCAGGCCGTCACGCTCAACGATTACGTATTGGAGCAGGCGCCGCTCTATGAGGGTCCGAAGCGGCCGGTGAATCCGGAGCCTGAAGATGACGGTGGTCCGCGTGTGCGCAAGGACTTGCCGGTGGTTGCTGACTTTCTCGGGGCTGCGCGTTCGGAATTCCAGTTCGCGCCGTCGCGTCCAGGCAGCGAAATGGAATTCAAGCGCGCCTATGCACGCGCGGCCTTGCAGGCTGGCTTGACGCGCGAGCAGGCGGTGCGTGTCTATTCGTTCGAAACCGGCGGCAATGGCGGCCACGACATGCAGTCGGGGCTCAATCCGTCGAAGCCCGGTTCGCGCGCGATCTCGACGGCGATCGGCTACAATCAGCTCCTCACCGCGAATACGACGACGCTGATTGCCGAGAAGGGCCCGCAGATCCTGAAGGTTCTCACCGACAGGGCAGCGATGCTTCAGGGGCCGCAGCGCAAGGCGATGGATCACAAGATCGCGGTGTTCAAGCGCATGTATGCCGTGGTTCGCAGCGGGCCGCAGGGCTGGAGCGCGCTCGAGAAGCTCGGCACCACGCCGCAGGGCTGGGCGATGCATGCGCTGGTGCTGGACATGGATGTCGGCCCGCAATTGCAGGTCCACAAACTGCTCACCTCGGTGCAGTTCGCTCGCGCGCGCGGTTTCGATCGCCCGCTCTCTGCCGCCGAACTCGAAATGATGAATCTCACCGGCGACGGCAACGGTTTCGATATGGTGACCATGCCGCAGGCGATGCGCGAGCAGGTGCCGACGGCGAACTTCTTCCAGCGTGGCGGCTATGAGCGCAATCCGGTGGCGATCCGCCACAACACGGTGGCCAAGCTGCTGGCCATCACCAACAACCGCATGGATGCGAACAGCAATCTGCCTGGCGCAAAAGAATTGGCCGCGGCCTTTGGATCGGCCACGGCCAGCAATGAGGCGAGGTAAGGTCGCTCTAACGAGCGACCTACTTACGAGTTGCCGGGATTGA
>WPCJ01186281.1_pt1 | contig 12904 bp, 12 predicted proteins | sample 5399831 | NCBI WGS metagenome assembly WPCJ01 (sample SAMN12869470, study PRJNA574797) | sludge metagenome | isolation source: wastewater treatment of pH10 | place: China:Beijing | collected 2019-05-20 | reverse complement strand
TGCTGCTGGTCGGCCTGGTCCTCGCCTGCGCCGCCGCAGCCCCGGTCCTTGCGCCGCACGACCCCGCCCAGCAGGTCCTGGAATGGCGTTTCCTGCCGCCCGCCTGGGCGACGGGCGGCAGCTGGGAGCACATCCTGGGTGGCGACAATCTGGGGCGGGATATCTTCAGCCGGATCCTTGTCGGGGCCCGTACCTCGGTGGCGGTCGCCGTCGTCGTGGTCGCGCTGGCCGCCACGATCGGTTCCCTGCTCGGTGCCGTAGCCGGCTATGCCGGCGGCATCGTCGACAACATCATCATGCGGCTGGCCGACTTCCTGCTCGCCTTTCCCTTCCTGCTTCTCGCCCTGATGATCATGGCGATCCTGGGTCCCGGCTTCTGGACCATGGTGCTGGCCCTGTCGATCGCCTTGTGGGTCAACTACGCTCGCGTGGTGCGCGGCGAGGCATTGCGCATCGAGCAGATGGAGTTCGTGGAAGCGGCGCGATCGATCGGCGTGCCGGGCTGGCGCATCGTGCTGGGCCATGTCGTGCCGAACGTGATCCCGTCGGTTCTGGTTCTCGCCACTTTGGAGGTGGCATTGGTGATCATCGCCGAAGCAGCCCTCAGCTTCCTCGGCCTCGGCGTACAACCACCGACCCCCTCCTGGGGCAAGATGATCAGCGAAGGCCGCGACTTCCTCTACGACGCACCATGGATGGTGCTGGGCCCTGGCCTGGTGATCCTGATGACTTCGGTGGGCATCAACCTGTTCGGCGACTTCCTGCGCGACTTCATCGATCCGAGGACAGAACGATGAACGCACCTCTGCTTCAAATCCAGGACCTGCGCGTGGAGTATGCGTCGCCGAGAGGTCCGGTTCAGGCGGTTGCCGGCGTATCGTTGACGCTTGACCGCAACCGCATCCTGGGCCTGGTCGGCGAAAGCGGCTGCGGCAAGTCGACGGTCGGGCAGGCGCTGATGGGCCTGATCCAATCGCCGGGACGCATCGCCGGCGGTGACATCCGCTTCGAGGACAAGAGCCTGATCGGCCTGCCCGAGCGCGAGATGCGAAAACTGCGTGGCGACCGGCTGTCGATGATCTTCCAGGATCCGACCGCGACCCTCAATCCAGTTCTCACCATCGGCGACCAGATCGCCGAGCTGTTCCGGTGGCACCGGCCGCAGATGCGGCGGCGCGAGGTGCAAGCCCGCGTCACGGCGCTTCTCGAACGTGTCGGCATCGTCGATGCGGACAGGCGATGCCAGGCCTATCCGCACGAATTGTCGGGCGGCATGCGCCAGCGTGTGGTCATTGCCTGTGCTCTCGCTCTGGAACCGGCCCTCATCGTTGCCGACGAACCGACGACCGCGCTGGATGTCACGGTCCAGGCCCAGATCCTCGACCTCCTGCGCGGTCTGCAGTCCGAGCACGGCACCGCAGTGATCCTCGTCAGCCATGATCTCGGCGTCATCGCCGAAACCTGTGACGACGTCGCAGTGATGTATGCGGGGCGAGTGGTCGAAAGCGGTCCGGCCGATGAGGTACTGGCTCGGCCACGGCATCCCTATACCGCAGGTCTGATTGCATCGCGCCCGTCTATCATGGCTCCAGATCAGGTGGTCAGGCCGATCCCGGGTACGGTGCCCGATCTGGCGCGTCCGCCGGCTGGCTGCGCGTTCCATCCGCGTTGCCGCCATGCCGTCGCTACCTGCCGCGACGCCATTCCCACCTTGTCCGCAATCCGGGAGGAGCCGCGCCATGCTGTCGCCTGTCCCCTCGCTGCCTGATCAGGCCCGAACCACCACAGCCGCCGATCTTCTCTCGATCGAAGGCCTGGAGAAGCATTATGCCCTGCCCGGACGCTGGTTCGGCCAGGCGGGAGTGATGCGTGCGGTCGATAATGTCAGCTTCGCCATCAGGTCACAGGAAACGTTCGGCCTCGTCGGCGAAAGCGGCAGCGGCAAATCCACGATCGGTCGTATGATCGCCAGGCTGATCCGCCCGACTGCCGGCCGCATCCGTTTCGACGGCAAGGACTGGCTTGCCTTGTCCGGCGACGAGTTTCGGCGCGCCCGGAAGCGGGTGCAGATGGTGTTTCAGAGCCCCTATGCATCGCTGGATCCGCGCTGGCGTATCGCCGACATCGTCGCCGAACCGCTGCGCACGCATCTCAACCTGCCAGCGGCGGAGCTGCGCGACCGGGTGGCAGGTCTGCTGCAGGCTGTCGGACTGGACCCAGCCGTAGCCGACCGCCATCCGCATCAATTTTCGGGTGGTCAGCGCCAGCGCGTCGGCATTGCCCGCGCCATCGCGCTGGAACCCGACCTGCTGGTGGCGGATGAGCCCGTGTCTGCTCTCGATGTCTCGGTACAGGCCCAGATCCTGGCGCTGCTGCAGGACATCAAGGCGCGCCGCCGGCTGTCGATGCTGTTCATCTCGCACGACCTTTCGGTCGTCGCCTATCTGTGCGACCGCGTCGGTGTTCTCTATCGCGGTCGTCTGGTGGAAGTCGCGACGACCCGCGACCTGTTCAATGCGCCAGGGCATCCTTACACCCGCGCACTCCTGGCCGCGGTCCCCGGATCGGGGCAGCGTCGCGAAGCACCCATGCCTGCCACCGGCCCCGCTTCGGAGGGCGGCTGCGCCTATGTCGGCCGATGCCCTCATGCCCGGGATCCATGCCGCACAGCCGTGCCGGCACTTCGGCCATCCGCATCCAACACACTGATTGCCTGCCATCGAGCAGGAGAAATCTGAAGAAGCAGCGCGCCGCGCAGCTTTTTCAGGGAGGGGGACAGCGCTGGGAACGCTGTCCTCGTGAACAAGCACGCCCATTTTTCTGAACTTTTCATTGGAGGAGACAATGAACATCAAGAGCCTTTTGCTCGGCTCAGCTGCGGCTTTGCTCGCAGTTTCCAGCACGCGGGCCGCCGACGCTGTCGTCGTCGCAGAGCCGGAACCCGCTGAATACGTCAAGGTCTGCGATGTCTACGGCGCTGGCTACTTCTACATCCCAGGCACCGAGACCTGCTTGCGTGTCGGCGGGTACATTCGCTACGATATCGGCATGGGAGACGTTGGTTCGTACAACGGCGCGCGCGCCAACGACCGTCTCGACAACAAGGAGCAAGGTACCTGGTGGAAACTTGCCCGTTTTGCGATCAGGACCTGGACCGGCCAGGAGACCGAGCTCGGCACGCTGAAGACCTACACCTCGACCCGCTTCGACTTCGGCAACCCCCAGGACTACGGTTCGAACTCGACAAGTAACGGCTACGCGCTGACCTTCGCATGGGTCCAGCTCGGTGGCCTGCGGATCGGCAAGGGTGAAACGGCTTTCGCCAGCTTCATCGACTATGCGGGCAACGTCATCAACGATACGCTGGTTCCTTACAGCGCCCTCGATACCAACCTGATCAGCTACACTTTCGATGCCGGCAACGGTTTCTCGGCGGTCGTCTCGCTGGAACAGGGGGCGGGCAAGTTTTCGAAATGGAAACGCGCCGGCGACACCTGGACCAGCGCCGACAACACCATCGACAGTTATGTGCCCCATGTCGTCGGCGGTGTGAAATATACCCAGGGCTGGGGCGGGATCACCGGCGTTGTTGCCTACAACAGCAATTTCGAGGAGTGGGCCGGCAAGGTTCGCGTGGACGTGAAGGCGACCGACCAGATCGACCTGTTCATCATGGCCGGCTACGGCACGAATGACCATATCGACCGCAATTTCTACAAACTGTGGGGCGGTAACTGGGCGGTCTGGGGAGGCGGCACCTACAAGTTCAACGAGAAGACTTCGTTCAACGCCCAGCTTTCCTATGATGACGCCAAGAACCTTGGCGTCGCCGTCAACGTTGCTCACCAACTGGTTCAGGGCTTCACCGTCACTGCCGAAGTCGACTATGTCAACGAAGGCAATTTCGGTACGGCCGACTATACCGGCAGTTGGACCAACGCCAACAAGAAGAACAATCTCGGCGGCCTGCTCCGTTTCCAGCGCGACTTCTAACACCGTGACAACTCCCAGAACCCGTCGGGCAACGCCGGGTTCTGTTTTTGGGCAGGCTGAAATCCCGGTCCCAATGACAGGCCGTCGGTAGAACTGTGTCCCTGTACCAGCCAAGGAACTCGCTCTACACTGCCGGCAAGGCAGGCAGGTTCGAAGCGGGGGCTCGATGAGCAAGGGGGACGATACGCGTCAATTCCTGGCTGAACAGCCCATTGCGCCGCTCGAGAAACAGAAAATCGCTGACGACAAGCCGCATTATCTCGGTCACCGCGACAGGCTGCGCGAGCGATTTGCCAGCGCCGGGCATGGCGCCCTGCCCGACTACGAATTGCTGGAGCTTCTGCTCTTCCGCCTTGTCCCGCGCACGGACACGAAACCCATCGCGAAGGCACTGCTTGCCCGCTTTGGTACGCTTGCCGAAGTCCTCGGCGCACCGACGGGATTGCTGCAAGAGGTGAAGGGGATCGGCCCCGCCGTTGCGCTCGACCTCAAGGTGATCGCCGCGGTCACGCATCGCTCACTCCGCAGCGAGGTGACCGGTCGCGAATCCCTGTCTTCCTGGCAGCAGTTGCTGGATTATTGCCGCGCGGCCATGGCGTTCGAAAGCCGTGAACAGTTCCGCATCCTCTTCCTCGACAAGAAGAACATGCTGATCGCCGACGAAGTGCAGCAAACCGGAACGGTCGACCACACGCCGGTCTACCCACGCGAAGTCATGAAACGAGCGCTGGAACTTTCAGCCACGGCAATCATCCTCGTGCACAACCATCCTTCAGGTGACCCCACCCCGTCGCGCGCGGACATCGACATGACCAAGGAAATCGTCGAAGCCGGCAAACGGCTGGGCATTACGGTGCACGACCACCTCATCATCGGCAAGAAAGGTCATGCCTCGATGAAGGGGCTGTTGCTGATCTAGATCGCAGGTTTCAGGGCGTCGCGATCTTGCATTCGGCGGCCAGCCTGTCGATCGCCGCGGCGGCTCCGGCCAAAAAGAAATCGGCGTTGGCACGGCCGGTGATGACGCCAAAACGCCACGAAAGCCTGAGGTGCCTGGCCGACGCCAACCTGCTGACGGCGTCGGTGCCAGGTCGTATCAATGTCCGCGAACCATTGGACACCGACCAGTCTTCCTTGACATTTTCGCCACGGTCGACCGACACGGCAACAGTGATAGTGTCCGTGACAGCGACACCATCGTTGAGCTGCAGCCACTCGCTCCATTGCGGCTCGCCGTCCGGGCGACAGGCAATGGTCAGGACAGGACGATAGCCAAGTGCGCCGCTGCCAATGGCTATGATGCTGTCGGCAGAGACCGAGGCAGTGATCGAGCCATCCGGAGCGGAGCCAAACCGCCAGCGATCGGCAGCATCGTCCGCCTGCGCGGCACCACAGCCGAACGCCAGCAACACTATGCCAAGCAGCGGACGAAGTCCGACAACCGACCCTGCCAATTTGCCCTCCGCGAAAAACAGGCACGACTCTGCTGCAAGCTACGCTACGGCAGCTTACCAAGTGATTAGTGTTGATTTAGTGGCATATTGGGCAATCGCCAGTAGTCTGCATGTACAGACCGGTGGAGCGGACAAGAGTGCGACGCTCCCAGCTGACAGGCCAACTCGGAGCACAGGCGGCCTGGGCCCACGCAAAGAAAAAGGCCGCCTTGCGGCGGCCCTCATTCTTTTTCCGTTGACGCTTATTCAGCGTCCTTGGCGGCTTTCTTCTTTGGAGCAGCCTTCTTCTTTGGCTCCTCAGAGCCAGCCTCTTCGGCCTTTTCAGCCTTCTTGGCGGCTGCTTTCTTGGCCGGTTTGGCCTTGGTCTCGCCTTCCTCGTCCTCGGCCATCAGCTCTTCCTTGCTCACCTTCTTGTCGGTGACGGAGATCTGGCCGAGCAGATGGTCGACGACCTTCTCCTCGAACATCGGCGCGCGCAGCGTGTTCAGCGCATCCGGATTGGAGCGATAGAACTCGTAGACTTCCTGCTGCTGGTTGCCCGGGAAACGACGGATCTGCTCGAACAGGCCACGCTGCAGTTCTTCGTCGGAAACCGTGACGCCAGCCTTCTCGCCGATCTCGGCAAGCACAAGGCCCAGGCGAACACGACGCTCGGCAAGGCGGGTATACTCGGCACGGGCTTCTTCCTCGGTCGTCTCTTCGTCGGCAAAGGTGCGGCCGGCGGCTTCGAGATCGCGATTGACCTGGTTCCAGATGTTGGTGAACTCAGCCTCGACAAGCTTGGACGGCGCCTCGAAGGAGTAGGACGTGTCGAGCTGGTCGAGCAGCTGGCGCTTGACCTTCTGACGTGTCATCGAACCGAACTGGCTCTCGATCTGGCCCTTCACGACTTCACGCAGACGCTCAAGCGATTCCAAGCCGAGGTTCTTGGCGGTTTCGTCGTTGACCTCGAGCTTACCTGGGGCGGCAACTTCCTTGACGGTGACGTCGAAGGTCGCTTCCTTGCCGGCCAGGTGAGCCGCCTGGTAGTTTTCCGGGAAGGTCACGGTGACGAGCTTTTCATCGCCAGCCTTGGTGCCAACCAGCTGATCCTCGAAGCCCGGGATGAATTCCTTGGACCCCAGCACCAGCGGCTGGTCGGTACCGGCGCCGCCAGCGAAAGCCTCGCCGTCGATCTTACCGACATAGTCGATGGTGACGCGATCACCTTCGGCGGCCTTGCCCGACTTGGTTTCGTAGGAACGCGACGATTCCGCGACGCGCTGAACCTGCTCGTCGATTTCCGATTCCGGAACGTCATAGACCGGGCGGGTCACCTTGATGTCGGAGAAATCCTTGATCTCGATCGCCGGGATGACCTCGTAGTTCAGCTTGAACTCGAAATCGCTGCCGCCAGCCAGGATCTTTTCAGCTTCCTTCTCATCCTCGGTCATGATGACCTCGGGCTGCATGGCGGCCTTTTCGCCACGGCCGGTAATGATGGTGCGCGACTCGTTGAGGATCTCGTTGACCACCTCAGCCATGAAGGACTTGCCGTATACCTTGCGCAGGTGCTGGACCGGCACCTTGCCCGGACGGAAGCCGTTGATGCGGACCTTGTCCTTGGCATCCGACAGCCGGGCCAGGAGCTTGGCCTCCATGTCGCCGGCGGGCACGACGACCTTGATCTCGCGCTTGAGGCCGGAATTGAGCGTTTCGGTGACCTGCATCATCAAACCTTTTATCTTAACCAATGAGACTGGCTAACGGACCTGCCGTTCGCAGCCTGCCGGAGTAATCTTGCCGGGAGTGGCTTTTGGTACGGAAGCTGGAGCTTTGACCGCTTCGGCGGCTCAATTCCCCCAACGACGCCCCAAAATGTGATTAAGTCTTTGTTTTTCCGACTTCATATCACATTTAGCAGAAGCGGATCGTCGCATCCCGTCACATTCGACACGCCTTTTGTCACAGGCGGGGCCGATTTTCAACTATCTTCGCGCCCGGCAACAAGCCGTGTCTTGACCACCGACATTGACAGAATGATGGCTACGTGGGATTTGGCCCGCTATGCGGATGTGGCGGAACTGGTAGACGCCCCGGATTTAGGTTCCGGTGCCGAAAGGCGTGGGGGTTCGAGTCCCTTCATCCGCACCACTCTTCGACCGAATCTTAGACTGCCGAAAGCGCTTGTGATTTGCCATGAGCACTCAAGATGTCGCGCTTGCGACTGACCTTGGTACGCCCCTGACGAACAAACGCAGCCTAGTATCTAACATTCGCAGATGAGTTACCAGCTTTGGGGGACAGACTCTATGATCAAGCTCTCAAGCTCACTGATTCACCAAGCTGTAAGGCCACCATCCACGATCAAATTGTGACCCGTGACATAGTTTGATGCATCAGAAGCAAGATAAACCAATGCGTTCGCCATATCGTCGGCTGATGCCATTCTGCCGAGAGGTATGCGCGCGGAGTAGCGGCGGGAGAATTCCTGGTTCTGGCCGCTTTCGACCCCGCCAGGGGTCAGCGTATTCACCCTTACACCATTTGCGCCCCAATAAGTCGCCAGGTATTTTGTTAGGCCGTCAACGCCAGCCTTGGAGGCCGAGTAGACTGCTGGCGTGTTGATTGGCATGCCAAGGTATTCGGAGCCCTCGTAGATGCGCTGATCTGGACCGACAACACCGTAGATCGAACACGTCTGAATAATCGAGCCACGTCCCCTTTTTGCCATACGTGGCCCTACCGCTTGCGCCATGAAGAAATAGCTATCGATGTTGACCTTCATGATCTCTCGCCAAATCTCCGGCGAGAAGGTCTCAACAGGGTCGAAAAACCGGGCAAGTTCCGGACCTTTCGAGGCGGCGTTGTTGTGCAGGATGTCAATGGGACCGAGGATATTCTCAATCTTGTCGATGACGGCAAGACACGCACTCGGGTCTGTAATGTCAGCATCGATACCGATGTGTTGGCCTGAAAGACGAGGCAGAGATCCCACAACGCTTGCCGAGCCCTTTAGATCGACCGCCGCGACACGAGCACCACGCTCTGCTAGGGCCCGACAGAAATGAGTGCCGAGAATCCCAGCTGCACCGGTAATGACAGCCACCTTGCCCGATAGATCAAAGGGGTCGCTACGAATGCCTTCGCGATTGCGCAGGATGGTCTCCACGATGATGAAATCAAGCTCGCTGTCGACGTCGTGAGAGCGATCGCCGGGCATCTCATAGATCCGGGTATCATCGTAGAAGACGCTTGGCCTAGCGACGAAGCCATCCCGCTGCCAAACATAGATTGACGCATTCATGTCGAAAGCAGCTGGAGCGTCCTGTCGCCTCACTATGGTACTGGGCTTCGACAAACGAACCGTTCCGTCGTCCGCCCGCTCCACCAGATTGAAATATGGAGAGCGGCGCGCTTCTGCACCGGTGATGACACTCGAGCTGCCAGTTTGTTCAAGTAGAGCTACAGCATCAACAATGTCACTCGGCAGGCGAAGCGGCGACGTGGCGTCCAAATCCACTAGCACGTCGAACCGATAACCGGCTCTTTCCTCTGCAGAGGTCAATGCATGCATGATCGCAGGGATTTTGGCTGCAAGATCTGTGGCGAGCTCATCAGGTCGCCGGACAAGCATCGTCGCGCCGGCAGCTTCTGCGGCCAGCAAGATATCTTTATCGTCGCTCGACACTGCAATATGATCAAATAATCCGCTTTGCCTGGCATGCTCCACAGACCAGGCAATCATCGGCTTGCCCAGCAAGGGACGGATATTTTTCCCCGGCACCCCCTTGGAACCACCACGGGCGCAGATCGTGCAAAGCCGCCTCATGCTTCCACCCACTTTTTCTCCCCAACAGATCGTTCAATAGCGTGAATTAGCCGAACGACCTCTATCCCATCGCTCAAAGAACACGCCATCTCTCTGCGGTTGATAAAGTCATGATGAAGCGCTTTGTACGTTTCGTCTCGGGCGGCGGGAAAGGTCTCCAGCCCGCCATTTCTGGATACGGTTCCAGCAATCAAGTCGGCGGCCAACGTGTCGCGTGTTGTCGTCAGCGTTATTGATCGCTGGGGTGGGCGGTCGAAATAATTCATCGAGATCGATACAACGGGACCGTTTTGCATCTCAAGAATGATTGACCATGCCTCATCGGTTTCAATACCCAGCCGATCATAATTTCCGCCAAGGGCGACCACACGCTTCCATGGACCAAACAAAAGAAGTGCGAGGTCAAGTTCATGACTCAGGTCCCGAAGAACACCGCCACCAGACAAGATACGTGCCGATGATGACATGCGATAGTCAGAACCAGGCCGCCAATCGAGCAATGATTGTCCTACCGAAAGCCTCGCCTCAATGACAGTGCTGCCAACCATCGCAGCGCGCAACCCAATCAACGCCGGGCTAAACCGGAGATTGTACCCCACGACCACACTCGCGAAGATATCTGACCTGGCCTGAATACGGGCAGCTTGAGCAAGGTTGGCACAGAGGGGTTTTTCCACCAACAGATGCCCGGAAAAACCCGCTCCAGCCAATTCCTCAACGGAATTGTAGTGCCTGCTCGTGGGGTTCGCTATGACCGCATGAGAATATACATGAGCGCCGAGGGCCTCGCGAATGCTCCGGTAAGCGTCTGGCGCTTCAGCGCTAACACAATCGACAGCTCCATTTTCGGCGAGCAATCGGGAGTGGCGCTGACCTATCGAACCCTGCCCGATAACTAAAAAATGTAGGCCCACGCCTCGCACTCCCCAACTGTGGCCTAGTGAGTTGGGTAACATCATATCCGCTGGATATGAGCAACCATTTTCTGATGCTCGACTGCTGGCAAAAGAGAACGCCATACTTAAGAAAGAGAACGCCATACTTAAGATTGACCGAACGCGATTGTCGCCCAACATATGAACGGAGAAGCGGGATCGTCAGCCGACCACCTAATAAAGCGGCTCCTCGAACAGCGTCTTGTCGCCGTCGACGAGTGCCTTGATCTGGGGCGTGCCGTCCCTGGCCAGCGCGACGCGCACGCCAAACGGCCGGACACGCATGTCGGTCTCGATCGCCCGTCCCTCGCCTTCCGGCAGATAGAAGCGTTCGATGCCATAGTCTGGCGACAGCGTGGAATCACCTTCGATCGACCAGCCGCCGGAAATCATGCCAGCAATATCGGCCTCGTCGGGACCTGGCCGAGTACCTGGCGTGCCGAGAAAAGCCGAAACCGGACGCCAATAGCCATCGACATCCTTCTTGAGCCGAACCAGCATGCGGCCGCCGGGCGTCGTTGTCTGGCCAGGCGCGAGATCGGCCACCAGCTTTGCCGGAATGGTGGAGATCTCATAGCCCAACCGGACATAGTCGCCACGCAGCAGGTCGCGCGGATCAACCGGTTCGACCTTGAGCAGAACTTCCGTGCCGTTGCGCAGGATGGCGGCGCGACCGGCGATGATCCAGCCCAGAAAGCCGATCTGGACAAGCGCCAGGACGACAGCGGAGATGATGAGCTTCTTTCCGGTCACGATGCGCTGCCTCCTTCCGCGACGCCTGCGCGCATGCGTTTTTCAACGCGGATGATGACAAAAGCGAGCAGACCGAGGATCACTGCCGCGGCAAGGAAGAAGCTGGCCGTGTCGAGCATCGTTCCCATCATCACGAGGTAGATCCAGACCAGTTCACAGGCGAAGCCAATGTACGCGAGCCAGCGCAGGCCGCGGCTGTCACGCCCGGCCAGCACGAGGGCGGCAACGATGCCCGCGAGCATCAGCGCCGCGGTAAGGATGAGGCCACCGCCTTCGTCATATTGGAATTGCAGGATGGCCATGCCGACAAGAAACCCGAGAAATGCGTGCAACGGCAGCCGTCCGCCAAGTTGCAACAAGCCATCCAGCGGCTCGGACGCATAGACGGCCGCGGCAAAAACCACTGCCGAGCCGATCGCCAGCTGGATCGCCATCGCATCCCATTCGTCGGCCGCGGCGACGAAACCAGCGTAGAGAATGAGCGACAGGATGATGAGATGTCGGGACGGCTGGCTGCGCGTCCAGTAGGAAATCAGGAACAGCGCGAACGCCATCAACACATAAAGATAGGGAATGTCGAAGCCGCTGCGGAAGTCGAAGCCGTTGAGCAGCATGATGACCAGCCAGCCGTCGGCGATGGCCACAGCCATGATGGTGAGCGGGTTCGAGCGCAGCGCTATCGCGGCAAGAGCGGTGCCGGCACACCAGGTGAGAATGGCGCCGGATTCATCGCCCGAGAAATGATACATCTGGCCGATCAGCGCGATCGCCCCACCGAAGGCAGCTGCCGCGACCACCCATGCAGCCTCGGCAAAGGCGGGATGATCGCGCAGCTTCAGCCATGCACCACCGACATAGCCGGCCGCGATGACCGCAAAGACAGCCAGCACACGCGCGATGCGCGGGATGGTTTCCCAGTTGGCCGCGATGAAAATGAGGATGGCGGCGCCGAGCAGGATGGCCGCCAGCATGGCAAGAACCGTTCCGAAGGAAAAAGAACGGCGAACATTCGCCTCAACGTCGCGACGTAGTTTTTCGGCGGTTTCGCCATCGATCAGGCCGTTTTCGACCCAACGCGCGATATCCTGCCCGACCTTGCTCGCATAGCTTGCCAAGAGTCTCACTCCACTATTTTAGTCGGATTACCAGCCGGCCGGAGCAAATCATTGGCAGGGCGTCATTTTCCGATTCTGGCTTCTTTATGACGGCGGTGTGAAATGGCTGCCATGTTGCATTGCACAAAACGCATTGCTGCCATGCGACAATCGCACTTTTAAATCGATATGGGTCCACCTATTTTAGCACCGTACAGAAAAGATGAACGAACGAACAAAGACGTAAACGAGCAAGTATCATGAACCTGATCCGCAACTACCGCAACTGGCGCCGCTACCGGGACACCGTCTCCGAGCTGAGCCGCCTGAGCAACCGTGAGCTGAGCGATATCGGCATCAGCCGCAGCGACATCCCCTACGTAGCCCGCAAGGCCGCGTAACCAATCGGGCCGAGCCCGGCCCGAACCGAATTGAGAGACACGACAATGAACCTGATCCGCAGCTACCGTAACTGGCGCGCTTACCGCGACACGGTCGAACAGCTCGGTCGCCTGTCGAACCGCCAGTTGGAAGACATTGGCCTGTTCCGTATGGAGATCAAGCAGGCCGCTCGCAAGGCGAGCTAAGCAATTTCGCCAGGGTCTACCTCCTCCCAGACCCTGACGGATACGGTCACCCCTTACCTCCTCCCAAGGGTTGACCACCGAAACGGCGCCCGCCGCACTCCTCCTCCCAGCGGCGGGCATTGTTTCCGAAAGAGAGTTTCGCCCTCTCCGATTGGCGAAAGAGATTTTGTCAGAGCCGACCTCCTCCCCGGCGATGACGAATAGGTCGGCTTCCTCCTCCTCCCTGAGGCCGACCACCGAAACGGTGCCCGCCGCACTCCTCCTCCCAGCGGCGGGC
>WPCJ01177109.1_pt1 | contig 12904 bp, 9 predicted proteins | sample 5399831 | NCBI WGS metagenome assembly WPCJ01 (sample SAMN12869470, study PRJNA574797) | sludge metagenome | isolation source: wastewater treatment of pH10 | place: China:Beijing | collected 2019-05-20 | reverse complement strand
AAATAGTGGATTTTTTATGCATAAATGCAAGATATTAAATGTAAAGACTTTTAAGTATTAGAAAGCCTTTAAAATTTAATTTTACTTTTATAGTTTTCCCGAATAGAATAGAAACATATATTAACAATGCTGAATATAATAAAAATTATGCAACATTTAAAACCCTTTATGCTCAACGATATAAAAAGCTCAACAAATTGTAAGGTTCAGGATGTAATTAAAAAAATAACCGATGATTTCTTTATAGAGAGAATAAACACATACAGTGAAACATATTGGGATCAATCTTGGTCAAGTTGGTCGACACTCACGGTTTTCGATGATGAAAAACAAATTAATAAATGACTCCCTTACAAATTAATAGAATTGAACAACTTTGTTGTAATAATGTCAATAAAATCTTTCAAGATCTTGAAAAGTTAGATCTTATTGACAAGGATAGTAAATTCTATTCAGCTTCTAAAGAGCATGTCTACTATACGTGTTTTCAATGTTTATATCCTATTCTTGAGTTTTTTAAATGTAACACTAAATATCATGACTTTATTTTTAAGAATACTGAATTATTTGTCTACTCCTATTTTTTAGACGAAGCATTAGATTCGACTAAAGTACCATCAAGGGTCGCTCAATCTACTCAAATTGCTTCATTTTTATTAATTAAATATCATACATGGTTATGTAACACATATGATGAAAAAATAGTTTCTCTTTTTTTCGATATGTATAAAAAAAATAGTCGTTATTTTATATTGGAGAAAAAGTGGGATTTTCCAGAATTATATCTTAATGAATATGAGAAGATAGGAGAGATTCATCAAAAATGTATATTATTATTATTTCCGATATATTATTTATTAGATGATATTTTTGAAAAAACAGAACTTATAAATTTAAAAAAGATGTTTACTGATTATTACTCATATAATCTCTTAGTAGATGACATTAGAGATTTAGATTCTGACATTAATAATAAGTGTTTAACTTATCCAATAATTCAGTATATCAAATTGACTGGGAGATACCCGAAAAAAAGTGAAGACCTCGAAATTCTACATTCTACTCTCATTAAAGAATTATCTCTTCTTTATCGAAGTATATACACTACAAACCATTTGAACAAAAAATTTTCAAAAATCATTGATATGAAATTAATCGAAAAAAATAAATTAATCATTGGAGATGAATAATTCAGATGCATATTACACCAATAATCCAAATGACAAATAATTGTAATATGGCCTGTAAATATTGTTATGTTGGGTCGAATAATCAAATTGATAATACAACTTCAATTAACAACTACTTTAAATCAAATTATAACACTTTACTACAATTTGTAGATCAATTGTTAGAATATAATGATTATACTTCAACTAGACTAATTTTTCACGGAGGAGAACCCTTATTAATTAATTTAAAAAATTGGGAAATGTTACTTACGGAGTTAGAAAAACGAAATTCTGAATTAAAATTTAGTATACAAACAAATGGGACGTTATTTACCAAACCTCTCTTAAAACTCTTTAAAAAACATCAGATGGAAATTGGAATTAGCTTAGATGGTCCAGCCTTTTTGAATGATGAAACCCGACTGTTAAAAAAGGGAGAAGGTTCATTTAAAACTATATATAAAAACATTAAGAAAATTAAAGATTGCAATATGAAATGTGGAGTATTGGTTACAGTCCATAAAAAAAATTTTCAATACTCCAAGGAAATCTATAATTTGTTTTTGAATTTGAAGATTCCTTTTACAATTAGACCCATTTTCCAAACAAAATTTTCTGTTCCAGAGGGTTATTTATTGTCGCCACAAGAATATGCAAACTTTTATTGTGAAATCTTCGATCTATGGTTTGAGGATAATAATTCTGATACATTATTGAATCAGGAATTTGCAAGTATGATTGCTCAGTTCATTAAACCTATTGAAGGATTGGTGTCATGTAATTTTTCTAAAAGCTGTAATGAGCATTTCATTTCGTTTGATCTTAATGGTAATTTATATCCATGTAACCGACTTTGGGGAGAAAATGAATTTTACTATGGAAATATTACTAAAAATTCATTAAAAGACATTTTGTCAAAAGAATCTTTTAAAAAATTGTCAAATCGTTGGCAGAATTTATCGAAGACATTATGTGCAGATTGTGATATAGCTGAGTATTGTTATGGGGGTTGTCCTGCAAGTAGCTTCTATTATCACAACGATTACTTGGCTAAGGATTATTATTGCGACGCTTATAAAATAATTTTACATCATGTTTATAATAAAGTTCAATCGACTTTGTAATAATACATTATTTCAAGTGAGTTTTTCATAACCAAATTTTTGTTTATAGCTAACAAATCTCTATCTGAGAATCAATTTTCTCTTATAAGCAAAGGTTTGATTTCAAATTTAAAGAAATTCGCCGTACACCGCCTCATTTGAAACCTTTATTATTACTAGTGCATCGATTCCAAAATAAATCCTTTATTTTGTAGTAGGTTCGTGATATGTAGGCAAACTCAAAAGTCTAGGTTTGTGAACATAATTTGGAATCGAAGTACTAGATTATATGGAAGAGTTTTTTAGGACGATAATATCAGTATTAACTAACGAGATTAATGATTATTTTTCTGATCCCTAAAACTATTAAAAAATCCTGAGTTGAAATATCTCTAAAATAATATTTAGAGTTAAACTCTCTTTTTTTACAATAGATCTAAAACAAAATAATAACTGTACATAATAAAAGAAGAACCTAAATAATGATTTATCAAATGAAGGTAAGTTGGAGCAAACTTCTATATAACTTATTACTAATTCTTCTATTTTATTTTTGTTTTTATTTTTCTCATAATTCCAGATAAGTGAACTAATTATTAGATTTGCAATTTCGATCTCTGGTCTTCCGTATTGTAAATATTCAAAATCAATAAATAAATATTTATTATTTTTCTTTACAATATTACCTACATGGAGATCTCCATGTAAAAGACTATAACCGTCATGCGGAACCCAGTTAGTATAATTTTTGCTCTCCTCTCTTACCTTATTAACTAAATCGATAAATATTTGTTCTCCACACAATTCAGGGTATATTTTATAAAATATATCTAAATATGTGTTTAATGAATTCATTAAGCCAAAAATATATGTTTCATTTGTTGATTCGGAATTTAAACCGTAGTATTCAAAGTATTTATAAACCCCTTTTGTAAACTTCTGACGTTTAAATGTATATAAGCGTAAAAATAGACTATCATAAATTAGGCTAAAGTTTTCAGGCTTTATATCTTCAAAATCGATTGTACTGCACTTTTCTACTAAATAAGTAGACTCAGATTTGATTTCAATTGTAGGTATGATATCGGGAGCTAAAGCTAGTAAATAATTCAAGTTGAATATTTCATTTTCATTCTTAAAGGTTTTTTTGATCCATATCATAAAACTATATGATCAAATGTTTTTTATCAGCAATATAGCTTTCACATTAGTTTATTTTTAATACAGGATGAGATATTACCAAAAATCATAAGAACTCAATTCTGTTGCTTCTGCTTCGTCTGAAATAACTCTAGATAGTTTTTTCAAAAACTCTGGTTCGGGATGACCACTTTTTAAGGCTGTTTTCACATTATCTTCAAGATTCCAACTTGGAGATCTTACACCAGATTTGATTAACTTCTTTATTTCATTAAGGCTCTGAATTCTAAATTTCTCATTAACTGTGTGAGCGTAACAGTAAAACCAACATTCAAGTAATAGACTTTTTTTATCAGTTATAGAAATAGCCTTTTTTAGGATTTCAAAGCCTTTTTCCCTATTAGACCTAGCTAATAAAAGTCCAGAATAATTACCAAGATTAATGGAGTTTTCTGGATCAATTTCGATTGCTGCCTTGTAAAGTTCTTCTGCTTTATCGTAGTCCTTACGAATATCCTTCAGATAAATAGCATAATTGCGAAGAATAACAGTATCAGGCTCAATTTCGATAGCTATCTTGTAAAGTTCTTCTGCTTTATCATAATCCTTACGAATATCCTTCAGGAAAGTAGCATAATTACCAAAATTAATGAAGTTTTCTGGATCAATCTCAATAGCTTTCCTATAAAGCTCTTCTGCTTTACCGTAGTCCTTACGAATAACATCTAAGAAATTGGCATATTTACCAATGATACTTACATCTTCTGTATCAATTTCGATAGCTTTCTTGTAGAGTTCTTCTGCTTTATCATAGTCCTTACGAATATCCTTCAGGTAAGTTGCATAATTGCTAAGAATAACAGTATTTTCAGGCTCAATTTCGAGAGCTATCTTGTAAAGCTCTTCTGCTTTATCGTGGTCCTTAACAAATGCCCACCAAGATTCGAATTCTTTTGATGCTTCTTCATAAGCTTTTTTTAAGAATATCTTCTCTTCAGCAGAATCTGGTTTCGCATGAATCTTAGAATTTAGTTTTTGGAAAGTTCTAAAGTATGTTTCGAATAGCTTTCCAAACCTCTTTTTTGAAGGATGTTTGAGTCCAAATTCTTCCTTTATGAGAAGCATTAGCTCATCGAAATCTTTATGAGTTACCCATATTGCTTCTCTAGATTTAAGGAACTCTCCCATTTCATTCGTTGGTATATTTTGTCCTACCCAGTAAATACCCCATTGAAAAGAGTTTTCCTCTTCAGACACTTCGTTAAGAATATTAATTATACTTTTGTCATTACCTCCATATCCAAGAAATATAAGTCCTGTTTCAGAAAGCAGGTTCTTGATCACTTTTTTAACTTTGACATCTAATTCACTAGTTTCTCTCCTTGTGTTGTGGGGTGACAGTCTGGAATCTCCATGCAACTTTATTACCAAAGGACGAGTATCACTTATTTTTACAAAGCCTGCTAGAGATTCGTGGGCAATAACAATGGGTTTTTTATTTGTGTAGAGGTAAAGAGCATCTGCTACCATATCATCAAAATTGGTAGTAAGAATTGTATTACAACGTTCTCCATATTCTTCAGTCATTAACTGGGCTAAAACAGCATATCCAAATCCAGGATCTTTTTTTGCAACCAATCTTTCAATTTCCCTTTGTCTTTCCATTGGAGTCAAAAAAGTTTTTTCTATAATTTCTCCATAGAACTTTGCTGCATCCCTTTCATCATACTCCGGAAATCTTTTTTTAAACCAGTCATCGAAATTTTCCTTATTTCTTGCTTTAAAGTTTTGAAGTCTTGGGATCCATTTATTATGTACAAGGTTTCCTGCAGTTTGAATGCCTGAAGAAACTGAACAACCTGCACCTAAAAAGAAACAGAATTTTGCATTTTTCTCTTTAATCAGTTCTTTAAACCTGCAAACGAACTCTTGAACCTCAATAGAGTTAATTTCGTCTTCCATTATCAGTTCTCACCCAATTGATGCACTTATATGATTTGATTCAAATTTAGTAATGACTCATAAATTATTTTCAATCCATTTCATTAATTATGAAAGTATCGAGGATAATTGCGAGGTCTTAAGAAATAATATTTGATAATGGGTTTTTAAATTTATTGATTTTGTGATTTTGTAGGTAAAGTTAAATATAACTTATGCATCTGACATTCAAAACCAATATCAATTGGCACCACTATTAAATCGAGACTTTAGACCGTTGACGGTTAACGCAGTTGATTATTCAGTTCAACTGCGTAAGTTCTATTTAAAAAAGAAAAATTAGTGGACACTAATTAATCCACACTTCATCCAGGTATTTCTGCAACTTATCCGCAAGTTTGCCAATACGAATACCATCAACAAATGCATGATGAACCTGGACTGCAAAAGGCATCATAAATTTGCCTTCTCTTTCATGATATTTTCCCCAGTCAAATATGGGCTGTACTTTTTCCCTGTTTCCGAAATCCTGTGCGAAAAAACATTAAAAAAAGGTATTATCAGGTCTATGAGGGCTCAGAATCATTTCAGCTACATTCGAGCCTGTAAATTTGTCTATCCCTCTTAGACCTGATAGTGCAGCTAATGCCAATTTTAATAGTTACAAAAGCCACGGATCATTTTCGGGTTCAATGCAGGGATCGCCGTTAGTGTCAATCTCCCTGCCTGAATCTTTTTTCATAGTAGGCTGATTTAATTCAGGATGTTTATTGTTTGCTTCATAATTGGCTTTTCTTGAAGTGCGCGCTGGCAAATTTAAATCAACGGTTGAGATATCTATCTCCAATGCTTTTGCAACACCTTTGCCATATGCAGGATCTGCCTGGTAGCAATTGTAAATATGCCTGTGCTTGATCTGGAGAGTAGAATCGCCCATATTTCTGGCAGTGTTTTCAAATAAAACCTGCTGCTGATCAGGAGTCATAGCTCTGAATAACTCGCCTGGCTGAGTGTAATAATCACTGTCATCTTCTCTGAAATCATATCTCAGGATGTCTGTTGATCCTGTTTTTTCAACCGGAAGTGCATATTGAGGCTGGTCTTTCCAGTTTCCATAGCTATTGGGTTCATAATGCAGTTGACTTCCTGCATTGCCATCAACCCTCATCTGTCCATCTCTATGGAAGCTGTGATAGTTTTTAACGCCCTGAGGAGAATTCACAGGGATCTGATGGTGGTTTACACCTAATCTATACCTGTGTGCATCCCCATAAGAGAACAAACGCCCCTGCAACATACGGTCCGGGGAAAAACTAATTCCCGGAACTACGTTAGCCGGCGAAAAAGCAGCCTGTTCCACGTCTGCAAAATAGTTATCAGGATTTTTGTTTAACTCAAATTCGCCCACAGGTATCAGTGGAAAATCCTTTTTATGCCACATTTTAGTCAGGTCAAAGGGGTTATTCTTCATAGAATTAGCCTGTTCCTCTGTCATAACCTGTATATACATTTTCCATTTTGGGAACATACCTTTTTCAATGGCTTCGTAAAGGTCCCTTTGATGGCTTTCACGGTCCATTCCGACTACTTTTTCAGCTTCCTGGTCTGTGAGGTTTCTTATGCCCTGCTGTGACCTGAAATGGAACCTTACCCATACTCTCTTATTATCTTTATTTATTAAGCTGTAAGCATGGCTGCTAAATCCATGCATATGCCTGTAAGAAGAAGGTAGTCCACGGTCACCCATAATAATAGTTACCTGCAACAGAGCTTCAGGTAAAGATGTCCAGAAGTCCCAGTTAGTATTTGGGCTCCGCATATTGGTACGTGGGTCACGTTTAACAGCGTGATTCAGGTCAGGAAACTTTAGAGGATCTCTGAAAAAGAACACAGGCGTGTTGTTCCCTACCATGTCCCAGTTTCCTTCTTCAGTGTAAAATTTCAAAGCAAAACCGCGAATATCACGCTCTGCATCAGCTGCTCCACGCTCGCCAGCTACGGTAGAAAAGCGTGCAAACATTTTGGTTTGCTTTCCTATTTCAGAAAATATGGCTGCTTTAGTGTAACTGGTTATATCGTGAGTTACAGTAAATGTCCCAAATGCTCCTGAGCCTTTTGCATGCATTCTGCGCTCCGGAATTACTTCTCTGTCAAAATGTGCCAGTTTTTCCAAAAACCAGATATCCTGAAGCATGAGGGGGCCGCGTCTGCCGCTTGTCATGCTGTCCTGGTTGCTTTCCACAGGAGCTCCTGCTACTGTAGTTAATTCAGGAGTATCCCCCACTGTCTGGTTTCTGCTTGGAAGGGGCTCGCCTAATTGATTTTTATCCATTGGATTCTTACAGCTGTCGCCTTTCATAAAATATCCTCAACTATACTCTCATGTGGTTTTTTTGTGTTCACATTAAGACATTATCAAGTCCATTAGAAAAAAATCATTTCCAGCAAAATTTAAGCATGTAAACTATTTCTTCCTCGCAGACCTGATAAAACCTTAAAACCTATTCCCCTCTGTAAAGGCAAATGTTTTTACAATTTAACCTTACTATAAATACAATTTAAACCTTATATTAGCTCTGGTTAACATTTATTGTAATATCTTTGTCCAGTACTAATACCGTTATTTTTCAGGGTACCTTCATCTTGTAATTTTAATGCTTTATTCACAGGCTTTACTATGAAACCCAATTATTACAGAAGACATAACTCTAAAAAAAGTAAAAATTAGTGAACTACTGATTAATCTACACCTCATCCAGGTATCTCTGCAGCTTATCCGCAAGTTTGCTAATATGAATACCATCAACAAATGTATGATGCACCTGGACTGCAAACGGCATCATAAATTTGCCTTCTCTTTCATGATATTTTCCCCAATCAAATATGGGCTGCACTTTTTCCTTAGGTCGTCCCGGCTACATGGGTGATATTAGGGGATCAAACTTCCCGGTGCGGATAATGATTTCATTTTTATCTACTGTACGCAGGCGGGTTCAAGCGGAGCGTGGCGGGTAGAAAGAAAAAACGTGAGATACAATTTACGGTCATTCAGGAATAATAAAAACTAATTAATCGGAGAGCGCATGGGATAAAACCTAAAGGAAAATTGTCTCCATCACCGGCACAAACCGTAAAACCCTATTTTCGGAGACCATCAATATGGTTACTAATCTTTGAAGAAATTGTATGTGTATCTTTTTCAATTTTCTCAACCGAGTTTACTAACCGGCGTTCAAATGGGTCACTAATAGTAGTCATCCCATTTGCTGGGACTTCATAGAAACTTATAGGAAACTTAAACTCCTTTTTTATACCCATACTATTTTCATATCTAATATTGATTTCAAGATGATTTTTTAAATTAAACTCACTAACGTCATTAAAGGAAGTTGAAAAAATCCGCTTCTTTTGATTAGGAGCAAGATATTTTATTCCGTCTTTAAGTATTCTTACATCCGATGCCCAATATTTCTTAGAGCGTTCCTTACTTTCATAATACATGTAATCAGACAACACATCAAACCCTATATTATAAGCAGCCCCAAGACCAATATTTTGTATGAACAAATCTGTTATTTCATTATGTTCATCTTTAGGTTCGATAAATAAATACACATTCGGTTCGGTTTGTACTTTTCTCATTTTACGAGTCTCTGAAACTAACCCCCATGTTAAAAAAGCATAAAATACAGTTGAAATTGCTACTATTATTGAAAAGAACATGTTTATTAGAGTTGCAAATGCTACAATTCCTGAAAAGAACAAATTTAAAGAGGAACTATCTGTGTTAGTAATCAGATTTGTAAATTCGATCAGAACTGACAACAAAAAAACTAAAATTGATGATATAATTAAAGTTGACAATATAATACCTCTTAACGAGTAATCCACAGATATACTGATCCTTATGAGACAAAACCTACATTATTTCAGTTGTATTTAAGGGACTTAAATTTTAAGATTTAGAGTTAGTTCTAAAGTGGAGTAGCTAAAGGAAAAAGATACTGAGATACCCGAATAATTGAGAGCGATAAGCCATGGTGAAAATTTTGATAAATATATTGGGTCATGCAGTTAGTTTATAAAAAGGGTCATTTAACTCCTCGGTTTATTTATTCTTTTTCATCTGTGTACAAATAAAAAACGTTAATTTACTTTGGAACATTTGCTCAAAAATATAAAGTTGGTTTACGAATGGCAAATAATACAGCAGATGATTCTGAAAATTTAGACGATGAAGTTCAACAAAAAATAATTACCCCACTTGAGAATGAATTAAAAAGTTATAATGCCGGCTTAATTAATAAAAATAAAAAGTTGACGAGTTTAGAAGAATCTATCCAATTAAAACTTGGTAGATGTCAGGAGTCTCTGAAAGAAAACATCGGAACATGTACTAAGTATGGGAAATTTCTTGGTACAATTCTTGCAATAAGTGCCTTATCATCTTTTGGGATCTGGGTCTCTTTAGGGATTGATAAGAGCATTGATTGGATTATAGGTAATTCATCTTTTTCAAACACTACTAAATTTTTATACATACTCAGATTTGTCGCATGCTTCGTTTTTGTTAGTGTTTTATCAGTTTTTTGTTTTTACCATTTTGTAATTAGAAAGCAATATGAAAAGTCTTTATGCGACATTAAGACGAATTCAATTGACTCTGAAAAAGATGGCATTGAAAAATTTTTTGAAGAATTCAAAGTTTCAGCCAAAGGTACAGAAGCGTTTTTTAGAAATAAAATTTCTCTTTTTGGAGACATGAATAATGAGGTAAATTTCAAAAGAGAATGGTATTTGAAATGTGAAAAAATGAAGATGGTAATTACTTTTTTTGGTTTAGATTATTTGGAAGAAACAATACTTGATTTAGGAAAGAATCCTCCTGACAATTCAATTAATCCATATGACGAAACGACTAAAAAAAATATAATTGATTATGTTTGTGATGAAGCTCCTTATGATTTAACCTTAATGAATCTCTTAGTGTCATATTATGATGGAAAAAGCAATGATGTTGAAAGTCGTTGGAAGATCGTTAAAAACGATGAAAAATTACTGGACCAAATAGCAAGTATAGTATGGAAGTTAAACATTTTCAATCTTTATGAAGACATTGCTGAGGTGGATGAATATATCTTAAATGTTGGCGATTTGAAACTTATTTTATCAAAGACTCAACTGTTTGAGAAGTATTTGATAACGAATAACGTTTTGTTATATATTCGGATATATAATTTTCTTTTAAACTATCATGAAATACTTTCTAAAGAAAGTGAACGATTTTCGAAAGAAAAGATCAATTTGAAAAAGCAATTAACTAAGAAGGAAATTATTGATAATATAGATTTTTATCAGGATTTCGAATCTAACTTTATTAAGATATTTTCTAAAGAGCTGCGCGAATCTTTAGATATAGATTCCAAAGATGCTTACGTAGATGCCTTAATGGCAATTATAATGAGTCCAGATATTAATTTTAGAGATAAAATATGTAAGAAGGTATCAAAAAACGATGAAGCAATATACGTTTTGACGGCTTATTATGATTTACGCGAAAAGAAAGGCGCATCAAATGAGCAATTTTTACTATTTGATATAATTGATGACGAAAAAACCGCGACGATAAAAGAAAAAATTAAAGACAATCGTAAATATGAAATTCTTTTCGAACATGTTAGATCGGCATTATCTAATGGAGAATGGTGTGAATCAAGCCAAACAATAATTCAAAGCAAGGTTGAAGAGATTTTAGATAAATTAGATAAAAACGAACGAAATGAAAAACTCGTAAAGATATTTGCAAAGTATTTTACAAAAATAAATATAAATACTTTAGACATGGCGGTTGATGCTGGATTATTTACGATATATTTGATCCTTGTTCCGAAAAGCGAAGGACCTTTTCTAAGAGGTGTAATTGATAAACTTTCAGTTTCAATTCCGGAAAATAAATTTATGATTAAAAATACGCAGAAAAAAGATGATTCGACTAGAAATTTTAATTACAAAGAAATTAGAAAATTTGAAGAAGATCATAAACTTTCACTTTTTTTAGATTCGGATATTGGTATATCTGAACCAAAAATACCGATTTATGATTTTGAAAATTATTCTTTTGCTACTAGAATTGGTATAGCTCATCGTAAAATATCGTTTACAACTTTTGTTGATCGTTTCAATAAAGATGTTGAAAAGGTATTGAGGGGAAAAGTTAAAGAAAATCCTTCTCAAGAATGGGAAAAAATTACTTTTATAATACTAAGGATCAGCCCTTCAGAATACAGTTTTGGATTAATGAATGACAAGATCAGTATTGATGGTGTGAAATCATTCGGTAATTTGGATTTAGCGGAAAAAATCGCAACACTGGCTTCTCCTTATCTTACCGAGCAGCAAAAAACAGCAGTTGCTACATTTGAAAATGACATAAACTTTAACGACATTTTCGAAAAAATGACAATTTTTGATATATTATCATCAAACACACAACAAAACGTTAAAAAATACAGTGCTTTTCTAAAGGGTAAGGATTTTAACAATTTAATTAAAGAGCGTTTGAAGGCATATGATATAGAGTCATTTAGACAATTGAGCAATCGTCTTTCCCTTCATCCCGATACATACGGTGAACTAAAAAAATCTTTATCTTTTCTTATAGCTGAAGAATATAATAAGCGAAATGACCCACCACTTAATAAATATATATTGGATGACATTGTGTCTGATTTTTTAGCCTCAATAAAATCAATGCATGATATGTGGACTCATGAAGCATTTGAATAATATTGGAGCTGTGAATCACTCCTGCTTTTTTTCAACTCTTTTACATATGCTTTTCTGAACTCAGCTATTCTACATCATATAGGATTTAGCAATATATGACCGATTACAGCATCCAGAAATCCAAAAACAGATTACGAAACACATATCAAGTCTAAAAATAAGCCTATTGATGGCTGTGTTACTGCTTTTAGTTTTGTATTCAACTTACTCAAAATCTTGAGTTAAGTGTTAGATAATCACTCATGGATTCGTTTTTTGTTGACAGTAATTCTTCATAAATGTGGAATCCAGCTACCGGGTTGATATTCCGGTATCAGACTTCTCGGCGCGGCTAATGATTTCATTTTTATCTGCTGTACGCAGGCGGGTTCAAGCGGAGTGCGGCGCGTGAAAAGAAAGAATGTGAGATGCAATTTACGGATATTCAGGAATAATAAAAACTAATTAACCAGTATTTATGACATGTTCAGGTTGGGGTGGCCGCACGCAATTTGATTTTAGCATAAATATCCCACCCCGCAGTCAATAACCTCTGCCCATTGGTCCGAAGGCATCGAAGGGGTGCATTTTGACATCGTAGTGGCACGAACTGGCCGTCGTTCTTATTTCTCGTACCCGGGTTTTTGCAGGAGCAGCCCATTGCTCCTGCCGATGCCAATCGATCAATGGTTAGTTATAATGCAATGCACAGAGAACGGTGTCTAACAGTTTTTGTGCCTGGGTTTACGACCTTTTCTGGAGGGGTTGTTCATCCTATTTACC
>WPCJ01307602.1_pt1 | contig 12906 bp, 13 predicted proteins | sample 5399831 | NCBI WGS metagenome assembly WPCJ01 (sample SAMN12869470, study PRJNA574797) | sludge metagenome | isolation source: wastewater treatment of pH10 | place: China:Beijing | collected 2019-05-20 | reverse complement strand
CCCGTCGCGGCCGAGTCTTCGGCGTCAGGCGCCTGCGGATCCTCGCCCCCCGCCTCGGGGAAGTAGTCGAGCTTCGCGATCGCACGCGTGGTCAGGGCCGATGCGACGTCGCCGCCGGCGTGCCCGCCCATGCCGTCGGCGACGAGGAACAAGTGGTTGCCGGCGTAACCGGAATCCTGATTGTTCGAGCGCACCATGCCGACGTGGCTGCCGACGGCGCTTGCATAGCCCACCGTCACGTTCAGGGCCTCAACTCGAAGGTGGTCGTGCCGATCGTGACGGGTGTGAAGACCGGCACGAGCACCGTGCCCGTCACGCGGCTGCCGTTGAGCTTCGTGCCGTTGGTCGAATCGAGGTCGGTGAGCATCCACTGGCCGCCGTTGCGGCTGAGGCGCGCGTGGTAGGTGGAGGTGTACTCGTCGACGATGGCGAGGGTGGAGTCGGTGCTGCGGCCGATCGTGATGACGTCGTCGTCGAGGGGGAGGGTGGTGCCGGCGGCGCTGCCTGAGGTGATGACGAGAAGGCGGGCCTCGCCCGAGCCGCTCGCGCCCCCTGCCGTTCCCGCGGAGGGGAGGGCTCCGCCCGACGGCGTGATCGGAGGAGCGGACACCGGTTGGGCGACCTGCACCGCTGCGGGGCCGGGTGCCGGCGGCTGACGCGAGCCGTCGCTCGGAAGCTTGCGCACCGGAGCGCCGAACAGATCGCTGCGCAGCGCGTACACGATCGAGAAGATGAACAGCCAGAGCAGCAGCAGGAAGCCGATGCGCAAGACCATCAATAGAAGTTCGCTCACAGGCCCCTCCAGAAGTCTTGTTCGATGCCGGGGGCGTCGGATGCCGGTCGCTGGGGTTGAGGCTGCGGCTGGTGCGGAGGCTGAGGTTGCTGCGCCCGGGGGCGCACCCCGGCCCTCGCGGCTCCTCGGCCCGCCCGGTTCGGCACCAGCTGGAATCGCAGCGGCGTCTTGCCGATGGTGATGACCGTGTCGGGACTCAGCGCCGCTTCGCGGAAGCGCTGCCCGTTGATCTTGGTGCCGTTCGTCGATCCCAGGTCGCGGGCGATGCCGGCGCGCCCGTCCCAGATCAGCTGCAGGTGCTGTCGCGACGCCGCCGAATCGGTGAGGCGGATGTCGGCCTCGCTGCCGCGGCCCACGATGGTCGTGCCCTTGCGCAGTTGATGCTGCACGCCCTCGACCTCGATCACCGGGATCCACGAGACGGCGCCCTCGACCTGCTCCGCATCGATCTGCAGCACGCCCGTGTTGAGGGAGGTGTCGCGACGCAGCTCGACGTCGGGCTCGCCCAGCAGCTGGTAGCCCTGGCGCTGCGCGTGCTTCACGACCACGCCGACCAGCTCGCGCTCGATCGCGCCTCCCATGCGTGAGAGGCGATCGGCATCGGCGTCGGCGACGCGAACGACGAAGCGGTTGGGGGCGAGCACGCGATCGCGATCGACCACCACGGAGCCGATGTCGAGCTCGCGCTTGAGCCCGGCCGCGATCTCGACCGGTTGCACGCCCGAGCGGAACGTGCGCGCGAAGGCGCCGTTCACGGCGCGCTCGAGCCCACGCTCAACGCTGTCGAGAATGCCCATGGGGTTCGCCCTCCTTCGCAGCAATGCTACCCGGCAACACTGCGGTGACGCCGAGTACGGGTGTGGCGTGGTGCTTCGGCTGCTCGGTCGGAGTTCTGCGCTCGGTCGGAGAAAAGTGCGGGATATGCTCCGACCGAGCGTGAGACTCCGACCGAATGGCGACGGCCCTGCGGCGGGTTTTGGCGGAATCGCGCCTTATTGCTAAGCTGAACTGGTTGTGAGACGTCTCGGCGTCGAACGGCGTACTCGCGCGAGTGGCGGAATTGGCAGACGCGCTGGCTTCAGGTGCCAGTGCCCGCAAGGGCGTGGGGGTTCAAGTCCCCCCTCGCGCACAGAGAAGAGAAGGGGCGGCGCCCACCGAATGGTGGGCGCCGCCCCTTCGTCGTCCGTGAGGGGAGCCCGAGGCCGGGCGGCTGCCGATCCCGGATCCCTTGGGCGTTCGCCGTGGCGCACGAGTCGGATCCTCCTCTGCTCGGCGTTCTCCTCCCGCATCATCCGAAGGGTTGAAGTCCTCTTCAATCCTGCTCGCGATGCCCTGGGGCGTCGGGCCTGCTGGAGTTGATGCCATGGCAGATTCCCTGGTTCGTTCGCGTTTCTCCGACCGGCTGACCTCGCGGGGCGGCGCGTGGATCTCCCTGGGCATGGCGGCGCTCGTGGTGGCGGTGCTGTTCGGCGTCTTCGGCGGCGCGCAGGCTCCGGCGCGCACCGGGCAGGCTCCGGCGGGGGCGGAGGCGACGCGGGTGAGCGAGCTATTGGAACGGTTTCCCGACGCGGATCGCCAGTCGGTGCTCGTGGTGGCGTCTCGCGAGGATGGCGCGGAGCTCGCGGAGGCGGATGTCGAGGCCCTCGAGGGCCTGCTTCCGATGCTGGATGCGCAGGCGGCAGCCGAGGCGTCAGGCCCTATGGTCAGCGATGACGGGCGGGCTGCGGTGCTCGTCACCCCGATCCTCGTAGGCGCGGACAACACCGAGACGGCGGAGAAGATCAAGGTGCTCCGCGGCGACATCGGCGCGAACGCTCCCGCGGGGCTGGTGCTGCAGGTGACGGGTGGCCCGGCGTTCGGCGCCGATGTCGCCGCAGCCTTCGAGGGCGCCGATCTCACCCTGCTTCTCGTCACGGTTCTGATCGTGGCGATCCTGCTGATCGTCACCTACCGCTCGCCGGTGCTGTGGCTGATCCCGCTGATCGTGGTCGCCGTGGCCGATGGGCTCGCCGGACGAGTCACCGCGGCGGCGGGTTCGTTCTGGGGTCTTGAGTTCGATGCGGGCATCGTGAGCGTGCTGGTGTTCGGCGCCGGCACGAACTACGCCCTGCTGTTGATCTCCCGATACCGAGAGGAGTTGCAGCGCACCGAAGACGATCGGGCCGCGTTGGGCGCGGCCTGGCGCAAGACGGCACCCGCGATCCTGGCCTCGAACTTCACGGTGGTGCTCGCGCTGCTCGCGCTGCTGTTCGCGACGATCCCGATGACGCGCGGGCTCGGGCTTCCGGCCGCGCTCGGCCTCCTGATCGCGCTCGCCGCCGTGCTTCTCGTCTTGCCGCCGTTCCTGGCGGTGTGCGGTCGACGGGTGTTCTGGCCGTTCATCCCGCGCCCCGGCCAGAAGCGTTCCCAGGGCCGGGCATGGCGTGCGGTCGCCTCCCGAGTGACCGAACGACCTTTGGCGAGCCTGCTCGCCGGTCTCACCCTGCTCGCGGTCATGACGACCGGGCTGCTCGGCGCCTCGGTGGGTCTGGATCAGATCGAGAAGTTCCGGGTGCAGTCCGAATCAGCTACGGGACTGGAGACGCTGTCGGCGCATTTCGCGCCCGGGGAGGCGCAGCCGATCTGGATCGTCACCGAGACCGAGTCAGCGGGCGAGGCGGTGTCGGTGGCGGGTGAGGTCGAGGGCGTCGTGCGCGCTCACCCTGCCGGGCAGACCGATGACGGCGTCTTGACGAAGGTGATGGTGACCAGCGAGTACTCGCCCGGCACCGAGCGGAGCCTGGCGCAGATCGCCGAGTTGCGGGATGCCCTGCACCCGATGGAGGGAGCGGATGCGCTGGTGGGCGGTGCGGTCGCCACCGAGCTGGATGCGCGAGCGGGAAACGAGCGCGACCTGCTGCTGATCGCTCCGCTGGTGCTCGCCGTGAGCTTCCTCGTCCTGCTGTTCCTGCTGCGCTCACCGGTAGCGCCGGTGCTGCTGCTCCTGGTGAACCTTGCCAGTGCGGTCGCAGCCATCGGGGCGGGAGCCTGGCTGAGCCGGGCACTGTTCGGTCAGCAGGCGCTCGATCTGCAGGTGCCGATCCTCGCGTTCCTGTTCCTCGTCGCGCTCGGCATCGACTACACCATCTTCCTCGTCCACCGAGCGCGCGCGGAGGCGACTCTCCTGGGCACCCGTGCGGGCATGGTCGAGGCCGTCGCCCGCACCGGCGGCGTCATCACGAGCGCGGGTATCGTGCTCGCTGCCGTGTTCGCCGCGCTCGGCGTGCTCCCGCTGGTCACGCTCGGGCAGCTCGGCCTCATCGTCGGCATCGGCGTGCTGGTCGACACCCTCGTCGTGCGAACCGTGATCGTGCCCGCGATCTTCAGCCTCGCCGATGGACGCATCCGGTGGCCAGGGAAGCCGCACGCCTGCTTGGGAGAATCGGATCATGAATCTCGTGCATCTACCGCTGACGCGCACTGATCCGTCGGGCTCGGCTGTCGCCGTGGCGACGGTGCGGGCGATGGAGATCGGCCGGCATCTCATCGCGATCGTGCTCACCGCGATCGGCGTGATCCGTGCCATCGGGGACGGGGTGCAGCCGGCCGCGGCGATCATCTCCGGCATCGCCGTCCTCGCCTGGCACGCCGCAGGCTCGATCCTGCCCTCGAAGACCCGTTCGCGCGGCTTGGCGACCTGGTGGCTGCTGGGTCTCGCCGCGACCTGGATCGCGGCTGTCGCAGTCTCCGCCGAGTTCGTCTGGCTCGCATTCCTGCTCTGGTTGCTCGCCGGCCACCTCCTGGCGCTTCGCTGGGGGCTGCTGTTCTCGGGATTCGTGCTCGCGCTCGTGATCGTCGCCCCGATCCTGCACCATGGCACGACGAGCTATGCCAACGTGCTCGGGCCGCTCATCGGCGGCATCTTTGCCTTCGGCATCTCGCGCGGCTACCTGCAGCTCCTGCGCGATGCCGCGGAGCGCGAACGCCTCGTGGCCTCCCTCACCCGCGCTCAGGCGGAGATGGCCGAGCTGCAGGACGAGCTCGCGCTCGCGCAGCGGCAGTCGGGGGCCGTCGCCGAACGCACGCGCATCTCCCGAGACATCCACGACACCATCGCCCAGGCGCTCTCCTCGATCCGCCTCCTCGCTCACGCCGGAGCGGGTCGCACGGCGGACGCGGAGGCTGCGCGCACGCTCTCGCAGATCGAGACGCTCGCGGGTGACTGCCTCTCCGATGTGCGGCGGATCGTCGCCGCACTCGCCCCCGCGGAGCTCGAGGATGACGCGCTGGCCGCGGCGTTGCAGCGGATGCTCGACCGCGCCCACGACGAAGCCGGGCTCGAGGTGGAGCTGCATGTGGACGACTCGCTCCCGATTCTGCCCATCGAGGTCGAAGTCGCGCTCCTGCGCACCGCGCAGTCGGCCCTGTCGAACGTGAGGCTTCATGCGGGGGCCTCTCGAGCCGTGATGAGTCTCATAGACGCCGACGACACCGTGCGGCTCGACATCATCGACGACGGCGTCGGCTTCGACCTTCCGAGCTGGGAACAGGGCACGGATGCGGTGTCGAGCTACGGTCTCCGGTTCATGCGTGCTCGCTTGCGCGAGCTCGGGGGCGGGCTGGACATCGAGAGCGCTCCCGGGGAGGGCGCCGCGATCTCCATCCACCTCCCGATCCACACCGCGCGGATGCCCGCCGCGGCCGACTCCGCCGATGCAGAGGAGAAGCCATGACCACCACCGTGCTCCTGGTCGACGATCACCCGGTCGTACGCAGCGGCCTGCGGGCCGTGCTCGAAGCCGCAGACGCCGTGCGGGTGGTCGGGGAAGCCGCCACCGGCGAGGAGGCCCTCGCCCTCGCCGCCCATCTGCGCCCGGAGGTCGTGCTCTGCGACCTGCGCCTCGGCCGCGGTATCGACGGCATTCAGACCACCGCCGCGCTCCGCGCCCTCGATCCGGCCCCGGCGGTGCTGATCCTGACCACCTTCGACCGAGACGCCGAGGTCATCGGAGCGATCGAAGCGGGCGCAGCCGGCTACCTGCTCAAGGAGGTCGCGCCCGATGTTATCATCGACGGTATCCTGCGCGCCGCCATCGGCGACACCGTGCTCGCCCCGGATCTCGCCTCTCGTGTGCTCAAGGGCATGCGCAGCCCGCTCCCGAGACTCACCGACCGTGAGATCGAGGTGCTCCGCCTCCTCGCCACCGGCTCGACGAACAAAGAGATCGCCCGCGCCCTCTTCGTCACGGAGGCGACCGTGAAGAGCCACCTCGTCCACATCTTCTCCAAGCTCGGCGTCGACAGCCGCTCCCGCGCGATCCATGTCGCCCAGCAGACCGGCCTGATCTGACCCGGGCGAGACGCCCACTCCTGAAAGGAACCTCTGCCTCGTGAAGAAGCTGCTCAACGCCTCGTTCATCTACATGCTCGTCGGTATCGCCTCCGGCCTGTTCTACCGCGAGTTCACCAAGCTCAACGGCTTTCCCGAGGGCCGGTTCACGCAACTCGGCCTCGCGCACACCCACCTGTTGACTCTCGGCCTCATCGTGCTGCTGATTGTGCTCGTCATCGAGAAGGTCTTCACCATCTCCCGCAGCCCGAAACTCTTCGCCTGGTTCTTCTGGCTCTACAACGCCGGCGTGATACTCACCTCCGCCATGCTCATCTGGCACGGCAGCCTCACCGTACTCGGCCAGGAGTCGACCGCGATGATCGCGGGCATCGCGGGCCTGGGGCACATCGCGATCACGGCGGGCATGATCGTCTTCTTCGTCGCGCTCCGCCGCGCCGTCACCGACCGCAGCTCCGCGCAGTGAAAGGATCGTCGTCGATGACTGCGAAAGAAAGACCGATGACCGTCAGCCCACGCGTGCTCTTCCGGAGTTTCGCCATCGCTGAGATGTTCACCTGGGCCGGCCTCATCGCCGCACTGATCCTGCGCGCGTTCGATGTCGCCGATATCGTCCCCATCGCCGGGGGCATCCACGGATTCGTCTTCCTGTGCTACTCGGCGACCACGATCTTCGTGTGGGTGAACCAGAGGTGGCGGGTCTCGCTCGGCCTCACCGGACTGCTGCTGGCGGTCGTGCCGTTCGCCACCGTGCCGTTCGAGGTCGTCATCGATCGCAGAGGGCTGCTGACCGGCAATTGGCGGCTCGCGCCGGGCGGAGAAGCGCCGCGCGGCTTCTTCGAGCGGGTGCAGGCCTGGGTGCTGCGGCATGTGATTCTCTCGATCGCCTTGCTGGTGATCCTCGTCACAGCGCTCTTCATCACCCTGCTCTGGCTCGGCCCGCCGGTGCCCCGCGGCTGAGGTGCCGCACTCGCGCGGAGAGTGTTGAGGCGTTCCAGGCCCGCTTTGCAGGACGCGGCGGGCAATGTGTGGCAGACTGGAGGAGAATACTTGTAGCTTCAACTAAATTTGGGGGATGCGTTATGGAAGCCTCGAACGAGCCGACCTGGGTCGAGGGCCCGATGCCCACGCGCGGCGCGGCGCCCGACGCCACGCGCATGGACGCCGTCGAACTGCTCGTGCACGACCTCGACGCCATGACCGAGTTCTACCGCCGTGCCGTGACCCTCGACGTGCTCGACCAGTCCGGCCCCACGGCGACACTCGGCAGCGGCGGCATCGCCTCCATCGTGCTGCGCCAGGAAAAGGATCTGCCGACGGCCGACAGGAACGGCGCCGGCCTCTACCACTCGGCCATCCTCTTCGAGGATCGCGCCCGCCTCGCGACGGCGCTCGCGTCGATGGCGACGAAGGCGAGCCACCTCTACCAGGGCAGCGCGGATCACCTCGTGAGCGAGGCGTTCTACTTCCGCGATCCGGAGGGCAACGGTCTCGAGCTCTATCGCGACCGCCCGCGGGAGCAGTGGCAGGTGGGCCCCGACGGTTCCGTGCGGATGGGCACGGAACCGCTCGACCCCAATCGCTTCCTGCAGGAGTGGTACGACCCCGACGCAGCGCCGGGCGAAGGCTCGTCGACCATCGGCCACGTCCACCTGCAGGTCGGAGACATCCCGACCGCTCGCCGCTTCTACGAGGGCGTGCTCGGCTTCGACGTCACCGCGGCCATGGACAGCGCCCTGTTCCTGTCCGCCGGCGGCTACCACCATCACCTCGGCATGAACACCTGGCACAGCGCCGGCGCCGCACCCCGAGCGGCGACTCTCGGCCTCGGAGACGTACGCATCCTCGTGCCCGAACGGGCCGACGTGGAGGCCCTCGCGGAGCGACTGCGCGACCACGGCATCGAGAGCGCCGACGACGGGCGCGCGCTTCGCTTCGCCGACCCCTGGGGTACCCGGCTCGCCGTCACCCCGGCCTGAAGCGGAGGAACGAGACGGCCGTGGAGGCGCTCCTGTCAGCCGATGCGGATGAGCACCTTCGAGCCGATGCCGGCATGCAGCTCCTCTATCGCGTCAACGACCTCCTCGAGCTCGCGGTCGGCGACCCACCCCTCGGCGCTGTAGACGCCGCGGGACATCGCCTCGATGATCGCGTCGAAGTCCTCGGGGTCGTAGCCGACCGAGCCGGCGATCTCCGTCTGCCCGAGCATGACACCGGCGGCGTTGAACTGCACCGGCTGCTCGTGCATCGCAACGAGGGAGAGGCGTCCGCCGGGGGCCAGACTTTCAAGAGCCGAGGTGAAGGCCGCCTGCGCGCCCGCCGCATCGATCGCGACGGAGACTCCCTCGCCGTCGGTCAGCTTCGCGACGGCGGCCGCAAGATCCTCGTTCACGGGGTCGATGACGGTCGCGCCCAGGGCGGCGATAGCCGCGCGTCGATCCTCGTTCGGTTCTGAAACCAGCACCTTCTCGATGCCGCGGGCCCGGAAGCCGTACCACGCACCGATGCCGACCGGGCCCGCCCCGACGAGCAGTGCGGAGTCGCCCGCTTTCGCCTCCGACCGGACGACCGCGTGCCAACCGACGGCCATGGGCTCGACCAGGGCCCCCATGCGCAGGCTCACCTCTTCGGGCAGGCGATGGAACTTCGAGGCATCGACGACGAGGTACTCCGAGAGCCCGCCGCCCGGCGCGTTCGCGCCGACGGACGCCATCAGCTTGCAGGTCGCCGGCACGCCGTGACGGCACGCGGAGCACTCGCCGCAGCTGGCGACCATCGGGAACACTGCACCGCGATCGCCGGGCTCCAAGCCCTCGACGCCCTCCCCGAGCTCGACGATGGTGCCGGAGATCTCGTGGCCGAGGATCTGCGGCAGCTTTGCGCCGGTCAGCGGGTGCGGGGTATCGGAAATCTGGGGAACGAGTTCCGGATAGTAATAGATGTGCAGTTCGGAGCCGCAGATGCCGGCGTAGCCGACCTTCACCTTGATCTGGCCGGGCCCGACCTCGGTGGGTTCGGGCACCTCTTCGACCCGAAGGTCTTCCTTGCCGTAGAACACTGCTGCCTTCATGATGTCTGCTCCTTGCCGGTCGCCGTTGAGATGGTCGATCTCGTGCAGCTGCACACCTCCATGCTCCGCTCAGGCCGTGCCGAGCGGTACCGCCACGTGGCGGGGAAGAAGGAAGCGATCGGCCGCGCTTGGCGGTGTGAACTCGGCATGTGCTCACTCGAACCTGGAAGCAGGTCGCGACGATGCGACCGGAACCAGGAGCAACCCCATGACGAACACCGTCGCCCGACCGCCTTTCGATCCGGAACTTCAGGGCGCGTACGAAGCCCTGGCCGCGCAGACGCCGCTGATCATGACGATCGATATGGTGCCTGCAACCAGGGAAGCAGGAACATTCTTCCCGATCTCCGACGAAGATCTCATGGCCATGGGGGTCGTTCGTCAGGACATTTCGATTCCGGGGTATGAGGGCGAGATGCTCGAAGCCTCTGTCTTCTCGAGAATTGATCGTAGTGGCCCGGGGCCGGGCATCTTTCATGTGCACGGCGGAGGCATGGTGACCGGCGACCGCATGATCGGAATGCTGCAGATGCTGCCCTGGGTCGTCGAGCATGATGCCGTCGTCGTGACGGCCGAGTACCGGCTTGCGCCGGAGTTTCCCGATCCCTACCCGGTCGAGGACTGCTATGCGGGCTTGGAGTGGATGGCCGAGCACACCGAGGAACTCGGCATTGACTCGGCCCGGATGTTCATCGCCGGCGCGAGCGCCGGCGGCGGCCTCGCCGCAGGCACCGCGCTGCTCGCTCGGGATCGCCAAGGGCCGGCACTGCTCGGCCAGGTGCTGATATGTCCGATGCTCGACGATCGAAACGATGCCGTCTCGTCTCATCAGTACCACGACATCGGGACCTGGGTCACCGAGAGCAATGCGATGGGATGGAGTGCGCTGCTCGGGAACAGGCGCGGCACCGATGCGGTGTCGATCTATGCTTCGCCCGCGCGCGCCACGGATCTCTCAGGGTTGCCTCCTGCGTACATCGAGTGCGGGTCTGCCGAGCTCTTCCGCGACGAAGACGTCGCTTATGCCTCGTCCCTCTGGGCGTCGGGCGTGCAAGCGGAGTTGCACGTCTGGGCAGGTGGCTATCACGGATACGACATGATCGTGCCGGATGCGAAAGTGTCACAGGCGACTGCTGCGGCGCGCAACGACTGGTTCACCAGGCAGCTCTCGAGCTGAACCAGCGGAGCTCGGGGCTTCCGAGTCGGTAGAATCTGCGTGAGCGCTAAGGAGCGCACATGCAGCGATCAACAAGACAACTGGACTCCACCGCCATGGGCCCGGAAGAGACGATGCGCATCGTCTCGTACTTCGACGTGCTGCTGACTCGTGGGGCCGGCATCGACGGTCTGCTGCGCGGCGCCGCAGTGCTGTCGGGCGCGGCCGCTGGCGCCAGGATTCGAGGTCGGAGCCACCGACGGGATCCGGACGGGCATCTGCTCGATGCGGGCGAGGAAGCAGTGCACTCTTCCGAGCGATCGGGTACGGGATGGCGCGTGTGGCTAGAACGCCAAGGAGCGCCCCGGGCCAACGACGACATCATCCTCGATCGGCTCGCGTTCGGAGTCGGTCTGCTCGAGGCCCGTCGTAGGCCCGAAAACGGGCTCGAAACCCTGATCGATGCAGGGTGCTCCTCCGACGAGCGAGCTGCCGCTGCGGCGAGGCTTCGCATCGATTCGAGAGCCGACATCCGAATAGTGGCCACTCCCGCGGAGGCGCCCGAGCTGGGCGGCGCCTCGGCCTTGGTGCCGACGAAGTACGGGATGGTGCGTGCCACGCTCGACCGCGACGGAAAGCTCGCGAGGGCCGAGAGGATGGGGATCGGGTCCTGGGTGGGCCCCGTTCAGGCACCCGAATCCTGGGAAGCGGCGGTCATCGGTCTCAGGCTCAGCAACGAGAAGGTGCCGGTAGTGGACGGTTCCGAACTGGGCGCGATGCTGATTCTCGCGAACTCCTACGACCCTCGCAGCCCTCACCCCGACGTGCTCGCGCTCGCCGAGCTCGATGCGCGCTCGGCCGAGATCCTGCTGGCGCTTGTCGAGGCTGAGAGCCTGCGCTCCGCCGCGGCCGTGCTGGGGATGCATCATTCGACCGTGCAATTGCGCCATCAGGCTTTGACGGAGACGCTCGGCTACGATCCCCGGAGCAACCTCGGGCGCATGCGCTACATCGCAGCCAACTTGCTGCTGCGCCTTGCCGAGCCCTGATAGCCTCTCCCCGTGGAAGCACTCGTGACCGGCCCCGACGGCCTCACCCGCTGCGGCTGGGTGGGCGACGACGAGGAGTACCGTCGCTATCACGACGAGGAGTGGGGCGTTCCGCTGCACGGGGATCGCGCGCTGTTCGAGAAGATGGCGCTCGAGGGCTTTCAGGCCGGGCTCTCGTGGATCACGATCCTGCGCAAGCGCCCGCGATTCCGAGAGGCCTTCGCGGGCTTCGACCCGGCGCGCGTCGCCGAGTTCGACGAGGACGACGTCGCACGTCTGCTGGCGGACGCCGGCATCGTGCGCAACCGCGCGAAGATCGAGGCCACCATCTCCAATGCTCGGCTCGTGCGCGGGATGGCCGAGGGGGAGCTCGACGAGCTGATGTGGTCGTTCGCCCCCGCGGCGACGCGCCTCCGACCCGCCTCGATGGCCGATGTTCCCGCCGTCACCGGGGAATCGACCGCGATGAGCAAGGCGCTGCGGCGGCTGGGCTTCCGCTTCGTCGGGCCCACGACGATGTACGCGCTCATGCAGTCGGCAGGCATGGTCGACGACCACCTGGCCGGCTGCTGGCGGGCGCAGCCCGACTGATCGCCGGCGATCCTCGCCTCGAGTTCAGCTGCCGCCGGTGCCCGCGTACCTGCGGAGCTGGAACTTCTTCGGCGGCTCCGGCGCCGCGGCGATGACCGACCTCGTGGCGGCGAGGCGTTCGTCGTAGCGACCGGGTTCCGCGCCGAAGGCGCTCCGCTCCCAGGGCTCGAGCACGTGCTCGAGCAGCATCATGGCGCGCTCGGCCCAGAATCTCAGTGCGGGGTGGATCCAGCCGGAGACCTTGAACTGCCCGCACGCGGCGGCGATGTATGCGTTGATCTCTCCGTGCAGAAAGCGGACATGGCTCTCGTCTGCGTCGAGCCAGGCGACGATCTGCTGCTGCGAGCTCTCCCAGACCTCCTCGGGTACGAGCCCCCATTCGGCGATGAGGTTCGCGACGCAGCCCGGGGCGTGTCCGTCGCTCCCGCCGTTCGCGTAGTGCTCCTCGAGGGTGCGGAGGGCGTCGTGGCCGTCATCGCTGCCGAAGGGCGCCCGCCAGTCGTCCTCCGACCAGAACCAGTCGGGCGCCGCGGCGACGTAGGCGGGATGGCTCGTGCTCGGCGAGAGCCCCTCGCCGTCGGGGTCATCGAGGTGCGGGACGTACTTCTCTCGAGCCATGCCTCCACCCTAGAGTCGATCGGAGCGGCCCGCGTTAGGCTGGCGGCGAAGAACGACGAGAGGGGACGAGCATGCGAGTGTTCCAGATCGGCGCGGCCGGCGGGGTCGGGGTGCCCCTGACGAGAAGGCTGAGCCAGCGCGGCGACGAGGCGACCGGCATGCATCGGGTGCCGGATCAGGCCGAACGCATCGCCGCAGCCGGCGGAACCCCGATCCTCGGCGACCTCATCGCCGACAGCGTCGAGGCGCTCGCCGACAAGATGTCCGGCCACGATGCCGTCGTGTTCTCGGCCGGCGCGC
>WPCJ01280771.1_pt1 | contig 12911 bp, 10 predicted proteins | sample 5399831 | NCBI WGS metagenome assembly WPCJ01 (sample SAMN12869470, study PRJNA574797) | sludge metagenome | isolation source: wastewater treatment of pH10 | place: China:Beijing | collected 2019-05-20 | reverse complement strand
ACAAATGGAGCGGAAAGTATTGAGTTGAATACACTGCTTAAACCAACTAATGAATTTGTCATATCAGACATTCCTACTATTAGGATGCAGTCAGAGCAAAAAGACATAACCGTACAAGCTCTTGGGAATATTGCTTATGATACCCGACAAACTGGAAATATATCCGCCAGAATATCCGGCAGGATTGAAAATCTTTATATACGTTATAAATTCCAAAAAATAGCAAAGGGGCAGAAAGTGATGGATATTTATAGCCCAGAACTGATGGAAGCACAAGCAAATTTATTGTTTCTATTAAAAAATGATGCTACGAACAATATGATGATAAATGCAGCTAAACAAAAATTGCTATTACTTGGAATGAGCGAAAACCAATTGAAGAGTATCATCCAAAAAGGAAAGCCTGATTTATCCGTATCTGTTTACAGCAACTATGCCGGACATATTCACGAAACCGGCACAGCCGGGTCAATGGGAAGTGGTACATTACCCTCAAATTCGATGGGCGAAATATCCGAAACATCTTCTGAACTTAGCCTGAAAGAAGGTATGTATGTTCAAAAAGGACAAACTATTTTTAATGTATTTAACCCGGGAAAATCGTGGGTGTTGTTAAATATTTTTCCCGAGGATGTACCACTTGTAAAGACAGGGCAAACAGTAAGTATTATACCGGAAGTAGCACCGGAGAAGAAATTTACCGGAACTATTGGGTTTATAGAACCATTTTTCAGACCCGGAAGTAAAACGTTATCAGTGCGTGTCTATTTTGATAATAGCCGTATGCACTTACCAATTGGAAGTCAGGTTAAATCTGAAATAGCAACAGATGGAATTTCCGGTAATTGGATACCTAAAGAAGCCGTCATTTCCCTTGGATTAACGAAAGTCATTTTGAAAAAAGTAGATAGAGGGTTTATCGTGAATAAAATTGAAACAGGTAATGAAGCGAACGGATATATAGAAGTATTGCAGGGGCTGTTACCCTCGGATGAGATTGCCGGAAATGCACAGTACCTTATGGATAGTGAAAGTTTTGTAAGAACAAAAAATAATTAGAATATGAAATATTATTTAGTCATAACAATTGCCCTCCTCATGTCGGTTTTGCTGTCTTGTAAAGACAATAAACATGACCATGCAGGCAATAATGATGGTAGTTACTATACCTGTTCCATGCACCCACAGGTTGTATCAGACAAACCCGGTCACTGCCCTATATGCCACATGGAGCTTGTTCGGGTTGAGAAAAGCAAACAAGCAGACCCCAATACCATTCAACTGAATAGCGAACAGATTAAGTTGGGCAACATAAAAACAGACACCTTAAAAGATGGTATTTTTGGGGATAGAGTAATACTTACAGGTGTATTAAATTTCAATCAGTACAATATGCAATCCGTAAGCTCCAGAGTTATGGGACGGGTTGAAAAACTGCATTATAAAAACGTTGGCGACTTTGTAATCAAAGGTTCCCCGTTAATGGAAATATATAGTGAAGAACTGAACAATGCAAAGCAGGAATTTTTACTGGCATTGGAAAAGAAGAAAACTTTCGGAAATATTAATTCAATAGATTTTGACCAGCTTATACAAAGTTCAAAGAACAAATTGTTATTGTGGGGCATGACGGATAATCAGGTTAGAGCTTTACAAAGTGCTGGCAAAATATCGGCAACAACTACATTTTACAGTACGGCTTCGGGATACATCACAAGTTTGCAAGTTTTAGAGGGCGGTTATGTGGCAGAAGGCGGCACGATAGTGGACTTGGCTGACCAATCTACAATTTGGGCAGAAGCACAGGCTTATTCCTCCCAAATGTCACTTATCAACCAGACAAAAACAGCAACAGTACAAATTCCTGACCTGAATAACAAAGTTATTACTGGCAAAATAGACTTTAGCAACCCCGAACTTAATCCGGCTTCAAGAATTAATTTGATACGAATTACAGTACCTAATCCAAATAAAGAGTTGAAGCCCGGAATGCCTGTATATGTTTTTCTTGAAACGCCGAAGACTAAAGGCATAACCATGCCGGTAGATGCTGTAATAAGAAATGGTAAAAGTGAAACCGTATGGGTACAAACAGGAGAAAAGACATTTAAAAGTAGAATGGTAAAAACGGGAACGGAAATAGATAACAGAATAGAAATCGTTTCAGGATTAGTAGATGGAGATATTGTAGTTGTTTCAGGTGCTTATCTTTTAAACAGCGAATACATTTTTAGGAATGGAGCAGACCCGATGGCAGGACACGACATGAGCAGTATGTAAAACTAATTTAAATAAATAAAAATGAAAAAGATAGCATTAGCCGCAGATCACGCCGGTTTTGAATATAAAGAAATTATTAAAAAATATCTTGAAACTAAATATGAAGTTCAGGATTTTGGAACCTATTCTGCTGATTCTGTAGATTATCCGGACTTTGTACATCCTGCAGCATCATCTGTTGAAAACGGAGAAAACGAATCAGGTATCCTTATTTGCGGAAGCGGAAATGGTGTTCAAATTACCGCAAACAAGCATCAGAAAATAAGATGTGCGCTTTGTTGGATGCCGGAAATTGCTTCTCTTGCAAGACAGCATAACGATGCGAATATGATTTCTATTCCTGCAAGATTCATTTCAAAAGAATTGGCTATAGAAATTGTAGATAAATTTCTCACTACTGATTTCGAAGGAGGGAGACATCAGAAAAGGGTTGATAAAATTGCATTTTGCTAAATATAGGGCTTACATTTTTGTAAGTCTTTTTTTTGAAATTAAATGGAAATTCATATTATTAATAAAGTTGTATCTTTGCAGTGCATTTCACAGAGAAAGTTCTTTCTCACGAAACCATAAATTAATACAAAGGTTTCCAAAACTCCCCTATTTTTATTATATATTTATTGAATAAAATAATCCGATTATGGATTATTATTGTTGTTGATAAATGATGTGGAATTATAATTATAAACAAATGAAAAACAAAAAACATACAAGTCATAAAAACGAACAGAAACTCCTCGATTTAGGAAGAAAAATCCTTCGTTTTATGAATCAGAAAACTTCCAAAATCTATAATTACAAACAGATAGCGGAAGGTATAGATTACAAAAATCCAAGACAAAGAGAACTGGTAATTCAGGCGCTTCACAGGCTTTTGGCTACTCAGAAAATTAAAGAAACCGAAAAAGGAAAATATATTGTCAACCTTAATGTTGAAGGAACTTTGGCAGGGACAATCGATTTTAATCAATCCGGAAACGCATATGTAAAAGTTGAAGGTTTGGAAGATGATATTTTTATTCATCAGAAAAATGTAAAAGATGCATTGCAAGGTGACAAAGTGCTTATAATCACCTACAATTATAAAGGGAAAAAATTGGAAGGTTCTGTGGTAGAAGTTCTGGAACGTGCAAAAGAGAAGTTTGTCGGAACTTTCCAGAAAATTCCTGAAAAAGATTTCGGTTTTGTGGTTTTTGATAAGAAGGTCATCAATACAGATATGTTTATTTCCAGAAATCATTTCAATAATGCGGAAGATGGTGATAAAGTTGTTGTCAAAATGCTCAAATGGGATACAAACAGCAAGAATCCGGAAGGCGAGATCGTTACCGTTCTTGGCGCTCCCGGAGAACATGAGACCGAGATCCATTCCATTCTAGCCGAATATGGACTGCCTTATAATTTCCCACCGGAAGTAGAACACGATGCAGATAAAATTGATAGGAGCATTAATGATGAAGAAGTGGCTAAACGCTGGGATATGCGTGATATCTGCACCTTTACGATAGACCCGAAGGACGCAAAAGATTTTGATGATGCCTTATCCATTCAGAAAATGGAAAACGGCCTTTGGCAGATTGGCGTTCACATTGCGGACGTTTCGCATTATGTAAAGCCCGGAACCATTTTGGATGACGAAGCTTATGCAAGAGCGACTTCGGTTTATCTGGTGGATAGAGTAGTTCCTATGTTGCCTGAAGTTTTAAGTAATGATGTTTGTTCACTGCGTCCTAATGAGGATAAATTTACTTTTTCTGCTGTTTTCGAAATGGATGACGAAGCGAAAATCCACAAACAATGGTTTGGCAGAACGGTCATTCATTCCGATAGAAGATTCACTTATGAAGAAGCTCAGGAAAGAATTGAAACCCAGCAAGGTGATTTGACTGAAGAAGTTCTACAATTGGATAAATTGGCCAAGATAATGCGCCAGGAACGTATCAGAAATGGTGCGATTACCTTTGACAGAAGTGAGGTAAGATTCAATCTGGATGAGGAGAGCAATCCGATTGGGGTATATTTCAAAGTCAGTAAAGATTCTAATCATTTGATTGAAGAATTTATGTTATTGGCGAATAAAAAAGTATCCGAATTTGTTTCATTAAATAAAAGAAAGGAACCAACCGGGAATACATTTATTTATCGTATTCATGACGATCCGGACCCGGCAAAGCTGAAATCACTTCAGGAATTTGTTTACACTTTCGGATACAAAATGGATTTGGCAAATACTAAAAAAGTGGCTGAATCTTTGAATAAATTACTTAGTGATGTCAAAGGAAAAGGAGAAGAAAATATGATCGAAACTCTGGCGATGCGAAGTATGAGCAAAGCCGTTTACTCTACAGATCCGATTGGACATTACGGACTTGGCTTCGAATATTATACGCACTTTACATCGCCCATTCGTCGTTATCCGGATTTGATTGCCCACAGATTATTGCAACATTATTTAGATGGCGGAAAGTCGCCTAACAAAGAGGAAGTAGAGGAGAAAGCAAAACACTGTTCAGCAATGGAGCGTCTGGCTGCAGATGCGGAAAGAGATTCTATCAAGTTTATGCAGGTCAAGTTTATGGAAAATCACATTGGAGAAGTCTTCTCAGGCGTAATTTCTGGTGTTGCAGAATATGGCTTCTGGGTAGAGATTCCTGAAAATGGAGCAGAAGGTATGATTAAATTGAGAGATTTGGTTGATGATTCCTACTCTCTAGATGCGAAGAATTATGCGATTGTAGGTTCCAGAACCGGAAACACTTATCAGCTTGGTGACAAGATAAAAATTAAAGTTGTAAAGGCTAATTTGATCGCTAAGCAACTGGATTTTAAGATTATTAATGATTAAAAATTTCGTCAGAATTGTTTATTCAGATTTTTGGAAATTCGATTTTGATGAAATTTAAACATTGCTTTAAATTATAAATCTCTATTTTTACAGCCGGTTCTGAAATTTAAAATCGAATGCTCGAACTCATTTTATACGCTATCGGATTAGGAATAATGCTCAGCTTGGTCTTTATCGGGCCCATATTTTTCCTGTTGATAGAAACAAGTTTTTCCCGTGGTCCAAGGCACGCTTTGGCCCTGGATTTAGGGGTGATTTCTGCAGATATTCTCTGTATTGTAGTCAGTTACTATGCCAGCGCGGACTTAGTCAATCTTATTGATAAACATCCCGGGTTTTACAAGATATCGGCATTTCTGATTTTCATTTATGCTCTTTATATGCTCGTTTCTAAGACAAAAATGCATATCGAAGGCGAAGAAAGATTAATCAATCAGAATTATTTCAAAACCTATTTCAATGGATTTTTACTCAATCTTCTTAATATTGGCGTCGTACTTTTTTGGCTGGTTACGGTGATATCCGTTAGGAATGCCTATCCAAAAGTTCAGGACTTTGTTTTTTATATCGCTATTGTTATCGGAACCTATTTGTTAATTGATCTTTTCAAAATCCTTTTGGCAAAACAGTTTCATTATAAACTTAATCAGAGAGTTGCGAACCAGATCAGAAAAGGCGTTGGAATTATTCTTATATTCTTCAGTATTTTTATTTTCTTACAAAGCTTTAAAAAGTTCAATAAGTTCGAAGAAAAATTAGAAAAAGCAGAAAAGCAACAACCGAAGATTAAGTAAAAATTTGGGTGCCTATATCCGTCCTTAGTTCCGCTTTATCACTCTGAAGCTCTCAAAGAAGCCATTCAGATCGGGGTTGCGTTTCGCAAAGTTGAAGATTGTGTCATTAATCTACATCAGTCCTTAAGGCGCCTTTGCTAACAAAAAAAATTTTCAATAAATTCAAAAAATCTTTGCGACCTTTGCGTTAAATCAACACCATTAATCAACACAAATGCAAAACACAACTTTCCCAAAATCTTTGAAAAAAGGAGATAAAATTGCAATCATTTCCCCGGCTGGTTCTGTTGAGATCCCGCAATTGGACAAAACTTTGGAATTAATCAGGATCAAAGGTTACGAACCTGTTTTAGGCGAAAATCTCTACACAAAATACCAAAATGGCTATTCTTATGCCGGAACAGAAAAACAACGAATCAATGATATCAACTGGGCTTTAAACGATCCGGAAATTTCTGCAGTCTGGGCTTCAAGAGGTGGTTATGGCTGCCAGCATCTTTTGCAGGAGTTGAAATTGACAGAATTCAGGAAGAATCCTAAATGGTATATTGGTTATTCTGACAACACGGTGATTCAAAGTTATCTGTTGAAAAAAGGTTTTGCTACTATCCACGGTCAAACCATAAAAACTTCCAGCTTTGGCGTTACAGAAGAAAGTTATGAACTGATTTTTGATATTCTGAAAGGCAAAAAACCTAATTATAAAATTGATTCAAATCCGAATAATAGAGTAGGAGAGGCTTCCGGAATTTTGGTTGGTGGTAATCTCGCTTTGATTTATGCACTTTTAGGAACGCCCTATACATTTGATTTCAGAGATAAAATTTTGTTTATCGAAGATATTGGTGAAAATTTTTATGCGCTTGATCGAATGATTATGAGTCTTGAACTAGTGGGAGCTTTCAACAAAATCAAAGGATTAATTGTTGGCGGAATGACCAATATGGGAAAAGAAAATGAGAACAAAGAATACGAAGAATCCTTCGATTCATTCGCATATCAATTGATCGCAGACAGGGTTTCCAAATATGATTTTCCAACAGTTTTTGGTTTTCCCAACGGTCACATTTTTGATAACAGGCCTTTGATAATCGGTGCGGAAATCAATCTGAAAGTTGAAAAAAATGTTCTAGTAAATTTCAAAATCTCTTAATTTCAAATTTTTGATACTGGGAAATGGCTGACCACAATGATTTTGGAAAAATAGCGGAAGACCTTGCTGTTGATTTTTTAATTAAGAATCAATATAAAATTTTAGCGCGTAATTTCCGTTATCTGAAAGCTGAAGTTGACATTATCGCCGAGTTTGAAAATCAAATCATCATTGCTGAGGTAAAAGCCAGGAATACGGATATTTTTCTGGAACCTCAGGAAGCGGTTAATAAAAAGAAAATCAAACTGTTAGTTTCTGCCGCCAATTATTTTATCGAAGAAAATAATATTAATAAAGAAGTTAGATTTGATATTATCTCAGTTCTTCCGAACCAAAAAAAAACTTTGGAAATCCATCATATTATTGATGCTTTCCAAAGTTTTGAAATATGATTTTTAGGTTGAAGTTTTTTTTAATCCTAATACCTTGAACCTTTAATCTACTATTTTATCTCCACACATCCAACTCTTCCGCCTGCGTTTCCGGTCGGTTGCGTATGAAAATCATCAACTCCGGCATGGATAACAATCGCTTTTCCAATAATATTTTTCATAGGATCGTCACAACCAAGACACCATTTATCAGTGGTGAAAACCAATCTTGCCTGACCATCTTTCTTAGCGTCTAAATTGCCGATATCTCCCATATGAAAATGCTCTGTGTCCCATTTTCCATGATCATCTTTGGAAGGATTCCAGTGCCCGCCGGCAGATGAAGCATCAGTTGCACTACAATTTCCAAACTCGTGGATGTGAACAGCATGAAGTCCAGGTGTTAATTTGAAAACGCTAAGATCCATTTCAACTTTACCTTTTTTTTGTATGAAAGTTGCTGTTCCCTGGGTTTCTGTGTGAGATTTTGGACGAATAGTGTATTGTTTTGATACGGTTTTGCAGGAAGCTAGTGTCAAACCAGCGATTCCAATTAGTAATAAGTTTTTCATAAGATAGTTTATTATTGATTTCTGATATAACAAATTTAAAGCCAATATGGTAAAGAATTGTTTTACGTGAAACATCAACGGTTCGGTTAGCAATATCAACGGTTCGGTCATAATTAATTTTATATTATTATGGGCTGAAATATCTTTGAACCAAAATTAACATTATGAAAACTCAAAGCAGAATTTTCACACTTTTTTTTCTTTTGGTTGGTATTAGCATCTGGTCACAAATTACCATTTCCGGAAAAGTCACTTATAAGAACAAAGCGTTGAAAGACATCAGCGTAACGCTTAAAGATACGTATGATGGCGCAACTACCGACGCAAATGGAAATTATTCTTTCACAACTACAGAAACAGGAGATAAGACTTTGGTTTTTTCCGGGAAAGATTATGATGAGGTTGAACTACCTGTGAAAATTGAGGGAAAAGATATTGCGATGAATGCTAATCTGAAGGAGCAAATCAGTGAAATCAATGCAGTTGTGATTACTGCAGGAAGCATAGAAGCCAGCGATAAAAAACGTGCGACGGCATTACTGACGCCTTTGGATGTTTATACAACAGCCGGCGCTAATGGACAGATTTCCTCAGCTTTAGGCTATTTGCCGGGTGTTCAGAAAGTAGGAGAGAGCGAAGGATTATTTGTGAGAGGTGGAACAGGCGCCGAAACCAAAATCTTTATAGACGGCAATCTGGTCAATAATTATTTTACCAATTCAGTTCCGGGAATTGCTGGTAGAGACCGTTTTAATACATCGTTATTTAAAGGTAATGTGTTTTCAAGTGGTGGATATTCAGCAGTTTATGGACAGGCGTTGTCTTCTGTTCTGATTTTGGAAAGTGTGGATTTGCCGGATACAACGTCGTTTGATTTCGGTGTTTCTCCGATTTTTCTAAGTGCGAATTATCAGAAACTAAATCAGGAAAAAACAGCTTCCTGGGGCGTCGCAGGTGGTTATTCGAATCTTGGATTAATGGGAAAATTATTCAACTTTAATACTGATTTTGACAAATATCCGCAAGGTTATGGATTTGATGGAAACTTCAGAATCAAAACCAAAAAAGGTGGTTTTATCAAATATTATGGAAGCATTGATGAAAACAAAATGGCCGTTGGTTCTGAGAGCCTGGAGCAAGATTCTGACAGAAACATGGTCAGTCTGAAAGGGCAGAATATGTATCACAATTTATCCTACAAAGAAAAATTCGGAAAGTATCTTTTGAATATCGGAACATCTTACACATACAATTCCAATGACCTGAATTTTGCGACTTTTCTTAATGATGTGCAACAATCTAATACGCCAATCAATAATCAATCAAATTACATCAATGCAAAAGCAGTTGTTGAAAGAAAAATCAACAGGGCAAGTGTTTTAAGAGCCGGATTTGAATTGAATAATGCGGATGAAACGATGAAATATGGAACTTTCGAAAGAAATTATAAAGATTTGATTTCGTCTGCTTTTGCTGAAACAGATTTGATTTTTACTAATAATTTGACCGCAAAAATCGGAGCCAGAACAGAGCATTCTTCTTATCTTGACAAATGGAATTTCTCGCCGAGAGCGGCTTTAGCTTACAGGATTTCCAAAGATTGGACAACTTCTCTAGCATACGGAATCTTCTATCAAAATCCGGAAAGCAAGTATCTTTACAGCAAGAATTTTGATTTCCAGAGAGCCGACCATTATATCTTTCAGGTTCAGAAAAATTCTGATGGAAGAAGTTTGAGATTTGAAGCGTTTTATAAAGATTATAAAAGTCTTATTAAAACAAAATCTTATATCTCAGATAGCTTAATGACCAGTAATCAAAATCAATATTATCAAATTGCTGATAGCAATGCTGGAAAAGGCTTTGCAAAAGGAATCGAATTATTCTGGAGAGACAAAAAAACGTTCAAAGACATCGATTATTGGCTGACTTATTCTTATCTGGATTCCAAAAGAGACTTCTTAAACTATCCTTTTAGTTTAGCGCCTAATTTTGCTTCAAAACATACTTTCAGTGCTGTTGCTAAGAAGTTTGTGATGGACTGGAAAACAGGATTTAATCTGTCTTATACTTATTCCAAAGGAAGACCTTATTATGATTTAGTTTCAGAAAATGGAGAGAATATCGTTCGCCATCAAGGAAAACTGAAAGATTACAGCGGACTGAATTTCAGTATCAATTATGTTCCGAGTGTTGGGAAGAAAGATTCAAAGTCATTTACTGTATTTGTTTTGAGCATTAATAATATTCTTGGAAATAAAAATATTTACGGCTATAATTATTCTGCGGATGGAAACAGTAGAACGGCCGTTAGACCACCTGTTAATACGTTTGTTTTTGTAGGAGTATTTGTAAGTTTCGGGGTTGATAAAACGAATGATGCGATTAATAATAATTTGTAATAATTAGAAGAAAGAAAATAGAGAAAAGATAAAAGACTTACATTCGAATGCCTATCTTTTAAAAGGATATTATTTAATTTTTTAAAGATATATTATCTCGCAGATTAAGCTAATCAAGCAGATTTCTTAACTTATTAAATCAGCTAATCTGTGAAATCAGCGAGGATTTTAAATAAACAACAGTTCAGTAATCAAAAATAACAGTTCGGTAGAATAAAATTTCAACAAATAAAAAGTCATTCTATCTTTGAATCAGAAATTTAAAATAACAAACAAAAAAATATTCAAAATGAAAAAATTAATCTTAACAATCAGCCTTTCTTTAATTGGATTTACAGCTTTTGCTCAGACTGCATTTGAAAAAGCAATGACAGAGAAAATCGCCAAAGTAGAAGACCACAAAACGCCGGATGAATTCACTGCTTTAGCTAATGATTTTGACAGGATTGGAACCAAAGAAGCCAAAGAATGGTTACCGTATTATTATGCTGCATTTGCAACGATTCAGAAAGGCAGAATCCTGATGCAGTCCGGTAAAACCAACGAACTTGATCCTGTTGCAGCTGAGGCAGAAAAATATATTGCTAAAGCAGAAGCACTTAGTCCCAACAATGCAGAACTTTATATCCTGAAAAAAATGACAAGTGGGCTAAGAATGATGGCAGACCCAATGTCCAGGTATATGAGCGAAGCGCCTATTGCGCAGCAAGCATTGGCAAAGGCGCAGGAACTGGATCCTAATAATCCTAGAATTACAGTTTTGCAGGCAGAGGATGCTTATTTCACACCGGAGCAATTTGGTGGAAGCAAGGCAAAAGGTACAGAATTATTCAAAAAAACTATTGAGCAGTTTGGAACCTATAAGTCAAAAACATCTCTTGACCCAAAATGGGGAAAAGCAGAGGCAGAATATTTTCTAAGCCAGAAATAAAACACAACATTCATATTTTATCAAGTTCCTTCGTTTTTAGCGAGGGAATTTTTTTATCCCAAAGTCTCCTAATGCGTCAAAAGTTGTCGTGATTTATTTTCAAGTTGTTGGTTATTAGTATTCAATATTTTCATATTTAACATAATATGCAGGTTTGTATATCCTTTTTATAACCTTTGTTCGATAGTTGTATATCCATTCTATATCCGTTGGTTATCCTATGTTCGATGTTCGTTCGATAATTAGTTGTTTAGGATGATCTTAACGCAATCAGGCGATTTAACATAATAAAATACATTAAAAAATATTTTAAAAGTTGTTAAAATGTTATTATTTTAGCAAATAATAAAAAAACATGAATGTGATAATAAAGCGACAAGATTTGTCGCATAACAATGTTATTGTTGCATTGTGAATAATAATCAATAACCAAAAAAGAAAACTCAAATTATGAAAAAACTCTTCATAAGCATGGGAATGCTGGCGATAAGCCTTTCCTATGCACAAAAGGTCAGCTGGCAAAAGAATATCGACTCCGGGACACAGGATTTTCTTTCCGGACTGGCGGTTACGATCGATGGACAATACTTAGTTTCGGGATCATCTATTCAGACCCTTCGGCAGGCTCAGGATGACAGCTCCGGCTCAACTGCCGTAAACCAACAGTCAACCCACAATCAAAACGGTAATGTTCCAAATAAGTTGGTAAATAAAAATAGTATTGAATTTCAATACTATTTTTATAGAAATAAGATAGGGAAATGAAGTTTGAAATAGTATTGCAGGTAGCAAGAACAGTAGAAATTAGAAAAAAGGCTATCTAAAATGTTGAGAATCATAAAAGGTGTTCCAGATGTGTTGGTGGAACCGCTACAGTAAAGACATCCTATATTGTACGGTATAGACTATCTATATCGTGCGATATAGTAGGTCACTATCGAACGGTATTGACTATCTATATAGTACAAAGACCACCTTGGCAACACGAGGCTGAACTTTGGAAGAGATGAGAACGGCGTTCTTTTTAAGGAGGACAGTAATGACTACTATCCGTTTGGTTTGAACTTTATCAATCCACCCGAACTTATAGCACAATTGTACAACCCTAGTGCGACGTATAGGAATTTTAAATACCAGGAACAAGAATTACAGGAGACCGGTTTTTATGCATTTAAGTGGAGAAACTATGATCCTAGTATCGGAAGATTTTTTAATGTAGATCCTTTAAGTGAAAAATATGGCAATGTTCCAAATAAGTTGGTAAATAGAAATAGTATTGAATTTCAATACTATTTTTATAGAAAACAAGATAGAAAAAGTATGTTGAAATAGTATTGCAGATAACCAGAGCAGGAGAAATTAGAAAATTGGTCATCTAAAATATTGAAAACCATAAGAAGTGTTCCAGATGTGTTGGTGATATTTACCAGTACAAAGACCACCTTGGTAACACGAGGCTGAACTTTGGGCGTGACGAGAACGGCGTTCTTTTTAAGGAAGACAGTAATGACTACTATCCGTTTGGTTTGAACTTTATCAATCCACCCGAACTTATAGCACAAT
>WPCJ01005362.1_pt1 | contig 12912 bp, 17 predicted proteins | sample 5399831 | NCBI WGS metagenome assembly WPCJ01 (sample SAMN12869470, study PRJNA574797) | sludge metagenome | isolation source: wastewater treatment of pH10 | place: China:Beijing | collected 2019-05-20 | reverse complement strand
GGACGAAGTCGTACGGCTCGACGGCGGTGAAGCCGCGAGCGGCGACGGCCGCGAGCGAACCGTCGAGGTCGGCCTCCAGCTCGTCCTTGATCGTGAACAGCTGGAGGGAGGTCTGGATCGTCATCGTCGTGCTCCTTCGGTCTTCGGCGACGGAGGGGTCGCAACCCCTTGGCAGGCACGCTATCACCAAATACCTCCACTCGGAAGTTTTGGTTCGCTAGACTCCTCTCATGGCCGCCGATACGCCCGAGCGCTCTGCGCCTCCCCGCCCGCGCGGCGCCTACGCCAAGGGGATCGCTCGACGACAGGAGATTCTCGATCGCGCCATCGAGGTCTTCGCCGAACGCGGCGCCGACCGCACGAGTCTGCGCGCCATAGCCCGTGAAGTCGGGGTCACGCACGCCGCCCTCACGCACTATTTCGGGTCGCTGGAGGAGCTCCTCGTCGCGGTCTACGAAGAGAGCAACGCGCCGGGTCGGCAAGCCGGCTCCCCACCGGAAGACGCGACACCGGTCGAGATGATGATCGAGTCGGCGCGCACCAACCGCGCCATCCCGGGACTCGTGCAGCTGTACTCGACGCTCGTCGCCTCGGCGCTCGAAGAAGGGCACCCCGCTGCTCGCACGTTCGCCACGGGGCGTTTCACGCGGCTCCGTGCACGGCTCGCCGAGACCGTCCGACAGCAGCAGGCGGAAGGGCGGATTCGCGCGGATGTCGACGCGGACGCTGTCGCCGCACTCGTCGTCGCCGCCTCCGACGGCCTGCAGACGCAGTGGTTGCTGGACGAGTCCGCCCCACAGCATGAAGCGCTCGCGCTCCTCGACCGCCTGCTGCGTCCGACAGACTGAACGCCCGGAGCCGTCGGACGGGACCCGCCGACCATCGAGTTAGGCTCGAGGGGTGACGCTCGTGCCGCAGTCCCCGTACGCCCGGGCCCTCGGTGAACGGATCGACGAGCTGCACCCCCGCCTGCGCTCCTACTTCGCCGCGATCCCCGACGGCGCGGTCGGCATCGGCGAGGGCGTGTTCCAGCGGGTCGGCACTCCCCGTCGCTGGCTCTGGCCTCTGCTGCGCCCCCTCGAACACCGCGGCGTGGTCGCCTCCGGGTGGGAGCACGACGTGCCTTTCCACATCGAGAACCGCACGGTCGCCTCACGCGCCATCGGGGAACGTACCTTCCGTTTCGCCCGAGGAACGTGGGTGATGCGCGATGCCGTGGCCCTCACGCAGCGCGGGCGCGTGGTCGACGAACTCGGAGAACCCGGCCTCATCGCCGCGTGCTTCGACGTCGAGACGAAGGACGGCGCGCTCCGGCTCACCAGCACGGCTGTCGGGGTGCGTCTCGGACGGCTCCGGCTTCGCATCCCGCGCCTGATCTCGCCGACCATCCGCCTGACCGAGCGCTTCGACGACGCCCTCGACCGCCAGCGTGTGAGCCTCACCGTCCACGTTCCCCTGATCGGCCGCGTGTACGAGTACCGGGGCCACTTCCGCTATCGCGTCGAGCCGGCCACCACGAAGGAGCAGACCGCATGAGCACAGACGACGTCAGCACGGGACGGGTCGTCATCGGCGGGTCCACGGGGTTCATGGGGACCTATCTGGCTCCGCGCCTCCGCGCCGCAGGTCGCGAGGTGGTGACGATCTCGCGCTCGGGCGCCGACATCCGGTGGGGTGACCAGGTCGAGATCGATCGCGCGGTCGACGGCGCGACCCTGGTGATCGGCCTCGCCGGCAAGAGCGTCAACTGCCGCTACACGCCCGAGAACCGGGCCGAGATCTTCCGCTCACGACTCGACACCACGGCCTCCGTGCGCACCGCGATCGCGCGGGCCACGACGCCTCCCCCGCTGTGGGTGAACTCCTCGACCGCCACGATCTACCGGCACGCCGAGGACCGCCCGATGACCGAGTCCACGGGCGAGATCGGCACCGGCTTCTCCGTCGAGGTCGCGAAGGCGTGGGAACAGGCGCTGTTCGCCGAAGAGCTCCCGGCCACACGTCGGGTCGCTCTGCGCAGCACGATCGTCCTCGGTCACGGCGGCGTGCTCGAACCGTTGAAAACCCTCACACGCCTCGGCCTCGGCGGTCCGCAGTACGACGGGCGCTGGCCGGTGAGCGCCGCTCGCCGCGCGGCAGGAACCGGGCACTTCCCCGGGGCACGCAGAGGTCGTCAGCGCTTCAGCTGGGTGCACATCGAAGACGTCGCCCGCATCATCGACTTCCTCGAGCGGACGCCGGCACTGGAGGGACCGGTCAACGCGGCCGCTCCGCATCCCGTCGACAACGTCGAGTTCATGGCGACCGTGCGCCGCGTGCTGGGCGCTCGGATCGGTCCGCCGATGCCCCGCTGGATGCTGGAGCTCGGCGCCATCGGCATCCGGACCGAGACCGAGCTGGTCCTGAAGAGCCGATGGGTGCTCCCCGAGAAGCTCACCGCCGCCGGGTTCAAGTTCCGTCACCCGCAGCTGGAGGAAGCGATCCGCGAATCGTTCGACCGCCCGCACGCCGCCTAGGAGGTCGAGCCGACGGATCCTGACGGGGCTTCGCCGTCGCGTCGGCGCTTCTCGATCTCTTGCCGAAGACGCCATTCCTCGATTTCACGGTCGAGATCGGCGATCTGCTCCTCCGTGGTCCGCCGATCCACCGGCGGGGCCGGTCGCACATCGGTCTGCGGCGAGGACCTTTCCGCTCGCCGCATCCGCGGGATCGGGATGCCCGAATCGCCGTACTCGCGGCCGATCGCGAACCACAGTGCGCTTCCGATGAGCGGCAGCAGGATGACGATGATGATCCAGACCATCTTCGGCAGGTGCTTCACCTGCGAGTTGTCGCGGGTGATGATGTCGATCAGCGCACCGATCATCAGGGCGATGACGAGGAGCGAGAACAGGAACGGCATGAACTCAGGGTAGACGACGCCGGGCCGTCTCGCCCCGCCGGCTACCGCCCGGATCCCCTGCCTCGAACGGCTACGGCAGCAGGTGCCCGGCCGCGCGGAACAGTTCGTACCACTCGGGCCGCGTGAGCACGACGTCGGCACCTGCCGCCGCATCGTGCACCCGCTGCGGCGTCGTGGTCCCGAGCACGACCTGCATGCCGGCCGGATGCCGGGTGATCCACGCGGTCGCGATCGCGATCGGTGTCACGCTGTGCGCTGCCGCGAGACGATCGATCACGGCGTTCAGCTCGGGGTACTCGGGGTTGCCGAGGAAGACACCGTGCGAGAATCCGTCTTGGAACGGCGACCACGCCTGGATCGTGATGCCGTTGATCCGGCAGTACTCCACGAGACCTCCGCCGTCGCGGACGACGCTCTGCTCGTGGCCGGCCATGTTCGCCGCCACCGGTTGCGCGAGCAGGGGCGCATGGGTGAGCGACAGCTGCAACTGGTTCGCGACCAGCGGTTGCCGGACTGCCGTGCGGAGAAGGTCGATCTGCCGCGGCGTGTGGTTAGAGACGCCGAACGCCTTCACCTTGCCCGCGGCTTCGAGGTCGTCGAACGCGCGAGCGACCTCTTCGGGTTCGACCAGGATGTCGGGGCGGTGGAGCAGCAGCACATCGAGACGATCGGTGCGCAGCGCCGCCAGAGACCCCTCGACCTGACCCACGATGTGCTCGTAGGAGAAGTCGAACATGCCCTGCGCCGGCACGATGCCGCACTTGGTCTGCAGCACGATCTCATCGCGCTCGGATGCGCTGAGCTGCAACGCGTCTGCGAAGCGCGCCTCGCAGTGGTGCATGCTCCCGCCGTAGATGTCCGCGTGATCGAAGAAGTCGATGCCCGCGTCTCGCGCCGCCGCGTACAGCGTCCGGACGTGCGCATCGTCTTTGTCGTGGATGCGCATCATGCCGGCGATGACGGCGGGAGCGGTGGTGGATCCGAAAGGCACGGTCTTCATGCGGACCACGCTACTCCGCACGACCGACTTCACCCATCGTCGGCGGCCGACGCCGGCAGAAGCGCGGTCACCGTCACCTCCAGCACCTCGGCGATGGCCGCCAGATCGACCACGGTGAAGTCCACCTTCGCGTCGAGGAGATTCGCCAACCTGCTCGTGCCGATCCCCGAGCGGTGTGCCAGGTCTGCGAAGGCCACGCCGGCGTGCAGACGTGCTCCTTCCACTTCGTATGCCAACAAATGACGCAGATCTGTCCCCATACGCCTACGCTACCGCTCCGCACGGACACTCACCGCCGCCGAGTGAACCAGAATGGCAGCATTCTGGCTTCAGAGCGCTGCTATCGTGAGCCGGGTGAAGACAGCTGCCGAGGAGTTCAACGAAGCCGTGGGCCGCCAGATGCGCGCGGAGATCGCCGCCTCCCGGAGCAGCATCGCCGCGATGGCTCGCGGGATCGGGATCGCACGCAGCGCCCTCGACAACTACGTCACCGGCAAGCGCGCGATCCCCATTCCGGTGGTCTACTCCGTCTGCGCCACGCTCGGTGTCGATCCCCACGTGCTGCTCGCCCGTGCGGAGGAGCGACTCCGCGCGGACGGCGAACCCACCGCCCGCATCACGCCGCTCCGCCGCACACCCGATGTCACCGGTCCACGCGAAGATAGCCGCGAAGTCGCCTTCGAATCCCGCGTCCGCCACGACGCCGACTCGGACGACCTCTACGACTGATCCGGCCATCAGGGGCCGGCACGGACCGGGACGAGGAGGAGCATCATGCAGCACCTCGTCCGCCTCGCCGAGCAGCGGCGCTTGCGCATCGTCGAACGCCCTGGCCGCACCCGGGGTGGCTTCGACCCCGAGACACGCACGATCCGCCTCGCGCCGGGGATGAGCGGCCGAACGATGCGCAGCGTCCTCGCGCACGAACTCGGCCACGCCTACCTGGGGCACCTTCCCACTTCGGCTCCCGTGCTCCGCGCACAGCAGGAACGTCGCGCCGATGAGTGGGCGGCGCGCCAGCTCATCACCTCGCGCGCCTACGCCGAGGCCGAAGCCGTCCGCGGCCCGCACCTCGCCAGCCTCGCGTTCGAGCTGGGCGTCACGGTCGAGCTGGTCGCCGCGTTCCAGCGCTTGCTGAGCGAGGGCGCCGTCCCGCTCGCGGTCTCCTGACGCGCTGGTTGAATATCCTCATGGCTTTCCTCGTCGCTCCCGCCCCTGTCATCCTCACCGGAGAACTCGTCGAGCTTCGTCCGCTCGCACGCTCGCACGTCGACGGCCTCATCGACGCGGTGCAGGAAGGCGACCTGTGGAAGACGGCGTGGTACACCTCGGTTCCCGCGCCGGATGGGGTCGCCGCCGAGGTCGAACGGCGGATGGGACTCATCGACAAGGGCGAGATGGTTCCCTTCACCGCCTTCGACGCCGCGGGCCGCATCCTCGGGCTCACCTCGTACTACGACATCGTCGCGGATGTCCCGCGGCTGCACATCGGCTACACCTGGAACCGGCCATCTGCGCACGGGACCGGCACGAACGCGGAATCGAAGCTGCTGTTGCTCCGTCACGCGTTCGAGTCACTCGGGGCGTTCCGTGTCGGGCTCACCACACAGTGGGTGAACTTCCAGTCCCGCGCGGCCATCGAACGACTCGGGGCCAAACAGGACGGCGTGATGCGCGCGATGAGCCGCTATCGCAACGGTGCGTTGCGGGACAGCGTGGAGTACTCGATCATCGAGCCGGAATGGCCCGCCGTCAGGGCGAACCTCGAGGCGAGACTCGCCAAGCGGCGGTGAGGGGTCACTCGGTGGGGTTGCCCGACCAGTTCTTCGACCGGCGGGTAGCCGAACCGCCCTCGCGGAGCATGAACGCCATGGCCAGAGTCACCAGCAGGAGGCCGCCGCAGAACGCGAGCGCCTGGAACGCCGGCAGCCCGAACGAGATGCCCATCAGCAGGATTCCTCCGATGAAGAGGATCATGAAGAAGAGGAAGCTGAGGATCACGGGATCTCCTGTCGTCGGTGCCGTTTACCAGGATAGCCCGGACACGGGAAGCCCCTGTGCACCCGCCGTCGATTCTGGTCTGCTCGGAGCATGAAGACACCACTCTCCGCGGTCGCCGTCTCCTGCACGCTGAAGCCGTCGCCCGCTGCCTCCAGTTCCGACCTGCTCGCGACCCAGGTGCTCGACGCCCTCGCCGCGCACGGCGTCACCGGCGACCTCGTCCGCGCGGTCGACCTCACCCTGAGTCCCGGCGTGGAGAAGGACATGGGCGGCGACGACGAGTGGCCGAGCATCCGACGGCGTGTGCTGGACGCCGACATCCTCGTCTTCGTCACCCCCACCTGGATGGGACAGCACTCGAGCATCGCACAGCGCGTGCTCGAGCGGCTCGACGCCGAGCTCGGCGAGACCGATGCCCGCGGCAGGCCGACCCTGTTCGACAAGGTCGCCGTGGCCGGCATCGTGGGGAACGAGGACGGGGCTCACCACATCGCGGCGATCCTGTTCCAGTCCCTGAACAACGTGGGTTACACGATTCCCGCCCAGGGCTCGGTCTACTGGAACGGCGAGGCCATGCACACGACCGACTACAAAGACCTGGAGGAGACTCCGGAAAAGGTCGCGTCGGCGATCAGCACGGCCGCGCGCAACGCCGCCCACCTCGCGAGGGCGCTCAAGGCCCAGGAGTATCCGGCGGGCTGACCTCTGACGTGCTGGTGAGTGGCAGCACCCACTCGTTCATGGTCAGCTCCGCGCCGCGGAACCGCTCGGTGACGGTCCCCGCCAAGGTGAAGCCGTTGCGCCGGCAGACCCCGTTCGACGCCGCATTCCCGACCTCGGGGAAGGCAGTCAGGAAGCGCCGGCCCGCTCGATGCGCACGAGCGTCGTCGACGACGAGCGCCAAGGCGTTCGACGCCACCCCGCGTCCTTGCGCTTCGGGCAGGACGAACCATCCGCTCTCCAGTGCCGGCTCCTTCCGCCACTCCACGTGCCAGTGGCCGATCGATCCGAGCGCCGAGCCCCGGGCGTCCTCGATCACGAACATCCGCGCCTCACCGGCCTCAACCAGACGCAGATAGCGGGCGTGGCGCTCCGTGATCTGGTCTTCGGTCTCCGGGCCGCCCAGATGATCGGTCATCGCCGGGGTGTTCGCGGCGTGCAGCAGATCGAGGTCGTCTTCCGACCAGAGCCGTAGTCGCAGGGGATCCATCTCCGGATGATCGCAGGCGCCTCCGACATCAGCGCCTCGTCCGCGCGCTAGCGTGAGTCGCATAGGCGAGGGGCCACCGATGGAACCGAATCGCGCCGAGTGACGGATATCCAGTGTGACCAACGACAACGACATCATCCGCGAATCGATCCGGGCTGCGGAGAGGTTCTCCGAGATATTCGAACGACATATCGAGGCGGTCTCGGCCTATGTGGCCCGCCGCGTCGGCCCAGCCGCCAGCGACGACATCGTGAGCGAGACCTTCCTCATCGCGTTCCGCAAGCGCAGGCACTTCGATCTGGATCGCACGTCCGCGCTCCCCTGGTTGATGGGCATCGCGACGAAAGTGCTCAGCCAACACCGCCGAGCCCAGGCTCAGCACTGGCGTGTGCTACAGGCGGCCTTCGCCCACAGCGACCCGATCGCTCCGGACGATCACGACCGGTCATCCGCTCAACTCGACGCGGCGGAGGCGATCGAACGCCTCTATCCACCGATTGCCGCGCTATCGACTCGTGACCGCGAAGTCCTTTTCCTGCATGCCTGGGGCGACCTCACCTACGAGCAGATCGCGACCGCGTTGCGCATCCCCGTCGGCACGGTCCGATCGCGATTGAGCCGTATCCGGGCGAAGCTCGCGGCACCCCCACCGTCGCCGGAGGCTGACCACGCGCCTCGTCCCGCGACCACACACATCCGACTCGCTGAGAAAGAGATCATCCATGGACATCCTTGACACGGTGCGCGAGATGAAGCCCACCTACGCCACCTCGTCGCAGGCTCCGCGACGTGCGCTCCACCGGGAGATCGGTCGTACCCGACGTCGCCCCGTCGGACGCGTCGTGGCGGTATCGGTCGGTGGCACTGCGGTGGCCGCCGTTGCCGTCACGGCCTCCCTCTTGATCCCACCAGGGGTCGTCGGCGAGCCGCAAGCCGCCTCCGCTTCGACGTACCTGAACGAGACCGCAGCCTCGATCCGTGACGCCGTCGTCCAGCCGATGCAGGTGACCATCACCACGCATCACCTGGGGATGATCGGCGGCCCGAACGAGAAGTTCCTGCCCTTCGGGAGTTTCCGAACGGGAGCGACCGCCGCTGTCGTCACGGAGGCGAGCGACACGTACGTGAGCAACACGGACCACACGTACTCGCAGACGTCGCACACGGAGCTCCACGCCGCGGCGCAGTACGGCGACGAGTCGGCGGTCGAACGAGCGTGGACTTCCTACTACGGCTCGGAGTATCCGATCGGTGCGGCGCCCGCGACTTCCACCGAAGTCCTCGAATACGAAGCAGCGCTCGAGTTCCTCCCCGTTTCCCCGTCTGATTTCCCCGCCGATCCCGCAGCCTTCCTCGCCGCATGGGAGGAAGGACTGGAAGCGAAGTCGGTCGCAGAGAAGGCAGAAGCGGCCAAGATGCCCCAGGACGGCGAGCCCGAGACCAACGGCCTGTACGAGAGCATCGAGGCCGAGTTCGCGGTGCCTGCCGCCGAGCACATGCTCAACGCGCTCGGACACTCCGTCGTCATCCTGACCGCGTCAGCGGAGTACCGGGCGACCTTCCTCGAAGCCCTCGCTCTCGCCGGGGGGATCACGGTCGAGGAGGGCTCGTCAGCGAACAAGGTGCTCGGCTACGAGACCGACGACGCCCGGTTCCGCCTGACCGTCAATCCCGACGGCGGAGCGATCGTCAAGATCGAGAAGTTCCTCCTTCGCGCTCTCCCGGAGCTCTGGAACAGGCACACGAAGGACGACCCGCTCGTCGACGTCGGGTCTGCTCCGTTCCTGCCGGCGAACGTGCCGGACTTCTCCGCTTCCTTCACGTCGCTGCCGCTGGGCTGATCACGCGAAAGCCCCCGGCCCGCCGCTCGAAGTGAGCTGCGGGGCGGGGGCTTCGTAGTCGACGACCCGGCTTCCTCGCACCGCTCCTACACCGCGACGGTACGGAAGCCGAGGTTGCCAGACGTCGATTCCGGGGCACTCGCGCTGCGCGCGGACACGCGATAGCGGTTGCAATACGACTCGTGGCAGAGGTGCGAGCCGCCACGCATGACGCGGAACTCGCCCGTCGCAGGGCCGATCGGATCTCGTGAGGACGACCGCGCGTAGTAGTCGGCGGCGAACCAGTCCTGACACCACTCCCAGACGTTGCCCGCGACATCGTGCAGCCCATACCCGTTCGCGGCGAATGAGCCGACCGGCGAGGTCCCGACGAAGCCGTCATCCCCCTCGTCTCTGAGAGGGAATCGGCCCTGCCAGATGTTGCAGCGGTGCTCGCCCGCGGGTGTGAGCTCATCTCCCCAGGCATAACGTGCCCCGGATAGGCCGCCTCGCGCCGCGTACTCCCACTCAGCCTCGGTGGGCAGACGCCGTCCGGCCCACAGGCAGTAGGACACGGCGTCGGAGAACGCGACGTGCGTGACCGGGTGGTCACCTCGGGCGTCCCCCGATCTCGGGCCGGCCGGATGCCGCCAACTCGCGCCGGCGACCTCCGACCACCACGGGGCAGCAGAGGATCGACCGAGGATCGCCTCCCCCGCAGCCACGAAAGCGTGGAACACTGCGGAACCCCCGAGACGCTCCGCGAGCGTGACGTAGCCGGTGGCCTCGACGAAGCGCGCGAACCGATCGACGGTGACGGGTGCGGCATCGATGCGGAAACTACTCACCTGCACCTCGTGCACGGGACGTTCGCCGTCGCCGGGGTATCCCTCGTCGAGCGCATCGCCCATCGCGAATGCCCCTGCCGGAACCTCGCGCTCGTCGACCGGGCCGGGGCGCAAGGCCGATAGCCGCAGCGGCCGGGCGGGGACAGACTCCTGCCCGGAACGCTGCGGCGTACAGCATCCCTGCTCGTGATGCACTATGCCCCCGCGACAGCGATCGGCGACGACAGTGCACCGAGCCGAGCATCCAGCGCGATGAGTGATTCGGCATCGACCTCCACCTTCATCGCCGCCACCTCGAGCAGAGTCATCGCCCCGGCCATGTGTGCCATGTACGGGTTGTCGAGGAAGGGGAGCACGTCGAGGACCGTCGCCTTCACCGCGTCGTCCGCGAACAGCTCGCCGATCGTCGCCGTCGCGACCACGGAGTGCTCGCCCAGGACCGCGACCGTCGGCGCGGCCGCCAGCCCGCGCTGCACCTGCTCCCACTGGGCTTCGACGAGCAGATGCTCGGCCGTCACCTCGCCATGTGCCGGTAGCCCGAGACGTTCGAACTGCTCCGGCGGTGCGTCGCTCGCGCGCATCTGCTCCACGAGCATCGTCGCCATCCGCAGTTCCAGCGCTTCGTCGCGCAGCGGGTGATCCTGCTGCGGATCCTCCTGCAGATCGAACAGCAACGTGCCGTACGACCACGGGCTGCCGAAGGCGAATCCGGGGACTTTGAGCACCGGAGCGCCCTTCGTGAAAGAGAACCCGGGATGCAGTTCCGCCTGCGCGAGCTCCGACGGAGCGAAGCGTCCTCCCATGTGCGTCGGCATGAGCGTGTAGTCGAACAGCGGAGAGTTGGACTCGTCCGCGCAGGCACGCATGTACACGTACCGCCCGTCCGTGACGTTGACGTGTCCGCCCGCGTTCCCGAAGAGCCCGGCACTGCGGACCGGCTCGTCGGAGCGCACCGTCTGCGCGAGAGCGCGTCCCTGCATGTCGGGGGTTGCCGGAATGCCGAAGAACTCCAGCAGCGTCGGACCGAGATCGATCGTCTGCACCAGCGCCGCACGCCGCTCCCCCGCAACCCCCGAGCGCGGATCCCACACGAAGAGCGGGATGTGGATGTTCTCATCGAACCACGGCTGCACGTTCTTCCCCCACCAGTTGTGCTCGCCGAGGAGCAGGCCGTGGTCGGTGCAGACGATGAGCATCGTGTCGTCCCACATATCGTTCTCGTCCATGAAGTCGAGCACGCGTCCGAGCGAGTTGTCGCACATCGTCACCAGTGCCATGTACTCGTTGCGCAGCTGCTCGACCTCGGCGTCGTCCTCGATCACCCGACGATAGGCGGGCCAGTCGAAGTTCGCGCCCTCGTAGCCGGAGTCGTACAGCCGCCGGTACTGCTCGTAGCTGAAGAAGGGTTCGTGGGGGTCGAACGCCTCGATCTGGAGGTACCAGTCGTCGGCGTCGACGTTCGTGCGCAGGAATTCCATGCCGGCGTCGAACGTGAGCGTCTGCGGGTGATCCGCCTCATCCTGCAGATGCGTGCGATTGATCCAGTCCTGTCGCCAGACCTTGTCGCTGCGGTTGACCACGGTGTCGGGGATGTCAGGGTCGGCGACCTGCCCCTTCCAAGCATCGCCTTCCTGTCCGCGGAAGAACTCGAACGTGGAGAAGCGCCCGTGATACGTCGCACCGCCGTCGCCCCAGTAGTGCCGGTTATCGGTGACCAGGTGCGTATAGACCCCCGCGCCACGGAGCATCTCGGGCACGGAGTCATCGAACGGCTCGAGCGGCCCCCAGGAGCGGTGCAGGAAGTTGTAGCGTCCGGTGTGCATTTCGCGGCGGGCGGGTACACACGGCATCGAGCCGGCGTAGCAGTTGTCGAAGGTCGCCGTGCGCTCCGTGAGTCGGGAGAAGTTCGGCGCGACGACCTGATCGGCACCGTAGGGAGGCAGCAGCTTCCGGTTGAGGGTGTCGTACATGACCATGATGGCTTTCATCGTTGCTTCTCCTTGCGTGCATCGTCGCCCGAGAGGCTCGGGCGAGCGGTCGTCGTGTCAGTCATCGGCGTCGTCCTCCGCCCACCAGCGCACCGACATGACCTTGGGGTCGAGGCTGATGCGCTGAACGGCACGTTCGAGCACCCCCGCATCCGCGTTCGAGCTGGCGAGCAGGTCGGCATGGACGACCACGCGCGAGTTCTTGCCGCTCGAGGAGCGGAGTGAGCGGAGGGTGAGCTCCGGGCGGCTGACCGCCTGCAGGACGAGGGCTCGCACCCGTTGCTCGCTCTTGTCGTTCGTCTTCGCCTCGAGCATGTACTCGATCGGCTGCAGCGGACCGTCATCGTCCTCGGCGCTCTCCCCGTCGGGCGAGCGGCGACGGCTGTTGACGAGTCTGCTCACGGGGCGCATGACCGTGTTCGCGCCGATGATGAAGGCGGCGCCCACGATCGCGAGGATGTAGAGACCTGCCCCAGCGAGGGATCCGATCGCCGCGGCGCACCAGAGCGTCGCCGCCGTGTTGAGCCCGCGGATGTTCAACCCCTCGCGAAGGATCACCCCCGCGCCGAGGAACCCGATGCCGGAGACCACCTGGGCGGCGACCCTGGTCGGATCGGCCGTGACTCCGTCGAACCCATAGGCACCGAGCACCACGAACAGCGCCGAACCGCCCGAGACGAGCGCATTCGTGCGGATACCCGCCATCCGCGATCGCCACTGCCGCTCCAGGCCGATCGCCGCGCCGAGCAGGATCGCCGCGGCGATACGCAGCGCCAGATCGAGCGTCTCCATCGTCAGTTGCATGAGCGCGCCTCGGTCATACGGCCTCGATCATGGCCTGTGCCTCGGACTCGAGGATGCGACGCCGCTCAGCGCGACGCTCCTGCTGCTCCGCCGGATGCGGCACCGGTGCCGCCATCAGCAGACGACGGGTGTACGCGTGCTCGGGGTCGGCTGTGACGGTCTCTCCTCGTCCGAACTCCACGATGTCCCCCCGGTACATCACAGCGACGCGGTGGCTGACGTGTCGCACGACGGCCAGGTCGTGCGACACGAACAGCAGGGCGACGCCGGTGCGTTCCTGGATCTCGACGAAGAGGTCGAGCACCCGAGCCTGGGTCGAGAGGTCGAGTGCGGAGACGG
>WPCJ01091002.1_pt1 | contig 12914 bp, 10 predicted proteins | sample 5399831 | NCBI WGS metagenome assembly WPCJ01 (sample SAMN12869470, study PRJNA574797) | sludge metagenome | isolation source: wastewater treatment of pH10 | place: China:Beijing | collected 2019-05-20 | reverse complement strand
GAATACGCCTCCAGTTTACGATACGGTTCAAATCATGAATATTTTACCACACCGTCAGCCATTCTTGATGATCGATAAGATCTTGGAACTGTCGCAGACCCACGTGGTAGGATTGAAGAACGTAACGATGAATGAGGACCTTTTCATGGGTCATTTTCCTGGCGCACCTTTATTCCCTGGGGTATTGCAGATCGAAGCGATGGCACAAACAGGTGGTATATTGGTGTTGAATACTGTCCCAGACCCAGAAAACTGGTTGACCTTATTCTTGAAGATCGAAAATGCGAGATTCAAGAACCAAGTGGTACCAGGGGATACCGTAATTTTCACTTGTGAGTTATTGGAGCCGATCCGTAGAGGAATTGCGAGAATGAAAGGAGTTGGTATGGTAGGTGACAAGGTGGTAAGTGAAGCAGAATTAATGGCCCAAATAGTAAAGGTCAAAGGATAATTTAATAAGAATGATTCAACCATTATCATATATACATCCTGAGGCAAAGATTGCACAGAATGTGGTAATTGAACCATTCTCGACCATCCACAAGGATGTTGAGATTGGTGAGGGAACTTGGATAGGCTCGAATGTAACCATTATGAATGGTGCACGAATTGGAAAAAATTGTAGGATTTTCCCTGGAGCTGTTATTTCCGGAGAACCCCAAGATTTAAAGTTTGAAGGTGAGATCACCACGGCAGAGATTGGCGACAATACGACCATCCGTGAATGTGTGACCATCAATAGAGGAACAAAGGACAGATACCGTACGGTCATCGGTAAGAACTGTTTGATCCAAGCTTATAGTCATATCGCACATGACTGTTTTATTGGTGATAACTGCATCTTTTCGAACTCCAGTACCTTAGCTGGCCATATTACCGTAGGTGACTACGTTGTATTGGCGGGTATGGTTGCGGTACATCAGTTCTGTAAAATCGGTTCACATGCCTTTGTGACCGGTGGTACTTTGGTCAGAAAGGATGTTCCTCCGTATATCAAAGCAGCGAGGGAGCCTATTTCCTATGCGGGTATCAATTCCGTGGGATTGAGAAGAAGAGGCTACACAAACGAGCAGATCAATGAGATCCAAGGCATCTATAGGGTTCTATTTGTACAGCACAGTAACCTAGGTAAGGCATTGGATATTGTGGAAGCTGAGTTTAAGGCTACCGAACTTCGGGATGAGATCCTTGGGTTTGTGCGAGCATCAAACCGTGGAGTGGTAAAGGGATTTGGTCAAGGCAGATCTGGAATATAAACTTAAATAATACGATTATTTGAATATAATTTTACAAGATATTGGTAGGAGGTATAATAGGGAATGGATTTTTAGACATCTCGATTATACCTTTTCTTTTGGAAAGAGCTATGCTATCCTCGGGCCGAATGGTTCTGGGAAATCCACCCTCATCAAAGTGATCACAGGCGCCTTAACAGCGAGCGAGGGAGAACTGAAGTTTGAAGATGGCGGTCAGGAGCAGCAAATTGAGCAGATTTTCCAAAAGATAAGCCTCGCTGCGCCCTATGTAGAGCTGATCGAGGAGTTTTCCTTGAATGAAATGTTAGATTTTCATTTCAAGTTTAAAACCTTCCTACCGGGTTATGATATTGAACGCATCAAAGAAACCTTGGGTTTTGCGAAAAACACGTTTGAAAAAGATATCCGACACTTTTCATCGGGGATGAAACAAAGGGTAAAATTGATTTTAGCTTGTTGTTCTCAAAGTAAATTGTTATTCTTGGATGAACCTACAAGCAATTTGGATAAAGAGGGCGAACATTGGTACCTTAACTTGATCGAGCATACCAAATCAGACCGTATTCTGGTGATCGGGTCCAATCAGGAGCATGAATATAACTTCTGTGATGAGCAGTTGCAGATCATGAGCTATAAGTAGGGCAGGACTTGTCTTTCATTGGAAAGATGGAAGAGATTTTATATTTTTGCAAAAGAAATTATTAAAAATATGGCAAAAGCTTCAGACGTTAAGAGTGGAAATATACTTCGTTTCAATGGGGAATTAGTATCGGTAGAGGAATATATTCACCGTACCCCAGGAAACTTGCGTGCATTCTATCAAGCAAGAATGCGTAATGTTAAGACTGGAAAATTAGTAGAATACAGATTTAGAACAGATGAAGAGGTGGAAATTGCTCGTGTAGAGACGAATGACTACCAATATTTATATGAAGACGGGGATTTTTTCGTGGTGATGGACAATGAATCCTACGAACAATTCAATATCCCAAAAGTTTTATTTGGGGATTCAGCTCGGTTCTTAAAAGAAGGAATGAACGTAATCGTGGCATTTGAAAGTGAAGAGGCTATTATGGCCCAGACTCCTGCAAGTGTGGAATTGGAGATTACCTATACAGAACCTGCAGTGAAGGGTGATACCTCGACGAATGCATTGAAAAGTGCAACTGTAGAGACTGGCGTAGAAATCCGTGTTCCTTTGTTCATTAATCAAGGTGATAAAGTAAAAGTGGATACACGTACTGGTGATTACATGGAACGTGTAAAATAAGATCTTAGGTTTAGGTTGATTATTCGGTCTTGTTAGCTCCCATGCTTCAAGGCCGTTTTTTTTATCCAAGTATGAAAAAAGTAGAGTTAAGGGCGGCATATAAACAGAAACGGAATGAACTGACCAATGCCGAAGTGGCTGAGTTGGATCAGCAAATCTTCCGAGAGTTGTGCGCTTATGATTGGTCCAAGATTACCTACTTGCATTGTTATCTAGCAATGGCCAAATTCAAGGAATATGACACCATGAAGTTTATCCATTGGATTTGGGAGCATTCTCCCCATACCCAGATCGTGATTTCAAAATCTGACTTCGAGACCCGTCAGCTCAAGCATTATATCTTTGATCAGGATACTCAATTGGTTCCGAATCCTTGGGGTATTCCTGAGCCGCTCGATGCGATAGAAATTGATACATTGAAGATTGAGGCTGTATTGGCTCCACTATTGGTGGTTGATGAGTTTGGGAACCGTATAGGCTATGGCAAAGGCTTCTATGATCGTTTTTTTGCAAGCTGTAATTCTTCCGTTTTAAGAACGGGGATTTCCTATTTTTCTCCCGTTGCCCTTATTGAGGATATTGGCGAGTGGGATGTTCCGATTGAATTGGTTTTTACTCCCGGAAAAACATATTGTTTTTAAGTGTTGTTAAATTTCGCTAATAGAAAAATTAGCATAATAAATACAATTTTATAATACTCGTCAGCGTTAAAAGTATATTAGATAGCTAAAATTAATTTGAGCTTAGGCTTGAATACAAAATATGGAGAGGGATAGTTCAGGCATTTTCGGTCTGTTGTTTCCTGAAAATAAAAGAAAGTTTGTCTAAAAAGCTAAATAAACAATTTTCGTTATTTACTCCCTGTAATGCTATTGTCGGCATTCGGTTTTGGCAAAACCCAAAACATTAGTTTATCCATGCTTTTTAGACAAAAACTTTCTTTACTTGTATAAAATCCTAAATTTTATGGTGTTATCGACTTGCTTCAATTGCTTGAGCATTTGTTTATCATAAGCAGCATCGATATCAGTTACCGCATAACCTATTTCCCCTCTAGTCATCAAGAATTGAGAAAAGATATTGATGTTATTTTCAGCGTATATCTTGTTGATCTGCGCCATAATACCCGGTACATTGTTATGGATATGCAATAGACGGTGAGCTCTTGTCAGCCCTGGAAGAGTTAGGTTAGGAAAATTCCTGCTTTGGTCTGTATCGCCATTATTGATGAAATCAGCCATACGACGAGGAATAAATTCCGCATTTCTCTTTTTGTTCTTTTTATCATCAAAAACCACGATCCCTTTTTCATTACAGATGGCTTTTGAGATATGTCCTTTGACATCGCCAAGGTAACCGATGGTTTTCAATTTGTCTGCTCTGGAAAGTACCTCATCGGAAATGGTTTCTCCATGTCCCAGCAATAACATACCTACATCCTTCACATATTTCTCTTCTAGAGTCTCCTTGACACGGATAGAGAATCCATCTCTTTTTAAGATATGTGCCGCGATTTCAGATACATCGCCTACAATAAGACATAAAATCCTGTTCTTCGGATAGGATATAGCCCTTGGTAGATCATTCACATAGAGGAATTCATCAAAACTTGGAGCAATATGGTCCGCTTTGTCGGTTACAGATTGTCTAGAGATATTTTCAGTAAATGCGTAGAACTTTTCGATCAAGCCCGATTCTTTCAGTTGGAAATCGGAATAGCCATCACCAATACCGAAGATCCTGCCGTCGATATTAAGTTGTTTTAAGAGCTTTACCTTGCCGCCTTCATCAGAAAGGGGGTTAGCTTCATCATAACCGATAATGTTTCCGTCAGCGTCGAATTTGAAGGTATTTGCGTAGATGTTTTCCTTTTTGATATGGTAAGGGCTCACGACAGGCGTGATAAATTCTTTGAATCCACCAGAAACGATCCATGCGGTTTCAGAATTTTCCCTAAAGAATTCCTTGTTTCTGCTGAAGGATTTGGAAACTTTCTTTTTCAGGTGTGCGATCAGCTTGTCCAAATGCTGACGATTGGCTTGCAATAAACTTACCCGGCCTGCCAAGCTTTCACGGAACGAGATCTTGCCTTCCATCGCCAAATTGGTGAAGCGCTCGATTTCATTGTAAATTTTTTCTTGGTCAGGATGGTTTTCTAAGGATATCCTTGCTAATTCGTCTAGGGCTTCGACTTGGGTAAAAGTGCTATCGAAGTCTATGATGTAATAATTTTTCACTGTATGTTGAGTTTAGATTGTTTTTATAAATAATAGGCTTCACAAACTTCCCTCAGGGTTTGGTCCAGAGGTTTAAATGTGTAGCCCAACCTTTCCTTAATTTTGGAATTGTCGTATTGTAATTTGCTATTGGCTGCCCGAGCAGACTCTTTGGTCAAAGCTGGTTTTTTACCGCTGAGCATAGCGCTAAGTTTTGATAGTCGCCAAGCCACCGAAAGCATCAACGAGGTTGCCTTGATATGGGGAGCTGGCTTTTTCATCAATTCAGAGATCTTGGTCAATAAGTCTTGGTTGCTGATATTTTCGGCGTTCAGGATGAACCTTTCGCCAGAAATTTCTGAATTCATCAGGAGGATCATGATCTTGGCCACATCGGTAACATCGACGATTCCGACTGAACCCAAAGGATAGATCTTGTTCCCCTTGTTGACCATGTTGAAAATGGCACGGGAACCCTTTTCTCCCCAGCCAATTCCCATGATAACGGACGGATTGACGATCACTGCGTCCAAACCTTCGGCCATGCCTCTCCAGACTTCCATTTCGCTATCGTATTTCGCTAAAGAATATTTGGAGATTTTAGGGTTGAACTCCCATTTGTCATCCTCGGTTACCGGAAGTCCTTTTTTGCTGAATCCCAATGCGGCAATCGAGCTGACATGGAGTAGCCTTTTTTGGTGTTCCAAGCAGAGGTTGACAATGTGTTTGGTACCCTCAACGTTTGTATTTATGATTTCTGCGGCATCTTCCTTTTGGTAAGAAACCTTAGCAGCACAATGATAAACTTGATCGACTTTGGGGATGATATCCTCGAGGCTGAAGTAATCTGTTATCTCAGCGTCTACCCATTGAATGAGGGATGAGGACTTTAAGGGGTCAGGGATAATGGAGGTCGGTCTTTTCAAAGCAATCACACTATGCCCCTCATCAATGAGGTACTGCAATAATGTAGACCCTAAAAAACCTGTTCCGCCAGTTACTAATATCACTTCCTAACTTATTGTTGAAAAATTATGTAGTTCAAAAGTAAGTTAATAAATGCATATTTGCTAAATACAATAGGATAAACTCAATAAAATTTGAGGAATTAGACAATCAATATGACTTTAGCTGATTTTTTATCACCTATCTCCCTAAAAGAATTAGGTCTTCCAACAGAATATTATAACTCGCAATTCGGTCATTCCATCGAAAAATATACAGATGTTTTTCCGCAATGGGATGAGGAAACGGGCTATCCGCAGATTGCTATTTTTGGGGTAGAAGAGGGGCGGTCAGCGGTCAATAATAACGGTACGCAAAAGGGGCCAGACATGGTCAGGAAGCATCTTTATGATCTTTATCAAGGAGATTATACGGTGAAGGTTGCTGACCTTGGGAATATCAAGGCAGGGGCAACGGTTAAGGATACCTACGTGGCTGTGAAATTGGTGATGGAAGAATTGATGAAAAAGGATATCCTTCCGATCCTAATTGGCGGCGGACAGGACCTGACCTATGCACAATATACCTCCTATGAGAACCTGGAACAACGTGTAGATGTTGCGGTGATCGATTCAAGGTTTGATTTGGATCAGGAGAATGCCGAGGATATGCCTTTGAATTCGCAGACCTATCTGAATCATTTGATCTTGCATCAGCCAGACTATCTGTTCAATCTAAGCAATATTGGCTTTCAAACTTACTTGGTGAGCAAGGAGTCTATCAATATGTACGATAAGTTGTTTTTCAATGCCATGCGCTTGGGAAGCTTTTCAGGTAAACTAGACCAAGCAGAACCTATTATCCGTTCGGCTGACATGGTGAGTTTTGATATTGGTGCTATTCGTGCTTCAGAGGCCTGTGGAAATGCGAATGCGGGGCCAAATGGTTTATATGGTGATGAGGCTTGTCAATTGGCTAGGTATGCAGGGATGTCGGATAAATGTAGCTCCTTTGGGATCTATGAATACAACCCGACTTTTGATCCTATGGGCCAGACCGGAATGCTGATTGCGCAGATGATCTGGTGTTTTGTCGATGGTTTCTACAGTCGGAAAAAGGATGCACCTATGTATCCAAAATCAAATTATATCATCTACAGAACGACCTTGGAGGCTGAAGACTATGAGTTGGTTTTTGTGAAGAGCAAGAAATCAGACCGCTGGTGGATGCAGGTTCCATACTTTGGCTCGAAATCTGTCAATGAGCGTTTCTATCTAGTGCCATGCCGTTATGAGGATTATCAATTGGCAGTAGGCGGTGAGATGCCGGATCTATGGTGGAAAACCCATCAAAAACTTCAATAATCGTATTTTTAAAAATCTGAATAGCGTGGAAGTCATCTACCTTGTTTCCCTAATTGTCTTGGTTGCTATCTGTGCCATTCTTGTATGGCGCAATGCTAGAGCCGTGTCTAGGGAGGAGCATAATAGGGCATTGGATGCTTCTAAGGATCTTCAGGTTGAATTTGCTAAAATTCAGGAAAGGGAAAGGATCTTGATGACCGATCGAGATCGATTGTCTTTGGAAATGAAGGAGGAAAGCCTGGCGAGACAAAGTGTTGAACGGAGTTTGGAAGGGACCAATGCTTATCTGCAAGCCCAACAGGAAAAATTTGCGGAGCAGCGGCAGGAAATGGAAAACATGAAAGTGCAGTTCAACAATGAGTTCCAGGTCATGGCGAATAAGATTTTGGAAGAGAAGTCTTTCAAGTTTACCCAGTTGAACCAGCAGAATATCTCCTTGGTATTGGATCCATTGAAGGAGAAGATCAAAACCTTCGAGGAGAAGGTGGAGAAATCCTACCAACAGGAATCAGCAGAGCGCAATGTTTTGAAAGGTGTGGTGGAGCAGTTGATGCAACAGAGCATGCAGATCAAGGATGAAGCGAATAACTTGGCCAAGGCGTTAAAAGGAGATAATAAGAAGCAAGGGAATTGGGGTGAGGTTATTCTAGAGCGTGTACTGGAACGTTCTGGTCTGATCAAAGACCAGGAATATAAACTTCAGGCTTCAGTTCAGGAAGCGGACGGCAGAAGGTTTCAACCCGATGCCCTAATCTATTTACCCGACGAAAAGCATTTGGTCGTGGATGCCAAATTATCGCTGGTTGCCTATGAACGGGCTGTCAATGCAGATACCGAAGAGGACCGGGTAATATTTGTAAAACAGCATGTGCAATCCATTGAGAACCATGTGAGGGAGCTTTCTGCCAAGGATTACCATTTCTTGTATGGGATTCAATCGCCAGATTTTGTATTGCTGTTTATCCCAATTGAATCTTCCTTAAGTTTAGCGGTTAACTTTAAGCCCGAACTGTTCAGTGAGGCTTGGGATAGGCGCGTGGTGATCGTCAGTCCTTCTACCTTATTGGCAACTTTGAGGACCATAGCAAGCGTTTGGAAACAGGAACGGCAGAACAGGAATGTTTTGGAGATTGCTAAAGAAGCCGGATTGTTGTACGATAAGTTCGTCGGTTTTCTCAACGATATGGATCAATTGCAGGGGATGATTCAGAAGGCGGCGGATAAACATGATGAGGCGATGAAAAAACTCAGCTCAGGCTCAGGAAATGTGATCCGGAAGATCGAACAGTTAAAAACACTTGGCGCAAAAGCCAATAAACAAATCGGGGATAAGTACCTAGAAGACTAACGTCAATGGAATCCTGTTGACGCATTCAGCTAAGAAATTTTCATCAAAAAGACTTAATTCAGGCAAATATGGTATTTTATTAAAATATGTTTGATTTGCAGTTGTAATGCCTTAATTTTAAGGAAAGTTCGACTACAAAACAGAATGTCTTATGGAAGATATGATCCTCTACAACCGTCTGCAATTCGCATTTACCATTACCTTTCACTATCTCTTTCCACAATTGACCATGGGGCTTTCGCTCATGATCGTTTATTTCAAGTGGAAATTCCTTCGTACCAATAATATCATCTATAATGATGCTTCCAAGTTTTGGATGAAGATCTTTGCGCTCAATTTTGCGATGGGTGTGGTGACCGGGATACCCATGGAGTTTCAGTTCGGGACCAATTGGGCTAAGTTTTCGGAGTTGACCGGCGGGATCATTGGACAGACATTAGCCATGGAAGGGATGTTTTCCTTTTTCTTGGAGTCGTCGTTTTTAGGAATGTTTATTTTTGGGGAGAAGCTCTTGGGGCATAAGCTCCATTTTGTGGCGGGATTGATGGTCTTTATTGGCTCTTGGGCCTCGGGATACTTGATTCTGGCGACCCATTCCTGGATGCAGCATCCAGTAGGCTATGAGATCCTGGAAAACGGAAAATTTGTGCTCAATAATTTTTCTGCTCTATTTACTAATCCTTGGTTACTTCCTTCTTATTTGCATAATCAGGCCGGTTCATTGGTCACTTCAGCATTCTTTGTATCGGCAGTAGGGGCGTTCTATCTGTTGAGCAACCTGCATGCGGAATATGGAAAGATCTTCTTAAAGACGGGCGTTGTTTTTGGTTTGATCGCCTCGATTGCTGTCGCCTTTCCAACTGGGGATATGTTGGCAAAGAATGTGGTGAAGCACCAGCCCGCTACTTTCGCCGCGATGGAAGGGATCTTTGAGACTGAAACCGGTGGTTCAGAGATAATTTTGATTGGACAACCAGATATGGAGAACAAAAAGCTTGACAATAAGATTGCTGTCCCTAAGGTTTTGAGTTTCTTGACCTATCAACGTTGGGATGCCACCATAAAGGGCCTCAATGAATTTGATGAGGATATTCATCCAACAAACGTTCCTGGCTTATACTATAGTTATCATATTATGGCAGGCTTGGGGACCATTTTTATAGGAATCATGATAATTGCCGCATTCCTCTTGTGGCGAAAAAAGCTTTTTCAAACTAAATGGGTCCTATGGGTATTGATGTTCACGATCCCATTTCCTTATATCGCCAATACGGCAGGTTGGTATACTGCAGAACTGGGCAGGCAGCCTTGGTTGGTCTTCAATCTCATGCGAATGGTCGATGGCGTTTCGCCGACGGTATCTTCGGGAAATACCTTGTTTACTTTATTGGGATTTGTTGGCTTGTATATTTTATTGGGACTGTTGTTCTTGATGCTGGTATTGAAAATCATCAGGAAGGGTCCGGAAACTCATTTAGCATTAAAATCATAGCTTATGGAAATGTTTTGGTATATCATCTTGGTATTTATGTTGGGTATGTACGTGGTTCTTGATGGGTATGATTTTGGAGCCGGCATTGTCCATTTGTTATTTGCGAAATCGGATGAGGAGAGAGCTGCCATCCGAAATGCAATCGGTCCTTTTTGGGATGCCAATGAGGTTTGGTTGATTGCTTCGGGTGGGGTATTGTTTTTTGCTTTTCCAACTTTATACGCTTCGGCATTCAGTGGTTTTTATCTGCCCCTGATGTTGGTGCTTTGGTTTTTGATCTTTAGGGCGATAGGTTTGGAGCTGCGTGGACAGATACACAATAAATTATGGGAAAGGTTTTGGGAGAAAGCTTTTGGTCTAGCGAGCCTGTTTCTGGCCTTGTTCTTTGGGGCAGCATTGGGCAATGTTGTCCGTGGAGTGAATCTAGGAATGGTGGAGAATGGCGTTTCGACACAAGAACCCCACTATTTCTTCCTGCAATTGTGGAACCCTACATTAGATCCAATGTCCGATGTTCATGGAATCATTGACTGGTTTACGATTTTACTGGGGATAGTTTCCATATTTACACTCACCATACATGGTGCCAACTGGATCATCCTGAAGACCTCAACAGGCTTGAATCAACGATTGAAAGGCATCATTTTTAAATTGAATATTGCCCTTACTTTTTTAGTTGTGCTTACAGCTAGCTTATGGCAATACGTGAAGCCATTTCCGCTCAATAACCTGATAGGGCATGCTTGGTTATGGATTTTTCCTGTGATTGCCGGAACAGGGTTGATAGGGCAGTTCTGGATCAAGAAATTCAAGAAAGATGGAATGGGTTTCCTTTTTTCCACCTTATTTATTCTAGGAAGCTTCGCCACTACTGTAGCCTCGCTATTTCCAAATGTATTACCATCCACCAATGCCGTCAATCCATCCTTAACGGTCTACAACGTCGCCGCACATGAATACGGTCTTTCGGTAGGTCTAAACTGGTTTGTAATAGCATTCTTGTTGGTAGTCATCTACTTTATCATTCAATTCCGGGTCTTTAAAGGGAAGTTGGATGATGTGGGGTATCATTAGGAAGCTAGATGTGAGATTGGAGATATGAGATTTGAGAACCTTCAAACGTGTAATTTTTGCAGATTTAAAGGGGTGTAAATATAAATGAGATGTGAAATTGTTGATAGGTTTTTCTATCTCAAATCTCACATCTCATTTCTAATATCTACGGGTTAGTATCCCCTCGCTTGGTCATCGCCTCGGTGGTCGGCTCCGGTTTGGAGTTTTCCGTTTTTGAGGATAACGATGTTTTCTACGCGGCCGATAGCACCTCTTTTATTGATTTTGTAACCGTCTTCTTCTAGGCTTTGACGGGTTTTGTCGTTGATTGCTTTTTCTTCAACGTCGATTACGTCAGGTTGCCATTGGTGGTGGAAACGAGCTGCTGACACGGATTCTTGTGCCGACATGTCGAATTCCAAAACGTTCAGGATGGTTTGGAATACGGAAGTGATGATGGTAGATCCCCCTGGGGTACCAACAACCATTTTCAACTTGCCATCTTCTTCAATGATGGTTGGTGTCATGGCACTGAGCATTCTTTTTCCGGGTTCGATGGAATTAGCTTTTCCCCCTAGAAGGCCATACATATTTGGTGAGCCTGGTTTTACAGAGAAATCATCCATTTCGTTGTTTAAAAGGAATCCTGCTCCATCAACCCATACACAGGATCCGTAAGATCCGTTGATGGTTGTAGTCAATGAAACGGCATTGCCATTCTTGTCAACGATACTGTAATGTGTGGTTTCTTCCGATTCGTAACCTGGGAATTTTGCTGCTTTTACTTGATCGCTTGGCGTAGCTTTGTCCAAGTTTACTTTAGCCATGCGATCTTGGTTGAATTTTGCATCTGTTAGATTTGCGATAGGTACGCGATAAAAGTCAGGGTCTCCTAAGTGTGTTGCTCGGTCGGCATACACGCGGCGTTCTGCTTCTACCATGGCACGTACAGTGCTATCATGTTGGAATCCCCATTTAGCAAGCGGGTATTTCTCTACAGATTGCAATAAAGCCATTAGAGCCACACCACCGCTGGAAGGAGGGGGCATGGAAATCACTTTGTAGTTTTTGTACATACCTACAATTGGGTCTCTCCAGCTGGCTTGATAATTTTCAAGGTCTTTTAAGCTGATGATACCATTGCCTCGTTTCATTTCATCAACAATGTATTCGGCTGTTTTTCCTTTATAGAAGCCATCACGACCTTGCTCTGCAATGCGTTTTAGGGTTTCTGCCAATTCGGATTGTACAAAAAGGTCGCCTTCTTTCCATTCCGCATCGCGGATGATAGCTGCGCCATTAGGGTTGAATTTTTGGAAACGGGCTTTATAGCGGTTGAATTCGCCAGCTTGTTGTTTGGTAATTGGGAAGCCTTTTGTTGCCAGGTCGATTGCTGGTTGTACCAGGTCTTTCCATGCGATGGTGCCATATTTTTTATAGGCAGCATCCATACCAGCAACAGATCCAGGTACCCCTGATGCCAATTGTCCGTAAAGACTTAGGTCAGTGATAGGGTTTCCGTCCTTGTCCAAGTACATGTCTCTGGAAGCTTTTTCGGGTGCTTTTTCGCGGAAGTCAAGCGATGATACTGAACCATCTCTGCCACGAAAGACCATAAATCCACCTCCCCCCAGGTTTCCAGCATTAGGGTAGACTACTGCTAGAGCAAATTTGACAGCTATTGCTGCATCAACTGCATTTCCGCCCTTTTTTAAAATTTCTACTCCCACCTCTGATGCAATCGGGTGAGCCGTCACGACTGCTCCGTTTTCAAATTCTGTTTGGTTGGAGGCAGTCTGTTGATTAACTGAGCAGGAACCCAGAAAAAAGACGATTAAGAATAAATAAATCAAATTAGGTTTTTTCATGTCGCTAAGATAATAAATTGGTATTATTAGATGAATTATATTAACTTCAATCAAATTATTAATTATGCGTCTACTTAGCCTGATCCTATTGCTTTTTGTGTC
>WPCJ01018719.1_pt1 | contig 12921 bp, 6 predicted proteins | sample 5399831 | NCBI WGS metagenome assembly WPCJ01 (sample SAMN12869470, study PRJNA574797) | sludge metagenome | isolation source: wastewater treatment of pH10 | place: China:Beijing | collected 2019-05-20 | reverse complement strand
CTGTAATTGATCTAGTTGAGAAAAGACGACGACTGTACCTGCAATGAGCGCAATAGAAAGGCAAAATTGGAAAACAACTAATACGCGACGTAATAATGTACCACCTTTGCTGTTGCTATAACTTCCTTTAAGTACTGCAATCGGTTTGAAATTTGCTAGAATCAACGCGGGATAGCTGGCGGCAAGAAGTCCCGTAAAAATGGTAGTGAATAGGAATATTGCCCAGGTCGTCCCATTTTTCAGGGATGAATAATTGAGGTGTTTGCCCGAGAATGCTTCCAAAAAGGGGAGAAAGGCCATAACGAGCAGTATAGCCAAAATACTACTGACGAATACAAGAACCAATGATTCAGACATAAACTGAAAGATCAGATTGCTTTTGCTTGCTCCTATGGTTTTTCGTACGCCTACTTCCTTTGCTCTTTCCATTGACCTTGATGTAGCCAGATTCATAAAGTTCACACAGGCGATCAGTAAGATGAATCCGCCAATAATGCTGAATATGTATAAATTCTGATAGCTTCCATTGGTACCGGGTTGACGATCTGCAGACGAGTGCATGTAAGCTTGCAGAAGTGGCTCGATATGGAAATTGTATTTTGCATTTGGGTTTTCATTTGTTGGGAGATGCCGCTTGAGAAACTCCGGTATTTTCTGGTCGAACTTTACAGGATCAAAGTCTTTTGAAGCGAGAAAGTATGTGTAGAAGTCTACATAATCCCAGCCTTCTTTATTAAATACGTCTGGCCGTGCTTTTCGGAATGTACTCATCGAGAGCAATGCATCGAACGTAAAGTGTGAATTAGCAGGTACATCGGCCATTACTGCCGTTACAGTATATAGACCTGCGTCAGCACGGCCCGCAGCTAAACCTCCCTCCAGCGTCTTGCCAATGGGATTTTGATCTCCGAAATATTTCTTTGCGGTACTTTCTGTTAATACAACAGAATAGGCGTTTTTTAAAGCTGTATGAGGATCGCCGGCCAAAACCTTCCAACTGAAGACATCAAATGCAGTGGAGTCCATGAAAAATACATTTTCCTCCTGGAATCTTTTATCGCCCTGTTTGAGCAGGATAGATGTTTGACCCGAGAATTGAACAACTTTCTCGATTTCTGGAAAGTCTGCTTTGATAGCATCACCAATAGGTCCATTGCCCCAGATTTGATGCTGCTCTGTGCTGCTAACATCTTTATAGTCGTGTACGATGCGGTAAATCCGCTCTTTGTTTACGTGATATTTATCGTAGGAAAGTTCGTTCTGAACATAAATTGCGATCAATAGGCAACAGGCCAAACCTATTGCAAGGCCAATGATATTGATGGTCGAGTATCCTCTGTTTTTCTGGATATTGCGCCAGGCTATTTTTATATAATTCTTGATCATAGCTTTATTTCTTAAGTGCCAGTGTATACATGCCAATCATCCACTTTCTTATATTCGTTTTTATTCGTCCCTTAAACTATCTACGGGATTGGATAAAGCTGCCCGAACAGCCTGGTAGCTGACGGTAACAATGGCGATCAGCAAGGCCAAAATACCACCGAAGACAAATGTTTGCAGCTCTAGATCTGTTTTATAAGCAAAATTGCTTAACCATTGTTTCATCAGGTAAACCGCTATGGGACAGGCTATCAGAATGGAAATGGAAACGAGTAGCACGAAATTTTTTCCCAATAGCCGGACGACACCAAAGGTGCTAGCTCCAAGAACTTTACGGATGCCGATTTCTTTTATACGCATTTGCACTTCGTGAGTTGCCAATGCAAACAGACCTAAAGCAGATATAAAAATGGCAATACCTGCAAAAACATTGAACAACAAACCTGTACGCTGTTCGGATTTGTATAGACTATCAAATTGTTGATCAATGAAAGTATATTTGAAAGGAGCGTCTGATGGATAGCGGTTATAAACCTTCTCTAAGGCTTTGATAGCCTCAGCGGCTTTTGTGGTACTTGTTTTTACATAAAGCGTGCCCGATCCCCAGCGCGTCCAGAAGACCATTGGACCTATTTTATCTTTGATGGATTTGAAGTGAAAATCTTTCACCACACCGATAATTTGTCCAGGGAAATCGTGGAAACTCATATTGGATCCCACATATGGCGGCTTTAACCCCATTTGTTTTGCTAAGGTCTCGTTGATAATATATCCGGAAGAATCCGCTGGCAGGCCTGTGAAATTTTTCCCCTCAACGAACTGTATATTCATTAACGGAATAAAATCCTTGTCAATTTTGGCTTGCGCTACGATTAGCTTGTTGTCTTTGGATTTGCCAGGCCAATCTATATCGCCCGTGGCATTTCCGAAATCCGTCATGTTGTAAACACTTGAAAGAGAGACTCCTTGTATTGCGTCGTTATTTTTGAGTTCGGTCTGTATGGCGTCCATATGTTTGTAGGCCTCCTCAGGAAGACCAAGTGTAATGACATGATCTCGGTCGTATCCGAGGTTGATCTTTTGGATAAAATCCAGTTGATTGCGGATAACCAAGGTGCATACAATCAGTGTTACAGAAAGTGTAAATTGAAAAACCACCAATATTTTACGCATGGTCGTTGAGGAAACTCCTTTAACTGATTTTCCTTTTAACGAATGAATGGGATTGAATGAGGAAAGTTGTATCGCAGGATATATACTGGATAAGCCTAGTGTGCCGATAATCGCAACACCTATATATAACCATATTGTACTGTTTTGGAAGGAGTAGCTGATTGATTTTTGTGCAATTTGATTGTATCCAGTATGAAGTACAAGGATAAGAATGAAAGCTATTACGAGCGAGCAAAAGAATACAACAACCGTTTCGGTGATAAACTGTAAGAATAGATGGAGACGATTAGCACCGATTATCTTTCGGATGCCAACATCTTTGGCCCGGTCCAATGCCCGTGCAGTACTCAAATTGACATAATTTACTGCACCAATAACCAATAATAAGATTGCAATGATCCCAAAAATTTGCACCATGCGAAGTGTCGATTTATTGCCGTCCGGGGCGATTAAGTGCATGGTTTTTAAAGGATCTAAAACAAAGATGGTTGAATTTTCACCATCGCGGGCTTTGGTATAATTCTCCGAGATAAATTTTCCAATGAGGGTAGGAGAAGCCGTTGGTTTTACTTTGACGTAGGTAGCGAAGCTGTAATTGCCTAAGTCTTCATCGATTGTTTTCCATTTTCCATTACCGCCCCAATTTGTAAACCGTTGTGCATGATAACCTAATGGAATGATCACATTGAATTGCATCGAGGAATTTTGTGGAACATCTTTTAAGATACCGGCTACGGTGAACAGATCTGCACCATAACGGAAGGTCTTTCCAATGGCCTGCTGGCTGCTAAAGAGTTTTTCTGCTGTTGATGCTGTGACCAGTGCCTGTTTATAATTTTCCTGAAAACCTACAAGCGAGCCCTCTTGTAAGGGAAAATGAAACATATTAAAAAAACTGCCATCAACATAATAGATACTCATATCCGTTACAGGGCGTTTCAGCTTATCGTTGACCAAGGTAACATTATAATCCTGTGAAACGCGCGTTGCAAATTCTACGTCGGGTGCATTTTTGGCATAGTTGCCTATAGGGCCGGGAGTTATGCCCCAAATTGCGCCGTTATGTTCTGGATCCAAATGGGAATTTACGGTATATATTGCCTCATAGTTTGGGTGAAATTTATCAAAGCTCTGTTCATCCTGTACCCAAAAAATAATTAATATCGCTGCAGTAAGACTGACCGACAGACCTAATATATTGATAGCGGTATAGAATTTTCTTTTCCTTAATTCTCTAATTGCGGTTATTAAATAATTCTTTATCATAGGGACAGGTGTTAGTTGTATTGTTCATTAATGAGCTTCTTTATCATCTTATTCATCTCTTAAACTATGTACTGGATTTGCACGTGCCGCTTTTATGGATTGGTAGCTCATCGTAAAAAATGCAATAAGTAAGGTTGCGGCAGCCGGAATAATAAACATCCACCAGGATAGCTCTATTTTATACGCAAAATCATCCAACCATTTGTGCATCGCCCACCAAGCAATTGGGGTAGCAATCAAAATAGAAATGAGTATAAGTTTGATATAATCTTTTGATAATAATCCAATAATCCCCAATACCGTGCTTCCCAATACTTTTCGAATACCAATTTCTTTGGTACGTTGTACCGTGGTGATGGTAACCAGACCGATCAATCCCAGGCAGCTGATGAGAATTGTCGTCGATGTAAATAGATTGATAATCTTCGAGAATTTTAGATCACTGCTATAGAGTTCTTTGATTTGCTGATCATAGAAATCATATTTGAATGGGGCTTTTGGATAATATTTTTTCCATTCTTTCTCAATCTGTTTTAAAGTTTCCGTCCAGGTAGTTGAATTACTATTGAGTTTGACGCTTAGTCTGTTTAATTCCCATTTTTTAATAGAGCTCAGCATGACAACAGGTTGAATGGCTGCATGGAGATTTTTTGTGTGAAAATTGTCGGTTACACCCACAATCTGCCGCTGTTTGTCTGTGTACGTGACAAAGCTACCTACAGCATTTTCAGCAGATTTAAAGCCTAACTTTTGAACGGTGGCTAAGTTTAACACGATGCCAGTGCTCGTATCGGCCAACTGCAGCGGGCGGCCAGCAAGCATTTTAAAATTATAGAGCTTAAAGTTATCTTGGTCGACAAATTTCATTTGTACATCAGCTTGTACCTGTCCCGTATCACTTTTCGCAAACAAGGCATTTCCCCAATGATCGTTACTCATGGGCAGATGCCCCAAGGAAGCCTGCTCTACACCTGTGATGTGCTTAATCGCTTGCTTAAAAACAAAAGGATCAACATTACTGTCCTGGTAGCTTTTACTCGGGAAACGTAGGGTAATAATCGCATCCTTATCGAAGCCGGAGTTATTCTGTAGCGCATGTTTCAACTGTAGACCAATGATGCAAGTTGAAATAACAAATAGCTGAGCAATCAAAAATTGAAATATAATGAGCATTTTCCGAAAAGAAAGATTGCCAAATTTGAGACTTTGCGCATTTGAGATTTTAATGACTTCAACAATCTTGACTTTGTTTGTTAGTAAAATCGGGTAACCCGAGGAAATTAAGGTAATCGTGATTGTAAGTGTTGCTAAAAATAGCGATACTCCCCACGGATCGGGATACAACTTGAGCTGATCGGGGATATAGGAGGCTAAAACTGTTTGAATGAGAATAAGTAAAGGCCATGATAAAAGTACCGAAAAAGCCGTAATGCAAAATGTTTCCAACAAAAAGGACTTTGTAATTCTTTTCTGGCTTTCTCCTAATGTCTTTCTGATACCAATCTCTTTAGCGCGTTGTGGGATTTGGGCGGTAGCGAGATTGATGTAATTGACACAGGCGAGTAGAAGCAAAAATATACCTATGCCGATTAGGCCATACATTATTTTCTTATTAACATTATTTTGCGCGTAAGAAGTAAAATGTAAGTCTTTTAAAGGTACTGTGTTTACATGCATTTTAAACCCAAACTTGTCAAATTCGGCATGCGTCATCTCATAGGCCTTTTTATCGGCTGTCTTTATGAGGTTAGGAAGGGAAGCCGATGATTTTACCTTAATAAAGAGCTGCCAATTTGAATTTGAATTGTTCCAGTTTGTGCTATTCCATTCCTTTTCTGGAATCTGGATAAATTCTTTACCCAAAAAGCTGCTTGGATGGGCTAGATCTTTTACAATGCCGGTGACATTGTATAATGTACTATCATAGGACAAAGTCTGTCCTATGATTTGGTCTATTGACCTGTTTGGGAAATACAATTTAGCCCGCGATTCTGTCAGGATGACTTCATGGCTATTTTTTAGTATATTCCTTTGGTCGCCAGCTAACCAAACATAAGGTGTCATTTTGAAATAGTCTCCCGTGGTACCGATGATATCGGGTTGATCTTCAAACTCTATTTTCTGCGTGTCGCCAATATTACTGACACGTTCGAAGTATTGTTTAAAGATGGGTACAGTCAGTTCAACACTAACAAAGTTTTCCTTAATATATGCCGGTAATGGTGCGGGAACACCATCGAAATGATCTAATTTATCCTTTTCTTCATAGGAGGTATGGACCTTGTAAATCTGCTCACTTTTCGGATGATGCTGATCAAAACTAAATTCATAATTGATGATACGGAAAATAAGCCAACAGGCACTTATTCCGATGGCAAGCCCAAATACATTTAAAAATGTGAAAAGACGGTTACGCCATAGTTGTCTGAAAATTAATTTAATCGTGCTCATCATTTACAGGTTATTAGGATAAATATCTTGGTTATATATGTGTGTCTTTATACCGAAGTTGTTTCCATAATCACTTGCCCGTCTAGCATGCGGATTACACGGTCAGAAAACTTTGCATCGTGTTCACTATGTGTTACCATGACGATGGTTGTGCCGGCTTCGTTCAATTCAGTCAGGAGTTGCATGACTTCGTTACCATTATTGGAATCGAGGTTACCTGTAGGCTCATCGGCAAGAATCAATTTTGGATTATTCACGACAGCGCGAGCAACGGCCACACGTTGTTGCTGACCTCCGGAGAGCTGTTGTGGAAAGTGATTTCGGCGGTGCATGATCTGGACTTTTTCCAAAACTTCTTCTACACGCTTTTTGCGTTCTGCAGCTGGAACATTGGTATAAACCAGTGGAAGTTCCACGTTTTCAAATACTGTTAGTTCATCGATTAGATTGAAGCTCTGGAATACAAAACCAATGTTATGTTTGCGGAGATCTGAGCGACCACGTTCTTTGAATTTGGCAACTTCAATCTCGTTGAACAGATAGCTTCCTTCATCCAAATCATCCAGCAATCCGATAATATTGAGTAAAGTCGATTTTCCACAGCCCGAAGGACCCATTACAGCAACAAACTCGCCCTCTTTGACATGAATGTTTAGGTTGTTTAATGCGACGGTTTCAACTTCTTCAGTGCGGTAATACTTTTGAAGGTTTGTGATCTTGATCATATTTTTTGTGCTCATGGTTTTTATGTTTTGGATCCTTGGCGATATTGCCTTGGACAGTTATTATTTCTGTTATTAAATTCTGTTTATTTAATTGTTTATTGATCTCTTAAAGTCTTCGTCGGATTGGCTATCGCTGCTTTAAATGCCTGTGAACTGATCGTCAGTAGGGCAATTACAATTGCTGCTACAGCACTGATGACAAAGATGGTCCAGGAAATCTCTACATGATGTGCATAGTTGGTTAACCATTTGCTCATAATCATCCATGCAATAGGAAAGGCAATGATACAGGAGATCGCTATAAGCGTAACAAATTCACGGTTGAGCATTTGGATAAGTCCCGAAACAGAGGCCCCCAGGACTTTACGAATACTGATTTCTTTTGCGCGTTGCTCTGTTGCAAAGGCGGCTAAACCAAACAGGCCTAGGCAGGATATAATGATAGACATCAGTGCAAATACACTGGATAGTTGCTGTACAAAAAGCTCAGCTTTAAACTTATTATTGAAACTATCATCTAAAAATTTATAGTCAAAGGGGAAGCCCGGGTTATTTTTGACGATGACCTTCTCGATTTGTTGAATGGCATCTGGTAAATCTACTCCAGCCTTTGTCTTGATGGTCATGATGCCATTATCTCTATTCATCGGTAGAAATAGCATCGGCTCAGGATCGGCATACACATTGTTATAAACGAAGTTCTTGACGACACCGGCGATGGTGAACTTTTCCTCACCGTAACTGATGATACTACCGGCCACAAGGCCATCTTTTTTGATCAGTTTTGCAAATGCTTCGTTGATGATAACCGAGGTGCTATCACCTACAAAATTTTGATGGAAGTTTCTACCGTCAGAAAGCTTTAGATCCAAAGCTGGAATAAGACCTTCATCAGAACGTAACATGCCAATCAAAATACTAGCATTTGGATCTTTTCCATCCCAGCTAAAACCGGACGTATTGGAGTTGATATTGAGTATACTCATATCACTGACACCGACCTCTTGCACAACTCCTGTTGCCAATAATTGATTTTTAATCAGTGGGAGATGTTTGGCCATATCGCCTTGTAGCGCTGTTGTCAACACCTGACTCTTATCAAATCCGAGATCCCTGTTCTTGTTGTGCTGAATCTGTTGGTAGATAATAATGGTACAGATAATCAAAACGACGGATTCCGTATATTGTAAAATCACCAATCCTTTGCGTACAAGACTTCCGCTTCCAGCTTTTTGCTTCGCACCTTTAATTGTCGTTAGTGGTTTGAATGCGGATAGGAAAAATGCGGGATAGCTACCTGCAAATAGGCCACAGGCAAGGGTAATTACCAACAGAAAAAGGAGGTGTAAAGGTGCCGATAAATTAACCTTCAGCTCTTGGCCTATCATTTCATTGAAAGGACCGATTAAGATGTAAATCAGCAACAAGGCTACCAAGGAAGAGATGGTTGCCAATACGAGCGATTCCCCTAGGAATTGCGTCACTAAAGATTTGCGGCTTGCGCCAACAACTTTACGCATACCCACTTCTTTTGCTCTTTTTTCTGACCTTGCTGTTGCGAGATTCATAAAATTGATGCAGGCAATTAATAGAACAACCCAAGCAATAAAGGTAAATAGACGTATATTTTTAATACCGCCTTCTATTTCATTTCCGCTATTGTCAAATTGGTTGTACGTAATCCAACGTTCCATTGGATAGAGGTAATTTTGTGAGAACGTGACCTCACCATTGGTTTTGCGTTTGACAAAATCCATCATCTGTTTGTTGATCTGGTCAACATTGGCATTATCTTCGACCTGAACCAATGTTTGTACGCCATTGTTTCCCCAGTTTTCCAACCAATCCTGACCAGCTTCAAACTTTTTGAAAGGAATCAGCCATTGAAAATCATAGCTGCTATTTTTGGGTAGGTCCTTGATTACCCCTGCAACAATAAATGGCTCAGTATTGTTTGTTTTGACGGTTTTTCCCAATGCCGGGCGGTTACCAAATAATTTATGGGCAGCTGTTTCTGATAACACGATATTGTTGACCTGATCGAAGGCGGTATTTCGATCACCCTCCAAAAAATCCAAGGAAAGCACATCTGCAATGGAGCCATCGGCATATACCCCTGTCTGAAATATATTATTGTCTCCTACAGAAAATAACATGGGCGAATTCCAGCTCATGCGAACGGCATGCTTAATACCGGGTATTTCTTTTGCTACGCTTTGGGCAAATGGTCCAGGTGTCGATTCGAATACATAAGTAGCACCATCGTAAGTCTGTTTTGATTTGACAACATAGATATTCTTTTTGTTGGCGAAATTATCGTTGTAGCCCAACTGGCTTTCAACCCATAAAAAAATCAACGATGCCGCAGCGATACCGACCGCCAATCCAAAAATATTAAGAAAGCTGTACCCCTTGGTTTTCCAAAGGTTGCGAAGTGCGGTTTTAATAAAGTTTTTAATCATAATTAAGTCGTATGATAAAAGCGGTTATCGAGAGATATGATGTGCTCGATAACCGCTAGGATGTTACTTTTTAATATTTAGCTCTTGCACCTTATCGTAGGTCTCATAGCTCGATACGATAACCTTATCGCCCGGTTGTAGACCTTTGATAACCTCATAATATTCCGGATTTTGTCTTCCTAATTGGATATCGACACGATATGCTGTACTTCCATTTTTATCCAATTTGAAGATCCAGTTACCACCGGTCTGTTGATAAAAACCGCCTTTTGCCAGCAATAACGCTTTGGTTTCATCGCTTAATGCCAAACGTATTTGTAAAGTCTGTCCACGGCGGATCCCTTTGGGAACATCATTGATAAACTCCATGTCAACCTGGAATCGGCCATTGGTGACTTGTGTATAGACTTTCTTGATACGGAGTTTGTAGGTTTTTTCACCGATAGAAAACTCCCCTTGTAGATCTGGGAAAATACGGTTGATATAATGTTCATCGATGTCAGCACGCACTTTGAATCCTGTTAAGACGTCGATTTGTCCCAATCGTTCCCCGGCGTTTTTATTTTGCCCGATCTCTGCATCGAAGGCGGTCAATTGCCCGTCAACAGGTGCCCTAACAATCAAGTCGCCAATTTTCCTTTTCATCAGTTCCAATGCACTCTGCGTGCGTTGGTAAGTTTGTTTGTCCTGATTGGTTTTTTGTGCATTGGAGATTTCGTCCTGTTTCAGGATCTGTTTGGTCAAGTTGACCCGTTCTTTTTGATAGTTGTATTCGTTCTTTGATTTTTCGAACTCTTGTGTACCAATGGCTTTTTCGTTAAGTAATTTTCTGTTTAGATTATAGATCCGCTCCGCTTCCCGATAGGCCTGTTCTACATCAGCCATTTGGTTGCGGTTGTTAATTGATGCTTGTTGTGCATTGGTCTGCGCAATTTGTGACTGTGTCAATAGATTGAGCACTTGCGTTTCTTGTTGTACCAGGGTAAGCTCCTGATCGGTATTGGAAAGACGCATGATTGCATCCCCTTTTTTTAAGATAGCTCCGTCTTCTACAAATTTTTCTTCGACGCGTCCGCCAACAGAAGCATCGAGGTATATACTACTAATAGGAAGCACGGTGCCATTTATCGGGATAAATTCTTGAAAGTTTCCATTTTTTATTTCGACAATAGAGATGCGGTCAGCTTCAACATTCAGTTTGCTTTTGCCGGAGGTAAAATAGAAACTGGCGCTGATCAATCCAACTAAGCCAGCAACCCCCACAATAGTCATGATACGTTTGCTATTCCACTTCTTCTTTTCTAAAGGTCTGTCCATAATTTAATATCAATTTTGTATGTAACTATGAAAGCTGTGCCAAGAATGTAAACTATTGATTGATAGATCCTTATTTTGTTTAGTTTTAAGCTTGGTGTTCGATAGCGGACACTTCTTGTACGAAGGCGTACAACTGGAAGTTTTTTGCTGTTTTGGGCGTCAACTGAAGCACTTTTAGCAAATATAAGCTAACTGCCGTGAAGCACATTAGTTCCGGTGGGGCAAAGGTTACCCTGGTTGGGTAAATTAGGTAAGGGGTAGGTCGCTATATTGACCGATAGGTCCTAAAGGTTTGTAAAAATGGTCTGTTAAAATTTAGGATTTAACTATATTACTTTCGTTATTTACTCGGAGCTTGTTCGGTGCTTAGTCGGAGCTTGTTCGGTACTTCTTCGGTGCTTCTTCGGTCACAACCGAAGAAAAACCGAAGAAGTACCGACTTATATCCATTGAATGGAAGAATAACTATCGAACTTGATTTGAATTATTCTGCTATTTATACAGTTTGTCTTTGCTATTGTCCAACTACGCACACCGACTGTTCATTAATGAACATTTTTGAAAATATGTTTTTTGTATCTATTTGATAGTTAGTGTTTTTGTTGTTTGGCATGGCGATGGTCAGCAAGAAAATAAAAACTGGATATGAAGAGAGTCTATATATATAGTACATTATGCTTTTTATTGAGTTATGCCAAGGCAGGGGCGCAACAGACGGAGCAGCGATTAACGGAAAGAGTGGCTGGGACAGCAACAATTGCAGCGGTCGACGATAAACAAATTACCAAGCGGAGCTTAGCTGAGTGTATTCAGTTGGCAATAAAGGCCAATCCAACCTTATTGCAGAATGAACTGGACGTGAAGCGTGCGGAGGTGAATTTGGCGCAGGCCAAAGCGAATAGATTGCCCAATCTGAACGCAAATATGAATCATGTATTCAGTTTCGGTAGATTCTTTGATGAATCTACCAAACAGTATGTAAATAACAATAGCGAATTTGGAAGTTATGGTATTGATGCCAATATTCCGCTATTTAGAGGATTGGGTTTGCTTTATGATATCCGCATGAAGGCAGATGCAAAGTCGGCCAGCAAATTGGAGTTCGATTCTCAGATCAATACGTTACGTTTAGATGTCATTACATGTTTTATCCAAGTGCTCACAGCAAAAGATGTACTGAGACAGTCTGAAATGCAGACTGAGGTTACAAAGGAGCAGGTCAATAGGGCCGAGTCTATGCATAAGGAAGGTGCAATTAATCCTGGAGATTATTTTGACTTGAAAGGACAACTCTCCAATGACATAAATACAATTCAGAATAATCGACAGTTGTTATATGCTTATCGGGTTAAATTAGCTAATCTTCTAAATATTGATGAACAGCAGCTTGGTGAGTTGCAGACACCAGAATATAATGAAGATGGAAGAAAATTATCTTCTGAAGAGCTTTTTCAGCTCGCTACCGAAGCTTTACCAAATATTCCTGCTCTAAATTGGCGGATTAAAGCTGCGGAAAAGAATATAAAAGTCGCGAAGGCGGCTTATTGGCCATCACTGAGTTTAGGGGCTGGAATAAACTCAAATTTTTCGAATACAAAATCAGAGAAATTTTGGGATCAGGTAAATAACAACTTAGGTAAATCTATTTCTTTAGGGCTTTCTATACCTATTTTTAACAGATTTCAGGTCCGAAATCAAGTTAAACTGGCAAAATTGGATTTGGAATCCGTAAAATTCCGTAGGGAAATGGAATTAAATAATCTCCGTACTGAAACGTCCAATGCTGTTTTTAACTTACAGAACGCAAGCAATATGATTACACAATTGCGTAGTCAAAATGAAAATTACGCCGAATCTTTTCGTATTGCCAAAGTCGTTTTCGAATTAGGAAATAGTAATTCAGTAATATTTTTGACCGCGAAAAATAAATACGATAACAGCCAAATTCAATTGTTGGTAAAACAATACGAATGGCTGCTGCAAAAATATATCAATGATTATTACGCAGGCTCGTTAAATTTATAGCTATATTAGTGTCTTCGTATTTTAGCACATGGAAAAATCACATAGCGTGTGACAAGTTCTTTAATTCCATTAAAATAAAGAAAATCATAATTTGAAAAGATGAAAAAAGCATCAATTTT
>WPCJ01237386.1_pt1 | contig 12927 bp, 13 predicted proteins | sample 5399831 | NCBI WGS metagenome assembly WPCJ01 (sample SAMN12869470, study PRJNA574797) | sludge metagenome | isolation source: wastewater treatment of pH10 | place: China:Beijing | collected 2019-05-20 | reverse complement strand
TGGTGCTTCCGGTTGCTTCGTACTCTCCCGGGTGCTGATTGGTCACCCTAGGGTTGAGATTGTTTCTCGGGCCGGTTGACCGGAGAACCCTCGACCTTTCGTGCCTCTAGGCACGGGACGGCACGACTTGGCCGGCGCTCGCGGCATCGTCATCAGCGCTTCCGGATCGCAACTCACGGCGCCTCTCGGCACCGCCCTGTTACGCCCTTCCCCGCCTGACGCCTCGAGCGTCACCGCATCCCACCTCGCAGATCGTGACGATCGCGAACCACCCCTCTCAGTGAGGCGGGACAGCGCGGAGGATGAAACAGGAGAGGAATATTGTCAAGAACAAAATAGGAACAAACCTCGGAGCCGTAGGATGGGTTGAGCGGAGACGCGCAGCGTCGGAGCGATAACCCATGCTGCCCGTCGGCTGCGGCTGGCTCCGCCGATGGGTTTCGCTGCGCTCAACCCATCCTACAGCCACGCGATGAAACAAGACTCCGGGGGTCACGAAACAAATTTCCACATGGACGCCATCGGCTGGAAACTTGCCGGGCCTATTCCATGGCCTCAACAGGGTGCCGCGTAGACGGCAGGAGGCCGTTATGAACAATCACTCGATCCATAGCGCAGACCGCAGCACGCATCTGAAGATCGTTCTCGTCGCCCTCGTCGCCGGCATCGTCGTCACCGGGCTCGGCATCTTCTCCCGCGGCAATGACGATGTGCAGACCGCGCGCGTGATCAAGGCCGGGCAACCGACCGCATTCACCAGCAGCGGCACCTCGGCGGTGCGCTGAGATTAGCTGTAGGGCGGATGAGCGAAGCGTAATCCGCCGCGGCGCTTCAACCTTGTATTCGGGCGGCGGATTACGCCTTCGGCTGATCCGCCCTACGGCATGGCAACGCAGCCATCGCCTGAACAATCTCGACACTCTCCCATCCCTGCCCTATCCCGATCCCAGGCGCGCCAATGCGCGGGACAAGCAGGTAGACCGTTGACCGACACAAAATCTCTCGCCGACAGCCAAGCGATCGTCCGCTCCTATGCCGGCAAATCGATGCCGATCGAGCATCAGCGGACCTTCGTCATCCCCGAGATGAATTTCGCGACCCGCACCGTCAAGGCGGGAGCACCGGTGCGGCCGCTGACATACAGCAATCGCCCGTTGCCGGATTTTCCGGTTGCCTGGAACGGCGCCACCTACGACATCTATGACTATGTCTCGCGCAACCGCGTCGCCGGCCTGCTGGTGATGAAGGACGACGAGATCAGGCTGGAGCATTACGACCTCGGCATCGACGCGCAGACGCGCTGGCTCTCCATGTCGATGGCGAAATCGTTCAGCACCACGCTGATCGGCGCCGCGATCCAGGATGGCTTCATCAAGAGCGTGGACGAGCCGCTGACGACCTATCTGCCTGATTTCACCGGCACCGCCTTCGATGGCGTGACGGTGAAGACCCTGATGCAGATGACGTCGGGCGTGCGCTGGAGCGACGACCAGACCGACGCCAATTCCGAACGTCGGCACATGCTGGAGATGCAGATCGCCCAGCAAAGCGGCGCCATCATGCGCTACATGGCCGAGCGGCCACGCGCTGCCTTGCCGGGCACGCAGTGGTGCTACTCGACGGGCGACACCCATGTGGTGGGCGCGCTGATCAAGGCCGCCACCGGCAAATGGCTGAGCGACTATTTCTCGGAGAAGATCTGGTCGAAGCTCGGCATGGAGCAGGACGGCGCGTGGTGGCTGGAGGCGCCGGATGGCCTCGAAGTCGCCGGCAGCGGTTTCTTCGCCACGTTGCGCGACTATGCGCGCTTCGCCCGCTTCATCCTCGATGACGGCGTGATCGATGGCACCCGCATCTTGCCGGAAGGCTGGGTGCGCGAGGCCGGCGCGGCGCGCGAGATCGGCGGCAAGCGTGTCGACTACGGCTATATGTGGTGGATCGTGCCCGGCGCGGACGGCTCGCTGGACGACGGCGCCTTCACGGCGCGCGGCATCTTCGGGCAACTGATGTATATCAATCCGAAACAGCGGGTGATCTGCGTGGTGCTGAGCGCGCGCGCGAAGCCGGCCAGCATGATCAACCCGGCAGTGGCGGACAATGCGTTCTTCAATGCGCTGGTCGAGGCGGTGAAGTAGCGCTCAGCCGTAGGGCGGGTTAGGCGAAGCCGTAACCCGCCGGCCGAAGTCCACATTGAAACTCCGCGGCGGATTACGCTTCGCTAATCCGCCCTACGGAAATCAATTTCTTGCAGCTCGATCGGCTGGCCATGCGGCGTGCGGTCCGCGGCGCGGTCCCAGGCATCGCGATAGCGGTGCAGGTCGCCGCGCGTGGTCACGCCTTTTTCCGCGATCAGGTTTTCCAGCGTCGCCAGCCAGTGCTGGTAATAGGTCTCGCCCGTATCGGGATCGCCGGCGGCCTGGGCGCGCTTGATCTCGGCGGACAAGGCCGCCGCCCATTCCGCCCAGGTGAAGACGCCGCGCTCATGCAGCGTCACCGTCATCGCAAAAGCCTGCGCTTCCCATGGCGCGCGAAACACCGGACCATCGGCATCGCGCGGGATGGTCGGGATGGAGGCGACGGCAACGATGGCGGCGGCGCGGTCGTTCGACATCACGGCGTCGGTCACGATACCGGCTCCAGATAGGAATCCCACGCATCCACCGAAACGGTGACATCGGGATCGCCGTCATCGCCCCACAGCTCGCTTCCGTCGAAGCGCACCGTATAGAGCCATTGCGGTGCTTCGCCCTTGCCCATGGCGTTGCTGTCCGGAAACACATGCGCGCCATGCAGCAGCTCGATGGTGCCGACATGGCCGCGCACATAACGCGGCAAGCGTGTGTGAGTGGTCGGCGCCATCACCTTGGCGCGAACGCGGTCGCCGACGGCAAAACGTGCAGGCGTGTCGATCTCGCGTTCGGTCGGGCCGCCACGACGGAGCATGGCATCGACCTCGCCGGGCTTCAGCACCGGCACATTCTTGCGCGGCAGCAGCGCCTGCCCGCTGTCAAGCTCCTCGCGCGAGACGAGGCCGCGCTCGGCCATCAAAGTCTCGAGGCCGCCGAGCCAGACTTCGTAATAGCTGCGGTTGAGATAATCGCGCGGCGAGCGATTCTCGCGGGCATAGCGCGACATGTCGATATTCCACTGGCCAGGCCTCGCCATCGCCAGTGTGATGCCGAGCATGCGGCGCTCCCATTCGCCGTGAAAGATCGGCTCGTTCTGCTCGGGCTCGACTTTGCCAAAACCCTGATGGCCGCCCATGTCATGCGCGCCGTCCATCACACCACCTCCGCCGGCTGCTTCGCCACGCCGGTGCCGATCATGCTGTCGCGGGTGACGAGATCCGCAAGACGCTCCTCGCTCCAGCCCTCGGTGCCCTCCGGGCGCATGGGAACGACGAGATAGCGGATCTCGGCGGTGGAATCCCACACCTTGATCTTCGTCTCCTTCGGCAAGGCGACCCCGAAATCGCCGAGTACGCCGCGCGGATCGCGCACCGCCTTGGAGCGATAGGGCGCGGCCTTGTACCAGACCGGCGGCAGGCCGAGCACCGACCACGGATAGCAGGAGCACAGCGTGCACACGACCATGTTGTGGGTGTCCGGCGTGTTGACCACGGCGACGATGTGCTCGCCCTGGCGGCCCTCATAGCCGAGTTCGGCGATGGCCGGCGTCGCGTCCTTCAACAAGCGCGCGTAATAAGCGGGATCGCTCCACGCTTTGGCGATGACATGGGCGCCGTTGCGCGGGCCGACCTTGGTCTCATAGGTCTGGATCAGCTCGTCCAGCGCTGCGGGATCGACATAGCCTTTCTCGACCAGAATGCTCTCCAGCGCGCGCACGCGCAGCTCGGTCTCGGACAATTCCGAATGGTCGTGGTCATGGTGATGACCGTGATGATGACCGTGGTCATCGTGATGATCGTGCCCGCTCATGGCGACATCTCCAATTTGGCCGCAGAATGCACCACAGATGCGGCGCACAGGCAACATGCGACACCCTGCCGAAACTGCAGGCGCGCTGCCCACTCTACAATCTTGCAGCCATAGCGGATTTACGTCATTCGACCCGCGTCAATGACGACGGAAGGTCAACCATGTCCAAGCCCAGCCTGATCCTCACCGGCGGCCGCATTTTCTGCGGCCTCAACGAAGGTTTTGCCGAAGCGATCGCGCTCCAGGGCGACCGCGTGCTCGCCACCGGCAGCGCCGCTGAGATCGCCGAGATGGCTGGCCCGGACACCCGCGTGATCGAACTGGCCGGCCGCACCGCGATCCCCGGCCTCAATGACGCGCATATGCATCTTCTGCCGCTCGGCCTGACCATGACCGAGATCAATCTGCGGCCGGAGACCGGCGCCAACTCCATCGGCGAGATCCTGCGCCGCGTCGCCGAGAAGGCGAAGACCGCAAAACCCGGCGAATGGATCAATGGCCGCGGCTACGACCACAATGAACTCGCCGAAGGCCGCCATCCCACCGCCGAAGAGCTCGACACGGTGGCGCCGAACAATCCGGTCTATCTCAAGCGCACCTGCGGCCACGTGGCCGTGATCAACAGCGCGGCGATGCGCGAGGCCGGCATCGGCCACAACACGCCGGAGCCCGATGGCGGCATGATCGAACGCCGCGACAACAAGCTGACCGGCCTGATCGCCGAGCGTGCGCTGCGCCTGATCGTCGATGCGGCGCCAAAGCCGAGCGCCGAACGGCTGCGCGACGCCGTCGACCGCGCCAGCCGCTTCATGCTTTCGCAGGGCTTCACCGCTGTGATGGACGCTGCCGTCGGCATGGCTGCGGGTATGGACGAGATCGATGCCTATGAGCATCTGGCGAAGACCGACGCGCTGCCGATCCGCACCTGGGTCTGCATCTATGGCAACACGGACGGCATCGGCGACAAGGCCTATGACGCCGGCTACCGCTTCGGCCGCGAGGTCGGCAAGCTGCGTTATGGTGCGATGAAAGTGTTCGGTGACGGCAGCGCCGGCGGCCTCACCGCGGCGATGAGCGAGCCCTATCTGGTCGGCGATCCCAAGAATCGCGGCATCTTCTGCTACACCGACAAGGAGATGCACGACTTCCTGTCGCATTATCACAATCGCGGCTACCAGCTTGCCATCCACGCCATCGGCGATGCCGCCATCGAGCAGGTGCTGTCGGGCATCGAGAAAGCGTCCACCGAGGCCAATCCGATTCTCGGCCGCCGCCATCGCATCGAACATTGCGGCTTCCTCTCGGACAGCCAGATCGCGCGCATGGCGGCCGGTGGCATCGATCCGGTGCCGCAGCCGGTCTTCATGTATGAATTCGGCGATCTCTACGTCACCAATGTCGGCCAGTCGCGCACAGATGTGGCCTATCCCATGCGCAAATGGTTCGAGGCGGGCCTGCATCCGGCCGCAAGCTCGGACGCGCCGGTCTCGACCACCGATCCGTTCAAGAATCTCTTCACGATGACCACGCGCATGTCGAACCGGCACACGGTGCTGGGCGAGGACCAGAAGCTCTCGATGGCGGAAGCGATCCACGCCTACACCTATTTCGGCGCATATACGCAATTTGCAGAAAATAATGTCGGTCGTCTCGTGCCAGGCCAGCTCGCGGATATCGCGGTGCTGAGCCACGACGTCTTCACTGTCGCACCAGAGCAGGTGGAAAAAGACACGCGCTGCGATCTCACCATTCTCGGCGGCGAGGTGGTGTATGACCGGCTGGGACAGGTGGCGGAAGCAGCGGAGTAACGCACGCCGCACAGCGCATGCGGCGGCACGCTCGAGGCAGCCGCATGCGAGCGTTCAAAATGCAACGCACCATCCGACAAGTTCGGTATCATGCTGCGATCATCAAACTGTCATAGTCGTTGATCTTCGCGCGTCCGCTGATACGCTGCATGCCGCTGGGGATGCAAAAGTGTGTGAGTGACGCATGACCATATCCATGAAGGTACCTGCATCATCCCGCGAACAATTCCTGCTCATCGTGCAGCAGGAAATGGAACGCTTCGAGCGTGAAGAACGTGAATTGCGGAAGGAAGAGCGCGCCGAACGCGCCAGGCTCCTGAAGATTCCCGAATAATCCCGGCGCGCGAATTCATCGCAGCCACACCCTCAGTCGCGCACCGCGTTCTTCAGCGGCTCGCTGCAATGATGGTCGCCGACCTGCTGCGGTATCGGCGCTATCGACGCGCGTTGTGGCGACTCTCGTCCTGCGAACTCGTCGGAAGATCGAAGCTGCTTTCCAGCTTGCTCAGAATACCGGCGAGCTGTTTGCGCTCCTGATGCGAGAGACAGGACAGGATCTCGCTCTCCTTCGCGACAAGGCGAGGCCACAGTTCATCGAACAGCTTGCGCCCTGCGGCGGATAGTTTGAGCTCGAACGCCCGCCGATCGTCGCTGCTCCCGATCCGCGCGAGCAGGCCACGCTCCAGAAGATTGGTCACGGCGCGGCTGATGGTCGATTTGTGGGTGCTCGTGGATTCGACGATGAACTGCGCGCTGCAGGATGCATTCCTGAAGCCGAGCGTCGCCAGAACGCGCCATTCGGGAATCTCAAGACCGTAACGCGCGCGGTATTCCTCCGACAGCGCGGCGCTCACCTCGGCGGACAGCCTGTTGAGCCGGAAAGGCACGAAGCGAAACAGATCGAACTCGTTCATTCGGCACCCGCAAAATATCCGCGATCCATCTTGACGAGCGCCGGGGAGCGGCGCTTAGATGGTTGCACGTGAAACTATCATAGAGAGACCGCACGCCATCGGCCAGTCCGATGTTGATGCACAAGCTCCGACACGGGAACCCAGGGACGTGGATCATGGCGCAACAGGCCCGGCAATTCAGTTATCGCCGCCATGCCGATCAGGCACGCCCGGCGCATGACGCAGCGCACCATCCGGTGGTCGTTGTCGGCGCCGGCCCTGTCGGGCTGTCGCTGGCCATCGACCTTGCTCTCCGCGGGCAGAACGTCGTGCTGCTCGACGACGCCGACCGGATCGGCGAGGGCTCGCGCGCCATCTGCTTTTCCAAGCGCTCGCTCGAATATTGGGACCGCCTCGGCGTCTGCGACCGGATGATCGAGAAGGGCGTGGTGTGGAATGTCGGCAAGATCTTCTCGGGCCCGGACCTGCTCTACCAGTTCGACCTGCTGCCTGAAGACGGCCACAAGATGCCGGCTTTCATCAACCTGCAGCAATATTATGCGGAAGCCTTCCTGGTCGACCGGCTGCACGATCTGCCGGGCATCGACCTGCGCTGGCGCAACAAGGTGACCGGCCTCACGCAACGCAACGATCATGTCGAACTCACGGTCGATACGCCGGATGGCCCATATCGGCTTCGCGCGGATTATGTCGTGGCCTGCGACGGGGCGCGCTCGACCATGCGCAATATGGTCGGCGCCACATTCGACGGCGAGGTGTTCGAGGACCAGTTCCTGATCGCCGACGTCAAGATGACCGCGGAGTTTCCGACCGAACGCTGGTTCTGGTTCGATCCGCCGTTTCATGCCGGCCAGTCGGCGCTGCTGCATCGCCAGCCCGACAATGTCTGGCGGATCGATCTGCAGCTCGGCCGCGATGCCGATGCAGCCGCGGAACGACAGCCGGACAAGGTGCGCCCGCGCATCGCGCGCATGCTCGGCCATGACGATTTCGCGTTCGAATGGATTTCGATTTACAAATTCCAGTGCCGCCGCATGCAGCGCTTCGTCCATGAGCGCGTGATCTTCGCGGGCGATGCCGCGCATCAGGTGTCGCCCTTCGGCGCACGCGGCGCCAATTCCGGCCTGGAAGACGCCGAGAATATCGCCTGGAAGCTTGCCGCGGTCCTGCGCGGCGCAGCGCCGGCCTCGCTGCTGGCGAGCTACGATCTCGAACGCGGCTTCGCGGCGGACGACAATATCCGCGCCTCCACCCATGCCACCGATTTCATGGCTCCGCCTTCGCCGCAGGAGCAGCGTTTGCGGCAGGCCGTTCTCGCGCTCGCCAAAGAGACGGAATTTGCCAAGCGCATGATCAATGGCGGGCGACTGTCGGTGCCTTCGGTCTATCCCTCTCCGCTGTCCACGGCCGATAACGACGCATGGCGCAGCGGCCCCTGCCCGGGCACCCACATGCCCGATGTGCCGCTGACCACCGACGACGGCGCCCATGTGTTTCTCTCCGAGTGCTTCGCCACGGCCGGGCGCGGCTTCACCATGCTGCAGACGGATGCCAGCGCCATCGAACTGCCCGACGGCGTCGCACGTCTGGTGATCGGCGACGACGCGCAGCTGCGGGATTCCGGCGGGCTGTTCAAGAAGCGCTACGGCGCCGATCCCGGCACGGCCTATCTGCTGCGCCCGGACGGCTATGTTGCCGCGCGCTTCCAGCACCCGACATCGCAAGCGGTCGCCGCAGCCTTTGCGCGCGCCAGCGGCCGGGCGTGAGGAGCGATCATGGCGCTATCGACGCAATCGAATTTTGCCAATCCCGATGCCGCCTATCGCAGCATCGTCGAGGCGCATCGCGGGCTCAGCGACACGCAAAGCGCGGCGCTCGACACCGCCCTGGTGCTGATCCTCGCCAATCACATCGGTGACATCGAGGTGCTGAAGGATGCGCTGGCGCTGGCGAAACGGCGGCTGCCGGAGACAGGCAAAGATACATGAGCATCGTCATTGCGAGCGTAGCGAAGCAATCCAGAAAGCCAAGAACTGGATTGCTTCGTCGCTACGCTAAGAGGAAAGCCGGAGGCTTTTCTTGACCCCGCAATGACGACTGGAATTGAAAGAAGGACATTCAACGATGGCAAAAGGCTTCGCATCCACCACCGACATGACCGAGAAGACAATCACCTTCTCGGAGATCGGCCCCGACCTCTATGCCTTCACCGCGGAGGGCGATCCGAATTCGGCAGTCATCGTCGGCGACGACGGCTGTATCGTATTCGACGCGCAGGCGACGCCGGCACTGGCGAGCAAGGTGATCGAGCGCGTGCGCACCGTCACCGACAAGCCGATCAAATATGTGGTGTTGTCGCATTATCACGCGGTGCGCGTGCTCGGCGCCTCGGCCTTCCAGGCGCAGGGCGTCGTCGCCTCGCAGGAGACCTATCGCCTGGTCGAGGAGCGCGGCCAGCAGGACTGGGATTCCGAGTTCGGCCGTTTCCCGCGCCTGTTCCAGGGTTCCGAGAGCATTCCCGGCCTCACCTGGCCGACGCTGACGTTCGAAGGCGAGATGTCGATCTATCTCGGCAAGCGCGAGGTGCGGCTGATGCAACTCGGCGCCGGTCACACCTCCGGCGACATCGTCGCCTGGGTGCCGGACGCCGAGGTGATGTTCTCCGGCGACCTGATCGAATATCACTCGGCCTGCTATTGCGGCGATGCGTGGCTGCGCGAATGGCCGGCGACGCTGGACGAAATCCGCGGGTTCAATCCCAAGGCAATCGCCCCCGGCCGCGGCGATGCATTGAAGGGCCTCGACACCACGCGCGAGGCGATCGCCATGACGCGCGATTTCGTGACGTCGCTCTATGGCGCTGCCGAGATGTCGGTGGCCAAGGGGCGCAGCCTCAAGGAGAGCATGGCGGCGACCCGCGACGTCATGGACAAGAAGTTCGGCAGCTTCGCCATCTACGAGCACTGCCTGCCCTTCAATGTCTCGCGAGCCTATGACGAGGCGTCGGGCATCGACGATCCGGTGATCTGGACCGACAAACGCGACCGCGAGATGTGGGCCGCCCTGCAGGGAGATTGAGCCATGAACATCAACACTGCTCCTGACAAGATCAGCCGCGCCTCCGCCCAGGTGACGCCGGGTTACATGTCCGGCTTCGGCAATTCCTTCGAGACGGAGGCGCTGCCCGGCGCGCTGCCGATCGGCCGCAACTCGCCGCAGCGCTGCGCCTACGGTCTCTATGCCGAGCAGCTTTCGGGCTCGCCCTTCACGGCGCCGCGCGGCACCAATGAGCGCTCATGGCTGTATCGCATCCGCCCGTCGGTGAAACACTCCGGTCGTTTCACCAAGGTGGACCGCAAGCACTGGCGCACCGCGCCGTGCCACGAGAACGATCTCCCCATCGCACAATTGCGCTGGGATCCGCTGCCGATGCCGGGAGAGAAGCTCACTTTCGTGGAGAGCATCCACACCATGACGACGGCGGGCGATGCCAGCGCGCAGGCCGGCATGGCCGCGCATGTCTATCTGATCACCTCATCCATGGTGGATCAGAACTTCTACAATGCCGATGGCGAACTGATGTTCGTGCTGCAGCAGGGCAGATTGCTGATCGTCACCGAATTCGGCCGCATCGATGCCGAGCCCGGCGAGATCGTGGTGATCCCGCGCGGCGTCAAATTTCGCGTCGAGCTGCCGGACGGCCCCGCGCGCGGCTATCTCTGCGAGAATTACGGCGGCGCCTTCACGCTGCCGGAACGCGGCCCGATCGGCGCGAACTGCCTCGCCAATGCGCGCGACTTCCTCACGCCGGTGGCGTCCTATGAAGACAAGGACGCGCCGACCGAACTCTATGTGAAATGGGGCGGCGAACTCTATGTGACAAAGCTCGGCCACTCGCCCATCGATGTCGTGGCCTGGCACGGCAATTACGCGCCTTATAAATACGACCTGCGTACGTTCTCGCCGATCGGCGCCATCGGCTTCGATCACCCAGATCCGTCGATCTTCACGGTGCTTACCTCGCCGTCGGAAACGGCGGGCACGGCGAATATCGATTTCGTCATCTTCCCGGAACGCTGGATGGTGGGCGAAAACACCTTCCGTCCGCCGTGGTATCACATGAACATCATGTCGGAATTCATGGGGCTGATCTACGGTGTCTACGATGCCAAGCCGCAGGGTTTTGTCCCCGGCGGCATCAGCCTGCACAATATGATGCTGCCGCACGGGCCGGATCGCGAGGCATTCGATCATGCCAGCAATGGCGAACTGAAGCCGGTGAAGCTCACGGGCACCATGGCCTTCATGTTCGAGACGCGCTTCCCGCAGCGGGTCACCGAATATGCAGCAACGACACCGGCACTGCAGAGCGATTATGCCGATTGCTGGAACGGACTCGAAAAACGCTTCGATCCGGGCAAACCGTGAGGCGACATGAGCACACAGCCTGACGCTATCCTCTATGGCTATTTCCGCTCCACGGCCGCCTATCGCGTCCGCATCGCGCTGGGCCTGAAAGGCCTCGGCGCGGATCAGCATTATGTGCATCTGCGCAAGGGTGAGCAGACCCAGCCGGCCTATCGCAAGATCAATCCGGCCGGGCTCGTGCCCTACTTCATCGAGGGCGACCTGCATCTCGCGCAATCGCTCGCGATCATCGAATATCTCGATGAAACCCATCCGATGCCGCCGCTGCTGCCCAGGGGCGCCGCGGCGCGCGCCATCGCCCGCGAGATGGCGCAGGTGGTGTGCTGCGACATTCACCCGATCGGCAATCTGCGCGTGCTCAACCGCCTGATCGATCTGGGCGTCGATGACGCGGCTCGCACGGCCTGGTCGCAGCACTGGATCGCGGCCGGCTTCGACGCCATCGAGGCCCGGCTGGCCGGGCTCGATGCCGCTCCCTTCGCGTTCGGCGATCAGCCGACGCTCGCCGATATCTGCATCGTTCCGCAGGTGTTCAACGCACGTCGCTTCGGCCTCGATCTCGCACCCTATCCCCGCATTCGCGCCATCGATGCCGCTGCCGCGAAAGTCGAAGCATTTACCGCCGCCGAACCGGGCCGCCAGCCCGACGCCGAGTGAGACACCAACCGTCCGGACATCCCATGCATCCCAACGATCCCGCGCTCCGTTCCTTCATCGACGTCGATCCCACCTCCGACTTCCCGATCCAGAACCTGCCTTACGGCGTGTTTTCCACATCGGGCACGCCCCCGCGCGTCGGCGTCGCCATCGGCGATTTCGTGCTGGATCTTGCGGTCATCGAAGCTGCCGGCCTGCTCGATCTCGGCGGAGCCAAAGGCGTATTTGCGCAACCATCCATCAACGCTTTCATGGCGCTTGGCCCGAAACGATGGACAGCGACCCGCGCACGCATCAGCGCCCTGTTGCGCCATGACAATACCGAGCTGCGCGACGATGCCGCGTTGCGCGCGCGTGCAATCCTGCTGCGCAAGGATGTGACGCTGCATCTGCCGCTCACCGTTGCCGGCTTCGCCGATTTCTACTCGTCGAAGGAACACGCCACCAATGTCGGCATCATGTTTCGCGGCAAGGATAATGCGCTGCAGCCGAACTGGCTGCATATGCCCATCGGCTATAACGGCCGCGCTTCGACGGTGGTGGTCAGCGGCACCAAGGTGCCTCGCCCGCGCGGGCAGTTGAAGCCGCCGAATGTCGACGCGCCATCCTTCGGTCCGTGCAAGCGGCTCGACTTCGAGCTGGAGCTGGGCGTGGTGATCGGCCAGGCCTCCCCCATGGGCGGCATGCTCACCGAAGCGCAGGCGGAGGAGAGCATCTTCGGCTTCACGTTGCTGAACGACTGGAGCGCCCGCGACATCCAGCAATGGGAGTATGTCCCGCTCGGCCCATTCCTCGGCAAGAGCTTTGCCACATCGATCAGCCCGTGGATCGTGACGCGCGAGGCGCTGGAGCCGTTCCGCGTTCATGGCCCGGTGCAAGACCCCGCGCCGCTTCCGCATCTGCAGCAGCGCGGCGCCAATAATTACGACCTGCATCTCGAAGTCGATCTGCGCGGCGCCGGCACCTCGCAGCCGGTGCGGATTTCGACCACCAATTCAAAACTGATGTACTGGTCGTCGGTGCAGCAGCTCGTGCATCAGGCGTCCAATGGCTGCGCCATCGACGTCGGTGACCTGCTCGGCTCCGGCACGATCAGCGGACCGGAGAAGGATCAGCGCGGCAGCCTGCTGGAAATTTCCTGGAACGGCTCGGAGCCGCTCGACATGCCGGACGGCAGCAAGC
>WPCJ01020035.1_pt1 | contig 12927 bp, 11 predicted proteins | sample 5399831 | NCBI WGS metagenome assembly WPCJ01 (sample SAMN12869470, study PRJNA574797) | sludge metagenome | isolation source: wastewater treatment of pH10 | place: China:Beijing | collected 2019-05-20 | reverse complement strand
AACATATTGCCTCATCATATATTCAAGAATTTATATTCAAACGTCAGGAGCACAATTTATACTCACATTTAGTGATATTTGTGAATACCTAACAGTCTTACAGCAAAAGTTCTGATAAAATACTGCCCGTACCCTCACCTGTGGAATGGGCTTTTCCCAGCTCCACCTTAACAAAAACACCTCTCTCCAGGTTACCAAAACCAAACTCGACAGCCTCCAGAGAGCTGGGGTGGAGTTAATGATCCATATGTGCCCGAACTGCCATATCCAGTACGACCGCTACCAGCCTGTGATTGAAAAAGAGTTCGGGGTAGAGTACGACATGGTACACATGAATATTGCCCAGTTCGTAGCTCTCTCACTGGGAGCAGACCCCTACAAAGTATGCGGTTTCCAGACTCACTCCGTGCCTCTGGAAGGTTTTCTTGAAAAAGCCGGTATAATATAAAATCCCGTTTTAATGTTGAGCCGGTCACCTTTTTTATTTTGATTTTATTTTTTTTCAGGCACCTTTCATGCAGGGCTTACTTTTTCCCTGCCTTTATTCTGTAAATTTTGAAATCTCAGATCGACTTCTCCCAGCCCTGTCCCATATCAACAAGAGGCCTCAGCTCAATGATCTCGAAGGTGGCAGTTGCGTATATCATTTTTCCCGCTTCCTCTCCGGCCATTTTTGCGATCTGGCTTTTGATCATATCAAGCATCTCGCCCGACGTTGCAGATTCTTTCAACTTCATATAAACCCTGATACCTTTCCATGCCATAATATCTGCTCCCGGTTCCATTATCAGGAACATTGCGTAAGGGTTTTCCTGAAGGTTTGCAAACGTGCGGTTTTTCCCTGTTGCAACTACAACGGTCTTTTCATCGGTCATCTGAGGTGAACCGAAAACAGCCGAATCTACCTGTCCGTCTTTACTCGATGTGCTGAGAACCCCAATTCTCGGTTGCTTGTTAAAGTAGTCCATCAATTTTGACGTCATATTAAATCCCCTATCACAAACTTATTTTCTCGCTCTTCCCCTGAAAAATTGAATGAGCAGGCCGCTTGATCCGAAAATACTGCCCGGAAAAGAACTTTATTACATCTGCAAGCTGCGATAAATATGAGTCGTAAGTATGCTTAAAACTTCGCCTGATGAGTAAGAAGAGTTTTTCACTTTAAATTTACTTGGAATCCTCGTGATAAAAGACCGAGCATGAAATCTAACTGATTGCTCCAGGGTGGCGGAAGGTTTGAGAACTTCTTCCTGACCGGTCCGACATAAAAAATATCTGTTTTCCAGGTTCCACAGGGTACATTTAAAAAAGAAATAGAAAAGGATTGAATTGATCAGCGGTTACTAAAAAATGAAAAAAAGAATTCACGCTTTTTAGGCGGGAATCCCCATGTAAATTATATGAAGTTCCTCTGCGGCATCCTCAGCGCTATTGTACTGCCTGTCCGGAAGCACGCCAAGTCCCCGCAGTATGTCCGGGATTGCTCCGCTCTTCTTTGCTTGCCCAACGATGTCGTTCCTGTTTACAGGATAAGCTATGTTGTTTAATATCTTCTGAGTTTCCACAGGAAGTTCTCTAATAAATTTGCTTTTACTTTCAGTTTCCATGATATTTCCCCTTTACTTTTGTTCAGTCTCCTTTAAGTTTCCTGGTGGCATCTGCAGAATTTGTCTACTCCTTTTCCGGAGATTACTTCTATTTAGCAAATGTCATCCATGGTGTTATTTATCCTTCGAGCTTAACATCATCTTCCTTCTTTGCAGGAAAATCGATATCTGTTGAAGCTTTATGAAGGAAACCTAACTCTTTTGTTAGTATTAGTATCAATGATAATCTACTATTTAAATGTTAATACGTTAAAGCAATAATATATTAAAAATTAAGATTTTCTTACAACTTAGTGTTAATATATAATTTCTTACCAGTACTATTCTGAGTTAAAGTTAACAAAAAAACTAATAGTAACTCTTTATCTTTATAAATAGACAAATAGCATAAAGTCTTTGAGTGTCTCCGATTACGAATCTATTGTAGCGGCTTCGTTTTCCCAGCCCTATGGAAGATTACTTATTTAATCGAGGTTTTTTTGACGCCCTTTTTTAAAATTCGGCTGGTTCAACTGAGAATACTAACAGACAACGGTAGAACATAAACGAATAGCTGATTAAGTATACCTATTGATTTTTGTAAAAACGTTCCTTTATAGTACTGGTCTCAAATGTCTATACTTAATCCTGGAATTAATCAAAATGTGTCTACGCTTGATCACGGAAGTAATCCAATATATGTTTTAAATAAATTTTAAGTGATGTTGAGCAGTCCCTCTCAGTTTTAAGTGTAACTACGAGAGTAACTAAAATGGAGCATTAGTTGTTGTTCCGGAAAAATGGTAAACATAGAATTCTATGCTAACTTTGAAATTTTTAATCTGAATCTTTCTTTTAGTTTGAAACAATTTTTCGCTTAAGTAATTTAATATAAGTGTGAAATAGTATTAAATTTCACAGTAATTGCAATTTTTGAACGTTATCTTATAGTCGATGTCGGTAAACAATAAATATTGATTCTGGCTGCAAGGAGAACCTCCCATGAAAGTATTGATTGTAGATGACGACCCCTCATTTTTAGAGCTATCAAAGACATTCTTAGAAATTTTCCACGACATACCCTCCGATACTGTGGACTCTGCAAGAGAAGCTCTCAATATGTTAGAGAAAGACTCCTATGATGTGATAGTTTCGGACTATGATATGCCTGTTATGAATGGTATTGCACTCCTGAAGACTATCCGTGATAAAAGAATCAACATTCCTTTCATCCTATTTACGGGAGTTGGAGAAGAACTCATGCACCAGGCAATGAAAAATGGTGCAGACTCTTTCATTCTCAAAACCAGTGACCCCAAAACCCAGTATTTAGAGTTATCAAAACAAATATGGAAGATTGTAAATAAGTCACAGTACGGAACTTAATCCAGGTCCTGGTGTTGCAATTTCAAAGTATGTTTAAGAAACCTGACATTTGAACCTGTCCAGTGACCAGGGATTTTCCATTAATAAGGGATTTACTTTAGATTACTTATGAGTTAATCCCAAAACTCAGAATTAGTTCTCTGAGTTCCGTATTCCGAAAATTAATCAAGTTTCTGATTATGGAAATAATTCAAAAAATTTTATGACCTGAGAATAAAATTAGTTTTGGGATGAGCTTAACATATAATCCCATCAAGAATTTTTGGTTTTTGATAAGAAATAGACTCAGTTTTATTGTTTTCTGAAATCTCCAGATTCTGCAAATACTTTCTAAAGCCGATGAGATAACCTTTTTATCTTCCTACGTCTCATAAGAAGCCCTGCTTCAATCTCGTCTTCAGCTTTGGTTAGTAACTCATCAGGAGATTTATTTACCCGATCAGTATAATCGTGCATACCCTGAAGATAGATTTTCTTTGTGTTAGCAGACCGGTTTGATGTATCAAAAGCCACTCGGTTATAAGCGGATTATTACTAAGGTCTCTAACTCCAATAATATTCCTAAATTAATAGATATATTGCCGTTAGACATAATAGACATTTCATTATAGTGAGTTCTAAAACCTGAATTCTTCACCATACTCATTCATTGTTTGATTATCGTAAGTTATCGTTTGATTATCGGAAAGGAGGCTTACTTTTGGGAACAATAAGCGAAAAAATCTTTTCCCGGGCAGCAGGAAAAGAGGCAAATGCTAACGATTTTGTGCTGGCAGATGTAGATTACGCAATGGCGCATGACGGCACTTCAGTACTTGCAGTAAATGCTTTTAAGGAAATGGAGATGGAAAAGGTCTGGGATCCTTCAAAGATTGTAATTCCTTTTGACCATATTGCCCCTGCAAACACCGAGACTTCAGCTACCCTGCAGAAAGAGATCAGGGAATGGGTGCAGGAGCAGGGAATACCCAACTTCTATGAGGTTGGAGAAGGGATCTGTCACCAGGTGCTTCCGGAAAATGGCTTTGCACTTCCAGGAAAGCTGGTTGTCGGGGCTGACTCGCATTCCTGCACATACGGAGCTTTCGGAGCTTTCGCAACAGGGGTTGGAGCGACCGACATGGCTGAAATCTTTGCTACGGGAAAGCTCTGGTTTAAAGTACCCGAAAGCTTCAGGATGACGGTCGAAGGCAGTCTTGAAAAAAACGTCTACGCAAAAGACCTTACCCTTTACCTGATCGGAAAAACCGGGATTGCCGGTGCAACCTACAAAGCAGTTGAATTTTACGGACAGGTTATCAGTGAACTTTCGGTCTCCGGAAGGATGACGCTCTGCAACATGGCAATCGAGATGGGTGCAAAGACCGGAATTGTCCCTCCTGACGAAAAGACCTTTGATTTCCTGAAAAACAGGGCAGTTGCTCCTTATGAACCTGTGTATTCAGACCCTGATGCTTCTTATCTTAAAGAGTTTGTTTATGATGCCGGAGACATAGAGCCCCAGGTCGCCTGCCCCCACCAGGTGGATAACGTAAAGCCAGTAGGGGAGGTTGAAGGGACTCACGTGGACCAGGTCTTTATAGGGACATGCACCAACGGAAGGCTTGAAGACCTCGAAGTAGCAGCATCAGTCCTGAAAGGAAAAAAGGTTGCAGTCAGGACAATCATAATCCCTGCATCCCGCTCAACCCTCCTTGCAGCAATCAAGAATGGGACAATGGAAATCCTGCTGAAAGCCGGTGTGACCCTTGCAACCCCTGGCTGCGGGCCCTGCCTTGGCGCTCATCAGGGCGTTCTCGGGGAAGGCGAAGTCTGTGTTTCAACCGCAAACAGAAACTTCAAAGGCAGGATGGGAAAAGACGGCTTTATCTATCTTGCGTCTCCCGCAACCGCAGCAGCTTCTGCACTTACAGGCGAAATCACTGACCCGAGGAAGATCTAAAAGAAGAAAAGATCTAAGAGAAGAAAAAATCTAAGAGAAGAAAAATCTGAAAGGCAGTCTTCACGGCTGCCCTCTCGATTCTTCCTGAAACCGGTTTTTGTCTCAGATCCGGGTTTGATTACCATATCCAGGGATTTTACCAGCTAGCCCGGAAGTTCTCCAAAAAAATAAGAAACAAATCAACGGCTTTTCCACTCTATATTTATATTTCCTTTTTTCTTCCGTGGTAACAGTATGAAAATTCATCTTAAATCCAGATAAAATTTATACCATGAATTCCATATTTCTAAACAGGAGGGAATAACAATAACTGAAGAACTTAGTCACGATAACCTTTCCCACTTGATTGAACACTGGATTGAACATAACGACAGCCATATACAGAGTTTTAGAGAATGGGCTCAGAAAGCCAAAAAAGATGGTTTTCTTGAAGCTTCAGAAGAAATTCTTGAGGCTGCTAACAAAATGGAGGAAGCAAACAAACTCCTTGGCAAAGCAAAGGAAGGGCTTTTCCATCTCCATGAACACAAATAACTTTGATATTTAAATACCTGCAAAGAACATATTTTTAAAATTTATGTGCCGGGTTTGTTCCCGTCATCTTTTCTCTTTTGTTTTTTTATTAATTTCGGCTCTTCACCGGGTTTAACATGCAATTTTTTCCCTGGTTAGAAGTGACTTCATGTCCTTTAACTCTTTAACCAGCTCTCCTATTTCCGGTTCCTGCAGGTATTTAACAAAACCCTGCTCTTCTTCAGGGCACAGGTCATCACTGCTCAATAGCTCTTCAATCAGATTTTCTCCAAGCAGGCATGCTGCAGGGTTGTTCTTACTTTCAGTATTTTTCATTTCAGCTGGACTGGTGCTGGAATCTCTATCCGGGATCTTATTTTCACTTAATTTCACTGCTGAGAAAGAGGACACGGTTTTTGATTTATCTTCTTTCTGCGGAAAAACCGTATCTTCGTCTTTTTTCCCGATTACGTTTATCCTGTCTCCTTTTCCCTCAATATCTACAGTCACAGCCTGGATAATATCAGATGCCATATCTTGTGAGACCTTTTCTTCAGGTGTACTGCTTTCAGGTGTCTTATCCTCAGGTGTGTTAATTTCAGATACATTATCTTCAGGTGTGTTAATTTCAGATACATTATCTTCAGATGCATCATTTTCAGATATATTATCTTCAGATTTTTTATTTGCCTCTTCGGCTTTTATTTTCATCCCTTTGTCTTTTGCCTCTGAAATTTCAAAACCTTCCCCAGGCGCAGAATCTCCCTGAACTTCAGGAGTTTCGGCTATTGTTTCAGGTATTTTTATATATTCTTTTCTCGGAAGAGGGGGAAATATTTCTTCTCTCCAGGGATATTCTGTTATTTCTTCACATTTCTCTTTTCCTATTTTCCGGATAAGATGAATCCGGGTTTCTATTCCCTTTTTCTCCCGGTTCAGTTTTTCTATTTCTTTTTTAATATTTTCTCTCTTTTTTGCCAGATCCTCAAGATCTGCACTGCCTGTGCATTCAGTTTCGGGCTTTTCCGGCTTAACTATTAAATTCTTTAAGCCGCCGATTTTCAGCCCCTTGAATCCGTTTTCCTTCAGTTCCCTTAACCCGCCTATGCTTATATTTTTTAAACTTTCCATTTCTTTACCCCCCAACAATTCTGATTAATCCCGATTTCAAAAATCTTTTCTGCCGCTTTCTTTAATTCTCTTTAAACTACTTTCTTTAATTCTCTTTAAACTCCTTTTTCATAACTCCTTTTTTCATAACTCCTTTTTTCATAAACTCTTTTTTCATAAACTTTTTTTCATAAATTCCCTTTTCATAAACTACTTTTTTTATAAACTACTTTTTTCAGGCACATTTTTATTTTTCTGAATAAAACTCCGTTCATATCTGGAATGTGAACACCCTGGATACTACCGGAGGGATAAGGATCATGCAGAGCCCTGAAATTCCGGACATCAGCCCCCCATAGAATAAAAGTTTGTAATTTCCCCCTCCTTCTACAATCTTCACCACGAGCGTATTTGAAATTGTCAGGATAATTATCACGGAAAAAGTGAATTTGTAAAGCAGGGGCACGCTTTCTGCCACATTAAACATGCTCATGCCCATTCCGGACATCCCGTTCATACTCCCTTCTGCGGACATATAAGCCTCGCTCATCTTTGAGACAAGCCCGCTAAACCTTGAAATTATTTCCATTACAAAAATAAGAAGCCCGACCATAACAGCATGAAGGGTTAAGGCAAGACCCTTGAATCCGGAACTTACAAGCTGCCTCTTCATCCTGAGCAGGACGATTGCCAGGCTTGAAGCTGAAACTATATTCCCTATTTCAGCGGGATCGCCTCCCAGCTCGACCGCATCGTTAAAGATCCTTGAGGACCTGTTTATCAGCTCTGATCCTGTTTCGCCTATGAATTTTTCCCAGCAGAGCCTGGACTTAAACCCCATGGAAAGGCCTTTGTGAAGTTCTTCAACTCCTGGCTTGAGACAGCCTATGGTTTCCCGGTCGAGGTTTTCCATAGCACTCCTTATAGTGATTCCTGTTGTCCCGGCAAGGGTTCCCAGAGTTTTTATAAATGCAGGAAAACTGCTGTCCCTTTCATCTATTTTTCTGTCATCAGCCACCGCAAGGACACCTATCGGAAGAGTAAAGAACGGAACTCCAAGCAGGATGTATTCTTTTCTGGCCCCGAGCAGAATCAGGGCAGTAAGAAAAAGTGCACCCAGAGGGAGCAGGACCCGGCTCAGAAACTTTATCCTTTCCTGTTCCCTGGACTTACGGCTGAGGGCATGCAATTTCTTTTCTGCCGGAGCCGCCTTATATATTATGTAAAGGGCAAGCCCGCATATGAAGAGAGTCAGCAATACAATAAGGAACGCAATGGTTTCTATGTTCTCTATATTGTAGATCATGACCGAAACAAGGATTATGGTAACAACAAGAGTTACGGAAACCATCAGGGCAGTGTATCCGTCAGTCCATTTTTTCAGGGATTCTATGCTCCTTTCGTATGCGTTGGAATAGATCTCTTCCCTTGTGATCTTTTCCTGTTTGAGGAAATTTTTCTCAGGCTCTCCTGAAGAAAGGATGTTTGCCATCCTGCCGAACAGTTTTGAAAGATAGGCATCCTTTAATTTCTGGGAAATGTACTTGCATGCTTTTGCATACTCATATCCCCATTTTGAAGCAAGGATATGTATCTGCCAGAAATATTTTGAAGCTTCATACTCCTTCTGTCTCCCTGCATAATCAAATATCCTGTCCCTTTCGATATCCGCGGTTGAGATAGCTGCCATATACGTCAGCAGGAAGAGCATATCATCATTGACCCTTTCAACGACTTTTGTGCTCTTCAGTTTTCGGGCAAGACTGAAATACCCTTCAACTCCCCGCTTCGCAGAATTTATTTTTAAGTACGGAGCCATCTCTGCATAATTCATGATATTACCCCCGCTTCCTCAAGCTGGATCAGGGTAGTAAACAGGTCATAGAAATTCGTAATATTTGCCTGGTGGATTTTTCTCAGGATTTTTGATCTCCTGTCAAGCTCAGAGTATATCTTCCTGACCTGGGTTTCGGGAATTCCCATTCGCGGGGCAATTTTATGTTCCAGAAGGTAGGAGTTGTTTTTTCCCGTGAATTTGAACGTATCTGTCGCAGGGTCCCATTTGAAAATATCCATAAAATTAAAAGCCTGGTTCACAGCATCATAGCCAACTATCTCGTTTATGCTCAGTACCCTTCTCCCAAGCCCTTTCCCGGGGACGTTTACAGCACTCTGGATAATAACCACATTCAGGTTATCCACATAATTTTTGGGCACATTTATGGGGTCTCCGGTAAGCCTCTGGATCAGTTTTTCAACCGATGCTGCATGGAACGTTGACATTACCGGGTGCCCTGTCTGCATCGCCTGAAATGCTATACTTCCCTCAACCCCGCGGATCTCTCCTATCATAATCTCATTCGGGCGCTGTCGCAGGGCTGCCTTAAGGAGGTCAAACATGGAAACATCAGACCCGCTGTCGTCCCTCGTAGTCCTTGTAACCTCACGGGTCCAGTTCTTGTGGGGAACCTGCAATTCCGGTGTGTCTTCTATAGAGACTATTTTTGAATCCGGAGGAAGGAAAGTGGTCACAGCGTTCATCATTGTGGTCTTCCCGGAAGCTGTTTCTCCCGAAACAAAACAGTTCATCCCTGCCCTGAGCATCATCCACATGTATGCAGCCATTGTATAGTCAATTGTACCGAACTCTACAAGTTCGAGGATTGAAATTGGGACTCCCATGAATTTCCTGATTGTAAAATTGCTCCCACGTTTTGATACATCTTCTCCGAATACGATATTAATCCTTGACCCGTCCGGAAGAGCCGTATCTACTATAGGGTCCCTGTAGGTGATCGGCTTTCCTACTTTTTCGGACATCTGTATGACAAAAGAATTGAGTTCTTCAATTTCCTCAAACGAGATTGTTGTTTTAAGGGACGAAAATACCTTATGCTCAACAAAGATCCTTCCAAGACCGCTGCAGCTTATATCTTCTATGTTTGAGTCAAGCAGTAAAGGTTCGAGCACTCCCATCCCCACCTTATCCCTGACCATCCGATATTTGATTGCATTGAATTCCTGAGGAGTTACGGAAATTTTCTTCGGTTTTCCTGAACCGAATAATTTACCGGCTCCCTTAAGGTTTTCGATAAATCCAGTTTTTCCGTCATTCTTTCCTTCTTTCAGGGAATCTTTTTCCTTATTTTTTTTCTGATCTGTATCTTTTTGATTTTGTCCGCCTTTTTCTTCTGATTTTCCGGGTTTTTCCTTCAAATTCTCTTTTACATCACAGGTCTTTTCAAGAGCCTTTACGAGAAGTTTCTTTTTTTCCTCAGGGTCATTTGTATTAATTTCCTGGTCATGTATCACGTCAATGAGTAATTTTTCCACTTCCTCAAGCATGCTGTCCAGTTTTTGGAACAGGCAGGGCTCTATGGGAATGTAGTAATTCCTTACGTCTTCCTTATCCGGATATATATGAACAGCAAGCCCTTTTCCGGCAGGATAAATCAGATTGGGGCGTTTAATGCTTTTCATGGACCTGGAAATTCTCGGGTAGAACTCCGGAAATCCTATTTCTTCTGCTGGAAGCCTGCAGATATAATCAAGGATATGGTGATTTTCTTCCCTGCCAACGAACTCCTGCATTTCCGGAGAAAGGATTGCATATACCTCTTTTCTGGAACGCCCCCCATTCTCCGGTGCAGGCAACGGGTTAAAAGGCAGAGCTTCCATCTAGATTCCTCATTCGGGTTTTTCTTTCCGGGAACCATCTCTCCGGACGCTTTTTTCATTTTTTCAGGCTTTAATCTTTGAAACAGGAATTATTTTCAGCCCGAATTCACTGTCCACATCAAAGCTAAGCAGATTTCCCGTAGTTTTCCTGGCACCCCTCAGTTTCTGGATTTCCATAGTTTTTATCCACTGGTCCCCAACCTGCTCTATCCTGAGTTCCAGACAGGCGCTGCAAACTGACCTCAGCCTGTAGAGTACCGCCTGCGAAAAAGCGTACCCGTGCACGCTGATGAGAATGGTTTTTCCCCTGTCACAAAGTTTTACACATTCCGTAAAGAAGTTTAACACCGCATTTTCCGAGGCATTAACTGCAAAAATTGTAAGGGAATCTATAAGGACCAGTTCTTCTTCACATCTCTGTATGCATTCGAGAAGCACCTGCAGCAGGCTCTCACTTAAACGCGGGTTTTCTTCAACATAACCTGCATTGATTTCAAATATCTTTGACCTCCCTATTATGAAATAGTCCGAAATCCCGCGCTTTAAGCTCTCCATCTGGTTAAGGACTTCTTTTGAGGTCTTTTCCGTTGTCAAAAAAAGCACAGTTTTATCCTGGTTAAGGGCTCCCCATATTATCTGCTGCAGAAAAATAGATTTGCCACTGTCATTTGCACCTTCAAGGAGGCAGAGTGAACCCGCAGGAATACCCCCTTCCAGTCTCCTGTCTATTTCCAGATTTCCGGAGGATATAAACTCCAGAAGCTCTTTCTCTTCCTCTTCTATCAGGCAGCCAGGTTCCTCTTCACAAAAAAATTCTTTTCCTAATACTGCTACTTCCCCTTTGTTTATTTCCATGTCTCTCCCCCCTTCTCAGACCTGTCAATCCCTGAGGTCCCTTAAAAGTCCCTTGGCTTCTCGCATCTGGCTTTACAGCCAGCTTTACAGGAACAGGTTTGTTGCCTGTGTGAGTTATTCGCAGAATATTACTATCTCTAAATATTACTATCTTTGATTATTACTGTCTTTGAAATTACAATCTCTGAAATTACGATTTCTGAAATTAATGTCTCGGATTATTACTATCTCTGAAATTAATATCTCGGATTATTACTATCTCTAAATATTAGTATATTTGAATAATGTTTACTCGACTTGAAAGATCATCCTTTGAAATACCATGAAGCTTTTACTCCATTCGGGGCAGTCACAAGAAGCCATTTAATGCTGGAATAGCCGGAAAGGTCTGAAGCGTTCAGCCGGACAATCAGTTCCATCTCCTCTCCCGGGTCAAAGACTCCGGGGTTTATGAGGTCCGGAATGATTCCCATTTTTGTCCAGTTGTTTTCGCAAAGGACTTCTTCCTGATAGGGGATCCATACCGTCTCCATGCTGTTCGATTCCTTTTCATAGGCAACTATTATGTCCATATAAGTGAAGTCCCCGATTTTTGTCGAGCCTGTGTTTTTCAGGGATACAAGAATGTCCACTCCATCTGTGGAGACGTTTTCAGCACCTTTAACCTCTATTTCGGTCTTCAGAATTTCATTTCTGTTTTCCTGCATTTCAATAACCGAATTTGAGAGCCCGTTTGCCATGTAAAACCCCCCTTTAGAGCAGACGTAAGAGGCTAGAAGGATGGTTGCAACCGAAATCATTGCTGCAATTATTGACCCGAACCCCATCACTCGAACCCCTTATTAAACCGTGAAATAGGCCTCTTCAGAAACCCCGTTGTATGTATTGAACTTAATGAAATATTTTTTCCCGCTTACAGGCAGACCTGAAGGTTTAATTTTTACGCATAGAGTTTCCCCTTTATCCCAGTCACTGTCCCCCCCCTGTTCGATAAGATAACTCCACCCTGGGGCCAGATTCCCGTTTTCGTCATAGGGGATATGCTCAAAGTTCCCGACCTCTCCGAAAAAGAGGTCTGAATCGGGAAGTGTGTATGAGGGTATTTCCTTACATCCCACATTTTTTATCCATACATGAATTTCCGTACCTTCATCCCCTCTTGCTTCATGCAGGATTTCGATATCTGTCATGATCTGGTCTCCCATAGAATCCGTTCGGCTCATTATAGGGTCTCCGGCAGAGATGACGGAGGGGTAGACAGCTGAAACAAACCCGAATGCACAAATGACGGATGCTATTGTCAGAATTGCAGAGCTTATCGATTCCCCACCCAATTTTCGACCCCCGCTTTACTTTTCCGATCTTTAGACCGGAGAAATTGATTTTGATTTTGATTTTGATTTTGATCAGCCGGTTTATCAGGCTGGCCAATGTATGATTTGAAGCTGTATCAAACAGGACAATGCTAAATGGGCAATGCCAGATGATACCGTTAATAAAGATGACAATTTCTCAATTATAGAATCTTAATTTACGAAGATTTGATTTTAGTTTATGAAAGTTTGATTTGATTTACGAAGATGTATCTACCTGCGTCAAATGCGCCGCCTGGTATCAGATTTACCGGAAGCGGCTCGTTTTGACCTCTCAGCTTTCTGAGGCTTAAATTCAACTGAGACAAGCCCTGTTTTTTTCTCATTTTCTTTATCTCTCCAGCCCGGAGTTTCATAAAATGGCTGGATATTCTTCCTGAAGCCTTCAGGGCTCAGGATTGCACTCAACTGCGAAAGTACAGTTATGTTATCTTTCATACTGACCCTGTCTTCTTCAGCGGGCTCTTCAATTGAGAGGTTTGCA
>WPCJ01295265.1_pt1 | contig 12929 bp, 14 predicted proteins | sample 5399831 | NCBI WGS metagenome assembly WPCJ01 (sample SAMN12869470, study PRJNA574797) | sludge metagenome | isolation source: wastewater treatment of pH10 | place: China:Beijing | collected 2019-05-20 | reverse complement strand
GCGCCTGCATTTCGCCGATCTCGAATCGCCCGAGGAAATCGGCCGCAAGGCCGGTGAACGGGCCGTGCGCCGGCTGAACGCCCGCAAGGCCAGGACCGGCACGGTCGACGTGGTGTTCGATCCGCGCGTGGCGCGCGGCATCGCGGGCCATCTGGCAGGCGCGATCAACGGCGCTTCCGTCGCGCGAAAGACGAGCTTCCTGCGCGATAGGATGGGCCAGCAGGTGGCGCCAGCCGGCATCACCGTGACCGACGAGCCGATGCGCGTGCGCGGGCAGGCATCGCGGCCGTTCGACGGGGAGGGCGTTGCCGGCGAGAAGCTGCTGATGGTGGAAAAGGGCATCCTCAACCACTGGTTCCTGTCGACTTCGGCGGCGCGTGAACTTGGCCTTGTCACCAATGGCCGCGGCGCTCGCAGCGGTTCGCAGGTTTCGCCGTCATCCACCAATCTCGCCATCGAACCGGGTGACCGTTCGCCCGAGGAGTTGATCGGCGCCTTGAGGAGCGGCTTCTATGTGACGGAAGTGTTCGGCCAGGGCGTCAACATGGTGACCGGCGAATACAGCCGTGGTGCATCCGGTTTCTGGATCGAGAATGGCGCACTCACCTATCCGGTCTCCGAGGTGACGATCGCCTCGAACCTCAAGACGATGTTCCTCGGGCTCGTGCCGGCCAATGACCTCGACCGCGAATACGGCACTGCCGCGCCGACATTGCTCATCGAAGGAATGACCCTTGCCGGAAGTTGATGCAGCGAGCCGCACCGGCGTGGATGAAGACCTTGCCTTGTTGCGTGACGCTGCACGCGAGGCCGGCGCGATCGCGCTGCGTTATTTCGGCAAGAACCCGGAAGTCTGGATGAAGGGCGGCACGTCTCCGGTGAGCGAGGCCGATTATGCGGCAGACACCTATCTGCGCGATACGCTGCTGGCGGCCCGGCCGGATTATGGCTGGCTGTCGGAAGAAACAGCTGATGGTCCGGAGCGCCTGAGGGCGCGTCGCATCTTCGTCGTCGATCCGATCGATGGAACGCTTGGCTTTCTCGATGGCCAGAAATTCTGGTGTGTCAGCGTCGCGGTGGTCGAAGATGGCAAGCCGATCGCCGGTGTGCTCGAATGTCCGGCAGCTAGCGAAACCTATTGGGCGACCCCTGGCGGGGGTGCCTACCTCAACGGCGAGCGCATCAAGGTTCGCAACACGCCGGCCGTTGCTGAGCTGGGTGGGCCGAAAGCCTTGCAGGACCTGGTGCCGGAGCCCTGGCAAGGAAGGCTGAAGCGCACGACCTATATCCCGTCCCTGGCTTATCGGCTGGCGATGATCGCCAAGGGCAGTCTGGACGCGACTTTCGTCAAGCCGAATGCGCATGATTGGGATATCGCTGCCGCCGAGCTCATTCTGCGTGAGGCGGGCGGGCGGCTGATCGACAGCCAAGGGACCACGCCTGCCTTCGGCAAGGAGAAGGTCAGCCATGGTGCGCTGGCCGCTGGAAGCGGCGAAATGGTCGCGATGATGGCGGGCGTGATTTCCGGCCACGCCGGCTGAGGCGTTTCATAGGTTTCAAAATTGGCGGCTTTGGTCTAGACCAAGCACCAAATCACATGATGTGAAGGACGGACATGACCGGGGAAGACGGAAAGAAACAGCTTTTGCACCTGGTGTTCGGTGGCGAACTGACGACGCTGGGCGGCAGCGAGTTCCGCGATCTCGACGCGCTCGACATCGTCGGCATCTATCCCGACTACCAGTCGGCGCTGAACGCCTGGAAGTCCAAGGCGCAGGCCAGCGTCGACAACGCGCATATGCGCTATTTCGTCGTGCACCTGCATCGCCTGCTCGACCCACAGGGCCAGGCCAGCGCGTGACGATGGAAGAACAGGTGGCGAAACCGCAGGCCGATCAGCCCGCGGCCGAACGGAAACGCTCCAACAGCGCGCTGAAGCCGCTGTGGAAGAAGGTTCGCGAGCCGCTTGCACAGTCTCGTTTCGTCAAGGGCCTGATCGTCAGCCTGTTCACGCTGACGATGCGCTTCATCCGGCTCACCAATCCTCGCCTCGCACAGTCTGCCAGGTTCAGCGACAAGGAATATGAAGGCATCGAGCCGGGCATCATCGCGCTGTGGCACGGTCAACACATCCTGATGCCGGCTTTCTACCCTTCGAAGCGTGGACTGGTCGCCATGGTCTCGCGCAGTGCCGATGCCGAGATCAACGCTCAGGTGATCGAACGCTTCGGTATCGAGACCGTGCGCGGGTCGGGTGGCCGGGCGGATGCCCGCCATGTCGACAAGGGTGGAGCCAAGGCACTGATCGGCCTGAAGAAATCGCTGATGGCCGGCAAGAATGTCTGCATGATCGCCGATATTCCGCACGGCACCCCGCGCGATGCCGGCCTCGGCGTTATCCTGCTTGCCAAGTTGTCGGGGCGTCCGATCATCCCGGCAGCACTTGCCACCAGCCGTCGCAAGGTTCTGGAGAAGAGCTGGGACAAGACCACCATCAACCTGCCGTTCGGCCGCTCGGCGATCGCGGCTGGCGAGCCCATCTTCGTGGCGAGCAATGCCGACGAGGCCGAGATGGAACGCAAGCGTGTCGAGCTCACCGACGCGCTCAATGCGGCTACCGCCAGGGCCTACCATATGGTGGATGCGCCACGATGAGCGAGCGCTGGGCCCGGGTGATGCTTTCGCTCTACCGCGCAGCCGGTTCGGCCGCCTATCCCTTGGCTGGTCCCTATGTCGCCTGGCGTGCCTCCAAGGGTAAGGAAGACCGTGCCCGCAGCCGCGAGCGCTACGGCGTTGCCAGCCAGGAGCGACCGGACGGGCCGTTGATCTGGGTGCATGCGGCAAGCGTCGGCGAAACCAACGCGGTCGTGCCGCTGGTCCGCTCAATCCTCGACTATGGCGTGACAGTGGTGCTGACCACCGGAACCGTCACTTCGGCGAAACTGGTGACAGAGCGGCTGGGTGATCGCGTCATCCATCAATATGTGCCGCTGGACCTGAGGCCGGCGGTGAGCCGTTTCCTCAATCACTGGCATCCCGACCTCGTCATCATCGCCGAATCCGAGATCTGGCCGAACACCATCCTTGAGCTCGGCGCGCGCAGTGTGCCGCAGGTGCTGGTCAACGGGCGGCTGTCGGACCGTTCCTTCGCTTCGTGGAAGAAGCGTTCCAACATCGCCGAGGCGCTGTTCGAGAATCTTGCCCATGTCGTCGCGCAATCGGAAGTCGACGGAGAGCGTTTCCGAGCCCTCGGTGCGCGGCCGGTGACAGTTTCCGGCAACCTGAAGGTCGATACGCCGCCGCCGCCGGTGAACGCAGGTGAATTGGCCTTGCTGAGCCGCCAGATCGACGGGCGCCCGACCTGGGCCGCGATTTCCACCCATGACGGTGAGGAAGTTATCGCCGCCGAAGTACACAAGACCCTGGCGTCGCGCCATCCCGGCCTGCTGACCATTGTCGTGCCGCGCCACCCAAACCGCGCCGAAGAGCTCATCGAGGCGTTCGCCGGAATGGGGCTTACCGTTGCACGGCGCAGTCTGGACGACCAGATCACGCCTGATGTCGACATCCTGCTCGGTGACACGATCGGTGAGATGGGACTCTATCTCAGGCTCACCGAGATCGCTTTTGTCGGCCGTTCATTGACGTCGGAAGGCGGACAGAACCCGCTCGAACCGGCGATGCTCGAGACAGCGGTGCTTGCCGGTCGCAATGTGCAGAATTTTCGCGATTCCTATCAAAGGCTGCTGGATGCCGGGGCTGCCAAGCTGGTGCGGGATCGCCCGATGCTGGCTGGCGCTGTCAACTTCCTGCTCTCCAATGAAAGTGCGCGCCGCGATATGATGGCGGCCGGTGCGGCGACCGTCGAGCAGATGCGTGGCGCGCTGGCCACCACGCAGAGGGCGCTCGAGCCTTATATCCAGCCGCTTGTCGTCAAAGCACGTCTCAAGGCGGCGGGAGGCCGCTAGCATGGCGAGCGAAGCGCCGCCGTTCTGGTGGGAGAAACCGGACTGGCGCGCGCATCTGCTTTCACCCGTCTCCTGGATCTATGGCGCAGTTGCCGGCCGCCGCATGCGCTCGGCGAAACGCGAAAAGATCGATGCACCAGTGCTTTGCGTCGGAAATTTCACAGTCGGCGGTTCCGGCAAGACGCCGGTCGCCATTGCGCTTGCCAGGCACGCGAAACAGCAGGGACTGAAGCCCGGCTTTCTGTCGCGCGGCCATGGCGGCTCCTTTGCCGAGCCGCATATCGTCGATCCGGATCACGATGCGGCCAAGCATGTCGGTGATGAGCCGCTGCTTCTTGCCGAACACGCGCCGGTGGCGGTGTCGCCGAACCGTGCCGCCGGGGCGCGCATGCTGATCGAGAAAGCCGGCTGCGATTTTCTCATCATGGACGACGGCTTCCAGAGCGCGCGCATCCACATCGATTTTGCGCTTGTCGTGGTGGATGCCCGCTATGGTATCGGTAACGGCCGGGTCATTCCAGGCGGACCGCTAAGGGCGCCGGTGCTCACGCAGCTTCTCTATGCGGATGCCTTGCTCAGGATGGGCGAGGGCAGTGCTGCCGATGCGGTGGTGCGGCAGGCAGCACGTGCCGGCAAGCCGATCTTTGCCGCGCGTGCCCGGCCACGCGACGCCAAGATGCTCGTCGGGAAGCGTCTGCTCGCCTTCGCTGGCATCGGCCATCCGGAAAAATTCTATGACACGGTGGTGGAAGCTGGCGGCAAGGTGGCGCTCAGCCGATCATTCCCCGATCATCATGTCTATGCGGAGGATGAACTCGCTGAATTGCTCTCGACGGCCAATGCTGCGGATCTTGGGCTCGTCACAACGGCCAAGGATGCGGCACGCCTGCGCCATGGCGCGACGCCGCCCGGATTCCTGGAAAAGCTCAGTGTGCTTGAGATCGAAACGGTGTTCGAGCCGGACCACACGCCACAGCGTATTGTCGATGAGACCCTCGAAGCCTGGCGCAGGCGACGCGTGGGCGGATAGGTTCCTGGAAAGAACAGTCGTCAGCTGCGCTTGCGCAGATCCGGGTTGGATTCGATTTCGCGCTGCAGTGAAGCCGCTGCGCTGACGTAAGGTTCCTGCCGAGCCACGCTCCAGTACTTCAATTCGTCGAGCGCAATGTTTTCGCCGGTAACGGCGCAGCGCACGAAAGCGCCCGGGCTGGTGACCTGGAAATCGCCGTCCAGATAGCGAATGCGGGCTTCCCGGCCACCGGGACCTTCGAAACGGTTCATCATCACGATCGACCTGTGCTCACACGGCCAAGCTTGTTGACAACTCCTGACCTCAAGCGTTTCCGCCACAAAATACAGGCAAGGTCAAGCAGGGCACCAGCTTCACACAACGCAGACGGCCTACTCTCGGGCAAAATGCCACTTGGATCATCATGGTCGCTGCCATCTCCCGCCTCGCTTCCCTGCTCAAGCAGGCAACGGCCGGCGACATGCCACTCCCGACGGCCAGGCCTGATCCCGCCAAAACAGAGCTGATCAAGACGCTCGTCGCGCCCCGCGCACCACTTGGCGCGGAACCGATGCCGTCGCTGGCACCGCCGCTCGTCGTGCCGGGCAGAGTTGCGGCGATGCAAAAGGAAGTGTCATCTCAGATCATCGAGGCCTACCGCGCGGCGCTCGACCTGGAGGAATCGGTACCGATCAATCAGCGGCCGTCGACGGCGAGGGAAACTGGCGCGGAACCGGAGGTTCGACCTCAGTCGGGGTTGCCTGCCGGCCGGGATGACGCGAGCATCCGCAATCAACCATTGCCAGCCTATGCGCTTGCCTTGCCGCTGTCGGCAGCGGCCAGGCAGATTCAGGAAGAGGAGGCTGCCACGGGGAAGAGACGGTCGGTGCAGGCGAAGGCGTCACACTGGACATCGGAGGACGCCCCGCTGGGCGCGGCGATCAATGCCCGCACGATTGCCTTCGGGTTTGCGGCGTTGGCCCTGTTGCTGTTGATATTCCTTTTGGTGTTTTAGCTTCGGGCAAGCATCTCACGCTCCGCGTCCAGAAAACTCTGGAAGCGTTCCGACGGGACGCTGGCCGCTTCAGCGATACGCCGGGCGAGTTCCACGGCTGCGGCGCGCGGTTTTCCCGCCGGACGATCGAGCCAATAGGACACCGGGTTGAGTGCGGTGCGTCTGTCGACGGCCACGACACGTCCCGCCGAGACCTGACCTTCGGCCAGGGGCGGTCGGGCAAGGGCAATGCCAAGCCCATAGGCGGCGGCATCCAGTACCAGATTGTAATCCTCGAAGCGGCGATCCTGCGGGCGAGGCCGGTAGTCGACGCCCTGTTCGCCGAACCATGCGCGCCAGCCGGAGGCGTCCGAATCGTGGATCAGCGGATATTTCAGAAGCCGCTCGGCATTGCCGGCGCCGACCTCCTTCGCCAATGCCGGCGAAGCGATCGGGAACATGTGCTCTTCGAACAACTGCATGGCGATGCGTTCGGGAACACGTCCGCGCCCGCACCGAATGGAGAGGTCGATACCTTCGTCGGCGAGATCGATCTGACGGTTGTCGACGTCGAGAACGATCCTGATCTTTGGATCGCCGCTTTCCAGCTTCGCCATGCGTGGCATCAGCCAAAGCCCACTGATCGACGGGATGGTTGCCAGCCGCACCACGGCAGAGCCGCGCGGTTCGACCCAGCGGTCGGAATTGCTGGCAATCAACGCGAACGCTTCGCTGGTGCGCAGATGCAGCCGATTGCCCTCGATGGTCAACGAGACGCCGCGCGCCCCACGTTCGAACAGTTTTAGCCCGAACCAGTCCTCCAGCCGCGCGATCTGGCGGCTGACTGCGCCATGGGTGAGGTTGAGCTTTTCGGCGGCGGCAGAAAAGCTCCCTGTCTTGGCTGCGGCGTCGAAGGCGCGCAGGGTTTCGAGCGGAGGCAGTATATCCGAGCTGTGATCCATGCTCACAGCTCATCCTCGATTTCGTCGTTTGTCAACGACGCTGGAAAAGCGTTTTCTCCCATTGCGACACCAGTTGGCGCGGAGAAGGATGATGAGTGCCCCAATGAGCATGGCGAATTCGGAACAGCGCACGGATGTCACGGCAATGCTGGCAGTGGCACTGACCGTGGTCGGTTGGGCCTCTGCCTTTCCGGCGATCCGCGCCGGCCTCGCTGCCTTCGGGCCGCTGGAACTCGGCGCGTTGCGTTTTGCGATCGCCGCCGTGCCCGCGGTGATCTTCCTCGCCGTCAAGCGCCCGGCATTGCCCAAAGTCAACGAACTTTGGCGCTTCGGCGTCGGCGGCGCGATCTTTGTCGCGCTCTATACGGCGATGCTGAACATCGGCGAAACCACAGTGTCGGCGGGGGCTGCAGCCTTCATCATCAATGTCAGCCCGATCTTCACGGCCATCATGGCGATGTTCCTGCTCGGCGAGCGGTTCTCGGCTCTCGCCTGGCTCGGTACTTTTGTCTCCTTCGCCGGTATCGGTGTCATTGCGATGGGTGAGGGAAACGGGTTGACGTTCAACACCGGCGCGCTGCTGATCCTCGGTTCGGCGCTGTGTTCGTCGGTGAACACGATCGTGCAGAAGCCGCTGTTTTCACGGCACCATCCGCTGACGGTCTCGGCATGGAACATGGTGCTCGGCGCACTGTGCCTGGCACCATTTTTTCCGGAAAGCCTCGTCCAGGCTTCACATGCCGACAGGGCTGGCCTCACTGCTGTGATCTATCTCGGCCTGATCCCGAGCTTCATATCCTACGCGGCCTGGGCAACGGCACTGTCACGACTGCCGGCAGCGCGCGCCTCCAACTATCTTTACCTGGTTTCACCTGTCGCGACGGTGATCGGCTTCGCCTGGCTCGGCGAGGTGCCGACGACGCTTGGTATCATCGGTGGCGTGCTTGCGCTTGGCGGCGTGATCATCGTCAACATGAAGCGCTAGTAGATCAATTCCGGCAAAAGGTGCGCTGCGGAAACGCTCAAGTTGAAAAACTGGCTTATCGCCGTCCGAACAGGCGCTCGATGTCCGCGAGCTTGAGCTCGATATAGGTCGGGCGGCCGTGGTTGCAGGTGCCGGAGCCTGGTGTGGCCTCCATCTGACGCAGCAGAGCATTCATTTCGTCCGGTTTGAGCAGACGGCCTGAGCGCACGGAACCATGGCAGGCCATGGTGGCCGCGATGTGATTGAGGCGTTCGGTGAGCGTTTCGGTGGTGTCGTTGTCGGCGATTTCGTCGGCCAGATCGCGGACAAGCTGTTGCACGTCGGTCTCGCCCAGCATCGACGGCGTCTCGCGCACCGCGATGGCGCCCGGGCCGAAACGCTCGATGCCGAGGCCGAAGCGCTTCAGCGTCTCGGCATGTAAGGCCAGCCTTTCGGCGTCGTCTTCGGGGAGGTCGACGATTTCCGGCAGCAGCAGCATCTGCGCCGGCACAGGGCGGGAATGCAACGCATTCTTCAGCGCTTCGTAGACCAGTCGCTCATGCGCGGCATGCTGGTCGACGATGACCAGCGAATCCCGGGTCTGTGCAACGATGTAGTTCTCATGCACCTGAGCGCGTGCGGCGCCGAGGGTCGCACCCAGCAGGGTCTCGGCAGCCTCGACCTGGCTGGCGCGGGCGTCGGCGCTGAAGGCCGGTCCGGCATCGAAAGCCTGCTGGTCATGTTCGCGAAAGCCCATGTCGAGAGGTCGTTGCGGCGATCGCGTGGCATCGAAACCAACCGGCCCGGAGGCATGATAAGCCGCTTCGTAGCTGCGATGGCCGTTGCTTGGACCGCCATGGCCGAAGCTTGCAGCACCGGGCCTGAAGGCAGCCATCATGCCGGCGGCGCCTGTCGTTGCCGCCCGGACACCAGCGCTGGTCAGCGCTTCGCGGATCGCGCCGACGATCAGTCCGCGTACCAGGCCGGGGTCGCGGAAACGCACATCGGCCTTCGCCGGATGGACGTTGACGTCGACGGTCGCGGGATCAAGCGTCAGGAACAGCGCCACCACGGCATGCCGGTCACGCGGCAGCACATCCATATAAGCGCCGCGGATGGCGCCGGCGATCAGCTTGTCGCGCACGGGGCGGCCGTTGACATAAGCGTACTGCTGCAGCGCGTTGGCGCGCGTGAAGGAGGGGATCGAGACGTGGCCGGTCAATCGCACACCTTCGCGCATGGCATCGACGGCAATCGAATTGTCCGGGAATTCAGAGCCCATCACCTGGGCGAGGCGTCGCAATTGTCCTTCTGGGCCGTCCTCAGTCGCGGGCAGCTCCAGTGTCGAGCGGTCTGCACCAGCCAATGTGAAGCGTACGGCAGGGAAGGCGATGGCGATGCGCTTGATGACATCGCTGGTCGCCGAGCTTTCCGCGCGCTCGCCCTTCATGAACTTCAGTCGAGCCGGCGTGGCGAAGAACAGGTCGCGCACCTCCACCGTCGTGCCGCGGTTGGCTGCTGCCGGTCGTACGGGCGCAACGCGCCCGCCCTCGATGCTGATCTCAGCGGCACTATCGCCCTGTGCCGTGCGTGAGCGGATCGACAGCCGCGCCACCGAACCGATCGAAGGCAATGCCTCGCCGCGGAAGCCGAGCGAGCGGATGTCGTTGATGTCATCGGAAAGCTTGGACGTGCAGTGACGGGCGACCGCCAGTGCCAGCTCGTGTTCCGGCATCCCGGCACCGTCATCGGTGACACGGATCAAATTCAATCCGCCTCCAGCCGTAACGATCTCGACGCGGCAGGCTCCGGCGTCGAGCGCATTCTCGACCAGTTCCTTGACGACGCTGGCGGGACGCTCGATGACCTCGCCAGCAGCGATCTGGTTGATCATCGTTTCGGAAAGCTGGCGGATGGGCATTGCCCGACTATAGCGGGATTCGCCAGGACGGCGAACAACCGTGCCCGGCTATTTGATGCAAAGACCACAGCGAAATCGACGGAGATTTCTCTGCCGATTTCAGGTGTCTGGAGGGCTCAAGCGCCTTGGATTTTCAACGAGCGATTTTCCTCGCGCCCGAAGCCACGGACATCGATCCGATCGCCGTAGACTTCGACGATCGAGTAGGCGCTGGTAGCAGGCGTGTCGACCATGCCTTTGAAATTGAGGAAATACTTGCCCTTGAGCTCGCCGAAATTGCCGGCGTGGTTGTGGCCGTTGAAATAGGCGACGACGTTGCTGGATCCGGTCAGCAGTTCCACGATGCGTTCGGAGTCCCACATGTTGTGTTCGTTTTCCGGGTAGACCGGATAGTGACCCATGACGATCACCTTCTCATTTGCCGACTGTGCCGCCTCGATGGTCTTGCCGAGCCAGTCGAACTGTTCGTCGCTCAGCGAACCGTTCCAGGTCTGTGCGTTGACTGCGCCCTTTGCCTTCAGGTCCTCGAGCCGCTTGGCGGCGACCTCACGACGCGGGTCGTCCTTCGGTGGTGCGAACAGGCTGACGTCGTTGCCGTCGAGCACGATGAAGCGGTAGCCGCCGCCGGCAAAATCATAATAAGCCTTTTCCATGCCTGCGGTGCGCACGACCGAGGTCAGATACTCGGCAGCGACATCAAAGTCGTGATTGCCGAGCAGGAAGAAGCGCTCGTGCTTGAGCTTGTCGTAGAGCGGCAGGATGTGCGCGTAGCTTTCCCAGTGCCGGTCGATGATGTCGCCCAGCGTCGCGACGAAACGCAGATCTTCCTGGTTGAAGGCTTCGATCGCTTCCGACAGCTTCCACAAGCTGTTCGAGTAATAGCGGTTGAGCTTGAGGTTCGGCACAACCGGTGCGTATTGCGGATCGGCGACGACACCGAACTTGAACAGCGGTGCGCCTTCGGCTGCCGCCGCAGCGTCGATGGTGAAACCTCCGAAGGGGGCAAACATCGCGGCGGTGCCGCCTATCTTGAGGAGGTTGCGTCGGGTGATCATGAAAAGCCTCTGCATTGCGAATTGCCGCAACAGGGTAGGCAGGCTTTGGTGACAGCGGCATGAAATGGACGGTGGCTGTCGACAGCCGATGCCTGTTCGATTGCAGGTCGTAAAAAAGCCGAGATGGCGGATGCGTGGTATAGACTAGCCGCGCTTGTGACGTGCGATTGGGGGAATCATGAAACCAGGACTTCTGCTTGCGTTGTCCGTGTTGACCTATTCGGGCACGGCTTCGGCTGGACCGGCATCGGATGCGGTGATGTTTTTCTATTCGCCGGTCAAATTCGCCGCCGATCCGCAGTTTCGGGATCGCTTCACCGACCCCGTCATCAAGCTGTTTCAGCTCAACGATGCCGCCATCAAGAAGCACCCGGATGAAGTAGCATGCATTGACTTCGATCCGGCTCTGGACGCACAGGACTATGACGACAAGACCGTTGCCGACAGCCTGAAGCTCGCCGAGTCGATAGATGGCGACAAGGCGACGGTAACCGCGAGCTTCGATCTCTTCGCCGAAGGTGATGATTCCAAACGGGAAATGGTCTGGGACTTGAGGCAAGTCGACGGCTCATGGAAGGTGGCCGACATCGCCTCCAAGAGCAACAGCTGGAAGCTCAGCGAACTGGGTTGTTCAGGTGGAGAAGAAGCAGACTAGGCCGATGATGCCCGGACAGCGTTTTTTGCCGTTACTCCTGGCTGCTTTCCTCGCCATCGGGCCGGTCGGCAGCGCCCTTGCGGAAGGATTGCTCGGCGCGAAGACACCGACGGCGCCCGCGGCTGCCGGGGCGGCACCGAGTGCGTCGAACCTGGCGACGGCTCCTGCTCCGGATTCTCCCACGGCCCAGGTCCGATCCTTTTACGTCGACGGCGCGGATCTGGCGTTGGCCGATCGCGGCCGCTTCGCCGATCCGGCAAGGACGGTGCTCGAAAAGAACGAAATCCTGAAAAAATCGGGGCAAGGCGATTGCCTCGACCAGAATATGGCGCTCGATGAGGTTCCCTACGACAAGGCGATGCTTGAAAAGACCTTCAAGTCGCTCGAATCGATCAATGGCGACGAGGCGCGCGTCGTGGTCGCTTTCGTCGAAGGCAGCGCGCCGCATCGGCTGGAGTGGAAGCTGAAGAAGGTCGGTGGTGGCTGGAAGATCACCGACCTTCTGTCCGTTACCGGCGAGTGGGCGCTCAGCCAGTATCAGTGCGAATGATCTCAGCCTCTGCCGCGATAGGGGGCGACACCGGTGTCGGGCAGCCAGGCGCCTTTCGGCGGCTCGCCGGTCTGCCAGAACACGTCGATCGGGATGCCGCCGCGCGGATACCAGTAGCCGCCGATGCGCAGCCACAGCGGCCGGGTGGCTGCCGCGACACGTCGCGCGATCATCACGGTGCAGTCTTCATGGAAGGCGCCGTGGTTGCGGAACGAGGTGAGAAACAGCTTCAGCGACTTGGATTCGACCAGAAGTGTGTCCGGCGCATAGTCGATGACGATATGCGCGAAATCCGGCTGTCCGGTCACCGGGCAGAGCGAGGTGAATTCGGGGCAGGTGAAGCGCACGATCGCCGGCGGACCGTCGCCGCGCGTGAAGGGCACGGTTTCCAGGATTGCATGATCGGGGTTGTCCGGGGGTTCGACCCTGGTACCGAGCTGGGTCAGGTTTTCTGTCGTCGTCATGGGGGAGCTCCTTTGGCACAGGCTCTATCCCCAAGGGGCTGCGCAAGCCAGCGTCGAATGAGCGAAGTCAGCTGCGGAAGATCGGCTCCCCGAACGTGGCCGGATCGACATCAACGCCAAGGCCAAGGCCTTTTGGAGGGGTTATGCTGCCGTTGGCGATGGCAAAATCGGCAGTGCCGTTGGCAACCGTGACCCAGTTGTGGAAATCGACCGTGTGCTGGCGCAGCAATGCCGGTGTCGACAGCAGGAGCCCGCAATAGGCGGCGGTGTCGATCTGAGCGCCGCCAGTGTCTTCGATGGTGATCTTCAGGTTGCGGGCAATTGCGATGTCGCGGATCAGCTTGGCCTTGGTCAGTCCACCGACGCGCGCGAGCTTGATGGTGATGC
>WPCJ01200916.1_pt1 | contig 12938 bp, 12 predicted proteins | sample 5399831 | NCBI WGS metagenome assembly WPCJ01 (sample SAMN12869470, study PRJNA574797) | sludge metagenome | isolation source: wastewater treatment of pH10 | place: China:Beijing | collected 2019-05-20 | reverse complement strand
TCGAGCGTCCAGCAGAGCAGGAAGACCGAGCCGCCGAGGCGGTGGAGTTCGAGCTGGGCAGGCGGTGTCGTCGCCATCGCGACGGGCGCGAGAGAAAGCATTGGGGCGTTCCTGCGGTATCGAGAATCCCGGAGCGCTTGCGGAAAGCGGGGACGCTTTCCGGGGGCGTGCACGCTCCGGGAGCTGCGAGCCTCTCGACCGGCCGCTGTGGCCAACCGAGAGGCAGCATCAGGATCAGGCGACCGTGAAATACGAGTTCGGATCGGCCTGAACGTCTTCGGCGCTGACACCGACCAGGGTCAGGGTGTCGCCATTACCGAGATCGACGACGGTGTTGCCGCCGACCGTGGTCGCCCGCGCGGCCACGTCTTCCGCTGTGTGAACACCCGTGCCGTTGATGTCGGAGGCGATCTGCAGCATGTCCGACCCGGCCTCGAAATCGAGGACGACATCGTTGCCGCCGCCACCGGCGAACACGAAGGTGTCGCTGCCTGCGCCACCATGCAGGATGTCGTTGCCGGCACCGCCGAACAGCATGTCGTCGCCAGCGCCACCCTGCAGGATGTCATCGCCGGCGCCGCCATAGAGGATGTCGGCTCCTTCACCGCCCTGCAGAACGTCATTGCCGGCACCACCCTGAAGGATGTCGTCACCCGGTCCGCCTTGCAGGATATCGTTGCCTTCGCCGCCGATCAGGACATCGTCGCCGGCATTGCCGCGCAGGATGTCGTCGCCGGCGCCACCGATGAGCGTGTCGTTGCCCTCGCCGCCGAACAGGGCGTCATCGCCCTCATCGCCGGACAGGACGTCGTCGCCGAGCCCGCCGAAGAGGATGTCGTCACCCTCGCCACCGAACAGAGCATCGTTGCCGCCGTCACCGAACAACGTGTCGTTGCCCTCCTCGCCGAACAACGAATCGACCTGATCCCCACCCTTGACGATGTCATCGCCGGCTCCGGCAAGGATCACGTCGCTGAAACGACTCCCAATCAAAAAGTCGTCGAATGCACTTCCTTCGATCGTCGCCATACGGCACCTCCTGGGCGATCTGGTGAACCTGGAACGTTCGGCGGCCGCACCGCGAAACGAGAAGACCAGGAACATTTTCGACAGCCTTCGATAGATCAGACTATCGATCGGCGCGAGGAAGATTGCTCAACGACCACAGATCAGCAAGAATTTTATTATGATCATTTTGCGACGCAACATGATTTGGACTTTATTATACGATCAATAATCTACACATAATGGGGAGTATATACTTTCAAAATCGAATTAAATTCTGAAATGCACAAACCCGCCGTCCACGGCGCTGCTGACGCTCGCTCAATCCTCACGGAATGCCCGGTTGAAGCTGTCGGTAATCGGCGAGAGCAGGTAATCGACCGCCCGGCGTGCGCCATTGACGATCATGACCTCGGCAGTCATGCCGGGATGCAGCGTAACCTTGTAGTCGCGGAGGCTCTCCGGATCGATCTCGGCCCGGACGACGAAATAGGGAACGCCTGTCTTCTCGTCGACGAGTTGGTCCGGCGCGACGTAATTCACCTTGGCCTGGAGCGGCGGCAGCAGGCGCGAGTTGAACGCGGTCAGCCTCACTCGGGTACTGGAGCCGACACGCACCGCATCGATATCGCGGGGATCGACCTTCGCTTCGACGATCAAGGGCTCGTGCTCGGGAACGATATCGAGGATCGCCTCGCCCGCCGCGATCACGCTACCGGCCGTGCGCATCCGGATATTGGCGACGACGCCCTCCTGTGGCGCGGTCACCACCAGCCGACGCAGCACGTCCTCGGCCTGAACGATGCGCTCGCTCACCTCCGAGAGCATAAGCTGGGATTCCTGGATCTCGCCGCCGATATCGTTCTGCCGCTCGAGACCGATCGAGAGAATTTCGAGATTCGCGCCGGCGACCGCCTGCTCGGCCTTGGCCTTGCGGGCCGTGTATTCACCGACCTTGCCGGACAGCTCGCTCTGCTTGGTCTGCAGCTCGACGAGCTGGCTGCGCTTGGCGTAGCGCTTCTCGTAGAGGTCGGCCATGATTCTGACCTCGTCGTCGATCAGCGAGCGTTGCTGCGCGGTGGCGTCGATTTGGGCCTTCAGCGCATCGGCCTCGGCCTGATGCTGCTCGATGACCCGCTGCTGGATATGGACCTTGCCGTCATGGACCTGAGCGCGGGACCTGAACAGGCCCTGCTCTGCCCGCAGGACCTCGCGCGCGATCGGCGAGTCCATTTGCGCGATGTCCTCGGGAAAGGTGATCGCCACGGCACCCGCCTGCTCGGCCCGCAGACGCGCGAGCTTGGCTTCCAGACCGATCCGCTTGGCCTGCAATTGCTGCAGTTCCGCACGCTGGCGCGCATCCTCCAGACGCAGCAGCGGTTCGCCCTTGGCGACGCGCTCGCCTTCGGCCTTCAGCAGAGTCTTGAGGATACCGCCTTCGAGATGGCTGACCGTCTTGCGCTTGCTGTCGACCGCGACGATGCCGCTGGCGACCGCAGCATTGTCGAGCCGGGCCGTCACCGCCCAGGCTCCGAAGCCGCCAAAACCAACGCCGATCGCGGCGACGCCCGCCAGCACGAGATTGCGCAGGCTGGGCGTGTGCTCGTCGTGGACTTCCGCCTCGATCTGGAGGGTGAGCGCGTGCTCGGGGCGCTTGATCAGGGAACGTCCGGTCATGCCTTCACCTCGCGAACCGGGGCAGTCGTGGCCGATGTCTTGGCTGCCGGCTCGATCTCGACCCGACCGCCTGGCGTAATCATGCCGGCGATCTCGCCGCGCGGCCCGAATTGCTGGACGCGGCCCTCGCGCAGCACGAGCAGCTTGTCGACGACCTGCATCACCGAAGGACGATGCGCGATCAGCACGACGATGGCGCCACTCTCGCGCGCCGCCGCGATGGCGCGGATCAGGCTCTGTTCGCCCTCGGCGTCGAGATTGGCATTGGGCTCGTCGAGCACGATCAGGCGCGGCATGCCGTAGAGCGCGCGCGCCAGCCCGATGCGCTGGCGCTGGCCGCCGGACAGATTGAAATCGCTGTCGGCGACATTGGTGTCGTAGCCCAGCGGCAAACGGCCGATCAGCTCGTGCACGCCGGCGACGCGGGCCGCCTCAAGGATCGCATGTGGGTCGGGATCGCGCATCCGGGCGATGTTCTCGGCGATCGTGCCGTTGAGCAGCGAGACCGATTGCGGGAGATAGCCAACCATCGCGCCGAAGGAACCGCGCTCCCACAGATAGGTGCTGTGCCCGTCCAGATAGACGCCGCCGACATTGGGCCGGAGCACCCCGACGAGCAGGCGCGCCAGCGTCGACTTGCCGGCGCCGGACGGGCCGACGACACCCAATACCTCGCCGGGCCGCAGCGAAAAGGAGACACTCTTGATGACGGTCTGCTCCTGCCCCGGCGGCGCATAGATGACGCGATCGACCACGAGGTCGCCCTGGCAGGGTGGCGTCGGCACGGTCTGGCGCTGGGAACTGCGGCTCAGCACGAGCTCTCGCACGCGCTTCCAGGCCGCAGCGGCGAGTACCCATTGCCGCCAGTCGGTGATCATCGAATCGAAAGGCGCCAGCAGCCGGCCGAGCAGGATGCTGGCGGCCATCAAGGTGCCGGCCGTCACCTCGTTGCGGATGATCAGGATGGCGCCGGTCGCATAGACCGCGAGCTGCATCGTCATCCGCGAGGAGCGCGTGACCGCGGCGATGAACTTGCCGCGCCGCGTGCCCATGTCGAGCTGCTCGATCATCGCCAGTTGCTGGCCGCGCCAGCGCCGGGCGAGGGCCGGCAGCATGCCCATCGCCTCGATCGTCTCGGCATGGCGCAGGCTGGCACCGACCTCGTTGATGCTGGCGACGCCAGCCTCGTTCGCTTCCTTCAGGATGCGGCGGGTCAGCATGTCGGAGAGCACGCCGAGCAGCAGCAGGATGATCAGCGAAGCGACGCCGACCAGCCCGTAGACCGGATGCAGTGCGAAAAGTACGGCGAGGAAGATCGGCGACCAGGCCGCCTCGAGCGGCGTCGCGATCGCCGAACTCGCGATGAAGAACCGGATATCGTTGAGGTCACGGATCGCCTGCGTCGCCTGCCCCGATCCCTGCTCTAGCGAAGAACTCACCGCCGCCTGCAAGGCCGGCAAATTGAGTTTTCGCGCGAAGATGCTCGCCATCGCCTGGAATGTCAGAGAGCGGATGAACTCGATCGTGCCGTAAAGCGCCAGCGCACCGACGGCGATCACCAGCAGCATGGTCAGTGTGTCATAGCTGCGGCTGACGATGACCCGGTCCTGCACCTGCATCATGAACAGAGGGACGGTCAGCAGCAGCAGGTTCACGCATAGGCTGAGAAAAGCCGCGTAGCTCAGGCCGCCGACGAACGAGCGCTGGAGATTCCGGATCAGGGCGTCGGGCGCCGGCTTCACCGCCTTCATGCAAGGCTCCAAAGAATGAGAATGCGTTGGGTCCGAGAGGACTGCGGGCGGCAAGCCCGTCATCGGTCCGGCAACGAGACAGGGAGGGAGTGTCAAGATTATGACAGATTAGAAGCGTAGCTCACCGACTCAACATGAAGCAATCAAGGCAAAAACATGCGAAATTTTGAATTTCGAAACAGTTTCTACGCATTAAAGGAAAAATACAATCTTATCTAACAGCTTACGTAGATAACGTATGCTTTGCCTATAGGCTTATCTCTGCAGATGGAGGCAAAAGAGATGGATAGTTCAATTTTCGATCCGATGGGGTGAGGAATGCATTTCAAATTGCACGGCGGCGAGCAATTCACCGGTAGTTCCCCGAACGGCCACCATCCGGCAAATGGTTCGGGCGTCCTCGAAGAGGTCCCCGATCGCCGAATCTCTCCTTTCGACCTGGCACGGGTAGTCGAACGCGTCAGCCGGCGCTTCCTCGACTATCTCAGACTCGAACTGGCCAAGCTCGGCATCGACGACATCTCGCCATCGCAAGTCATGGTTCTGATGACGATCGGACAGGGCGAGATCGCGGTCCGGGATCTGCTGGACCGCGGCCATTATGGAGGCTCGAACGCCTCCTATAATCTCAAGCAACTGGTCGAGAGCGGCTATCTCGACCGTGGTGCCTCCCCGCGCGATCGCCGTCAGGCCCGTATTTCGCTCTCGCTCAAGGGCCAGATGCTGTGCGAACGGCTGCGCCTTCTCGACGAGGCCAGCCAGTTCGGCCAGCGGCTGGAAAGCAACCGCGACACCGACCTCAAGACGACGCACGAAACCCTGCGCCAACTCGAACAGTGGTGGAACGATGCGCTCCGCTACGGCGGAGTACTGCTCGCATCATGCATGTCCTATTCGTTCATCGCGCGGGATCTGGTCAATTCGCTGCTCTGATCAGCTGCCTCGTCGCCGAGGGCATCGAGGTCACGCTGGTCACCGAACGCCCGGCGCCGGAGCAGCCGGGCGTGCATCAACTCGTCTATTCCGTAGCCGGGACCGCGACCCAGCACGCCACGCTCGCAGCCACCGAATATCACCTGCGCACGGGCGAGGCCGTGGCGCGTCTGATGGAGCGCCTGAAGCGAAGTGACCCGCCCGATGTCGTCCTCGGCCATATCGGCTGGGGCGGCATGCTCTTCGCCCGTGACGCGCTGCCCGATGCGGCGCTGATCGGCTATTGCGAATACTATTACCGCAGCACCGGCTCGGACCTGGATTTCGGCATCGGCGAGCCGGCGCCCGCGGCCGATCGGCATCGCGTGCGCATGCGCAACGCGGCGCAGCTCCTCGCGCTCGATACGCTGGATGCAGCCTATGCGCCGACGCAATGGCAGCGTCGTCAATATCCGAGCGCCTATCGCCAGCGCATCGCCGTCTGCCATGACGGGATCGATACGCAGACCTGCCGCCCCGATGCCGGAGCCTCCTTCGTCCTGCCCGACGGTCGCCTCTTGAGGCCGGGGATGCCGGTCGTCACCTTCGTCGCGCGCGATCTCGATCCCTATCGTGGCTATCCGGAATTCATGCGCGCGGCAGCGATCCTGGCGGCGCGCGCGCCCGATGCACTCTTCGTCGTGGTCGGCGGTGATGGCGCGGGCTACGGGCGTCCGCGCTCGGACGGCAAGAGCTGGCGCGAAGCGATGTGCGCCGAGACCGGGCTCGGCGACCGGATCGCCCATATTCCCTGGCTGCCTTATGAGAACCTGGTCCGGCTCTTCCAGGTCTCAGCCGTCCATGTCTATCTCACCGTACCCTTCGTGCTCTCATGGTCGCTGCTCGAGGCGATGGCCTGCGGCTGCCTTGTCGTAGGCTCCGAGACCGAACCGGTGGAGGAAGCGATCCGCGACGGCGCCAACGGCCTGCTCGCCCCATTCCATGATGCGGATGCGCTGGCGGAACGCATCGCCGAAGCCCTCTCCAGCCCTGCACTGATGCGGCCCTTGCGCCGCGCCGCGCGGGAAACCGTCCTGGCTGCTTACGAGCGGGACCGCTGCATAGCGCGCCAGAGCAGCTGGATCCATCAGTTCGGCGCGTAAAGAAGCTCCTGTTCATCGCATCTCCCTCGCGCGGGCCCATGCCGGCTTCGCTTGAAAATGCTGCAACAGCCGGCCGCGGGAGGCCGTTCTATTCCGCCTCGTGGTCGGCGAAGTCTCGGACCGCAGTGCGGACCCGTTCGGCGAAATCCAGAGCGGCGGCGGAGCGAAAGCGCCCGCCACCCCAGATGATCGCCATGTCGAACACCACCGCCGGCCGGAGCGGGCGAATTTCGATCCCGCGGCCGCGATATTCCGCCGCCGTGAACGGATCGACCACCGCAACACCAGCGCCGGCGGCAACCAATCCGCAAGCGATCATCGACAGCGGTGTCTCGATCCGCGTCAAGCGCGTCACGCGATGGGCCGAGAACAACGCATCGATCCGATAGCGCAACTGGGTCGACTGCTCCAGGGAGACGAACGGCTCGCCCGAAAAATCCTCCGGCTCGAGCTCCGCCTTCTCCGCGAGCCGGTGCCCCGTCGGCAGCACCGCGACCTGAGCGACTGGCGGCAACATCTCGATGTCGATCCCGGGAAAATCGAGCGGCATCTGCGCAAACCCCAGCTCGCAGAAGCCCGATGTGACCCAGTCCACCACCTGCGAGGAAATGCTGCCGTAGAGCGCGATCTCCAGCCCCGGCTTCTGCGCGAGGTAATGGCCGACGACTCGCGGCAGAAAGCCGACATTGAAGGCCGGAAGCGCCGCCACACGTAGCGAACCCGCACGCCCCTCGCGCAGGTTGCGGGCCGCATTCTCGATGCGCTCGAGCCCGACGAACTGGCGCTCGACCTCGCGATAGAGCGATAGTGCCTCGTTGGTCGGCACCAGCCGCGCGCCCCGCTTCACGAAAAGCGGCAGCCCGAGCGCATATTGCAGGTCCTGGATCAGGCGCGTCACCGCCGGCTGCGTGACGTTGAGCGCCTGGGCCGCCGCCGTGATGCCGCCAGTCACGATCACCGTTCGGAATGCCTCGATCTGGCGTGGATTCAACACATTTGGCTCCCCCTAACCCCATCATAACATTTCGGCATGGACTGCGCGAAACATTCGATTTGACCAGTTCCAAAACAGCACCGAACCTGACAACATCACTCGAAAAAAGAGGAGGGGATACCGTGAAGCTCGCCATCACATTCGCTCTTGTCACTGGAACCGCTCTCGCGGGCTCCGTCGCCTTCGCCCAGCAGAAGACGCTTTACGTCGCTGGCTATGGCGGTTCCTACGAGCAGACCATGCGCAAGGAGGTCATCCCGGCCTTCGAGAAGCAGGCCAACGTCAAGGTCGAATATGTCGCCGGCAATTCGACCGACACGCTCGCCAAGCTGCAGGCGCAGAAGGGCAACCAGCAGATCGATGTCGCGATCGTCGACGATGGCCCGGCCTATCAGGCGGTGGCGCTCGGCTTTTGCGGCACGCTGGCCGACGCACCCGTCTACAAGGACGTCGCGCCGGTGATGAAGTTCAAGTCGAACAAAGGCGTCGGCCTCGGCCTCGTCGGCACCGGCCTGTTCTACAACAAGAAGATCTTCGACGAGAACAAATGGCCGGCTCCGACCTCGTGGAACGACCTGAAGTCGAAGACCTACGGCAAGAAGATCGTCAGCCCGCCTATCAACAACACTTATGGCCTGCACGCCCTGATCGCCTTCGCGCAGATCGGCGGCGGCGGCGAGAACAATATCGAGCCGGGCTTCGAGGCCTTCAAGAAGGACATCAACCCGAACATCGTCGCCTATGAACCTTCTCCGGCGAAGATGACCGAGCTCTTCCAGAACGGCCAGGCCGTGCTCGGCGTCTGGGGCTCGGGCCGCGTCAAGGCCTTCGCCGATACCGGCTTCCCGGTCGAGTTCGTCTATCCGAAGGAAGGTGGCTTCGCGCTCGGCTCGGCCGCCTGCCCGGTCGAGGGGTCGAAGAACGCGGCCGAGGCCAACGCCTTCATACAGTTCATGCTCTCGCCCGCGATCCAGAAGATCATGGCGACCGGCGCCGGCTTCGGCCCCGCTAATATGACGGTGACGCTCACCGCCGATGAGCGGAAGGGCCTGCCCTATGGTGACGAGGTGAAGGCGCTCAAGGCAGTCGACTGGGACGTCGCCAACGCCAAGCGCGAGGAATGGACCCGCCGCTGGAACCGCGAGGTCGAGCGGTAAGGCGCTTCCGATTCTCACTGCCGTCGTTTCGGGCGTCGGTCCGGGATGACGGCAGTGTTTCGGCGACCTCCTTCACGACGCGCGCAGGATCCATGTCCCATCTCGTTCTCGAAGGCCTCGGCAAATCCTACGGCACGGCTGTTGCCGTCGAAGGGCTCGACCTCACGGTCGCGCGCGGCGAGTTCATCTCGCTGCTCGGCCCCTCCGGCTGCGGCAAGACCACGACCTTGCAGATGATCGCCGGCTTCGTGCCCGTCGATCGCGGCCGCATCCTGCTCGACGGCGGCGATCTCGGCGGCGTCTCCCCCAACAAGCGCGGCCTCGGCATCGTCTTCCAGAGCTATGCGCTCTTTCCGCATATGACGGTGGCGCAGAACATCGCCTTCGGCCTCGAAATGCGCGGCGTCGGGAAGGCGGAACGCGAGAAACGCACGCTGGAAGCCATGGCGCTGGTCGGGCTCAAGGGCTTCGAGGACCGCTATCCTCGGCGGATGTCGGGCGGGCAGCAGCAGCGCGTCGCCCTCGCCCGTGCGCTGGTCATCCGGCCATCGCTCCTCCTGCTCGATGAACCCCTCTCCAATCTCGACGCCAAGCTGCGCGAGGAAATGCAAGGAGAACTGCGTCAGATCCAGCGCTCGATCGGCACGACCACGATCCTCGTCACCCATGACCAGCACGAGGCGATGGCGCTGTCCGACCGGATCGTCGTGATGAATCGCGGTCGCGTCGAACAGATCGGCGCCCCCGATGCCGTCTATGGCGCGCCCGATACCGCCTTCGTCGCGAACTTTCTCGGCAAGACCAACGTCCTGGCGGCAACCGGCGACGGCCATGGCCGGGTCACGATCGAAGCCCTTTCCGTGCCGCTCGCTGGCGCGGGTTCAGGTGCGCTCCACATCGCGGTGCGCCCCGAGCGCCTTGGCTTCGCTGCTGACGGGGCGCCGGGCTTCACCGCCCGCATTACCTCCCGCGTCTTCCAGGGCGCACACTGGCTGCTCACCGCCGAGAGCGTCGCCGGCCCGGTCACGCTGATCCGGCACAATGACGGCACGCTCGTCCCCGGCGAAGGGGAGAGCGTCAAGCTGAGCTTCGGTCCCGGGGATGCCGCGCTCCTCGCGGAAGGTGCAGGCTCATGAGCCCGAACGCCTCCGCCCGCGCGACGCCCTACTGGCTGACCGGCCCCGCGCTCGCCGTCTTCCTCGGCCTCGTCATCATCCCGCTCGGCATGACCGTGCTGCTCGCCTTCTACGACTGGGGCCAGTACAAGGGCATCGTCGCGGAGTTCACCCTGAAGAACTTCCGCGAGATCTTCAGCGACAGCTATTTCCTCGAAGTCTTCCTGCGCACCTTGCGCATCGCCGTGCTGGTGACGCTGTTCGCGATCCTGATCGGCGTGCCCGAGGCCTATATCCTGAACCGCATGTCGCCGTCCTGGCGCGGCATCTGCCTGCTCGCGATCCTCGGACCGCTGCTCGTCTCTGTCGTGGCGCGCACGCTCGGCTGGGCGCTGCTGCTCGGCTCGAATGGACTGCTCAACCGCGGGCTGATGGCGCTCGGCCTGATTGGTCAGCCGCTCGAATTCATGTTCACCGAGACCGGCGTGGTGATCGCGCTCGTCCATGTGCTGATCCCCTTCATGATCCTCGCGGTCTGGGCCTCGCTGCAGCGGCTCGATCCGCAAATCGAGAACGCGGCACTCTCGCTCGGTGCCTCCCGCCTCACCATCTGGCGTCGCGTGATCCTGCCGCAGATCGTGCCGGGCATCCTCTCGGGCTCGATCATCGTCTTCGCGCTGGCGGCGAGTGCCTTCGCCTCGCCCGCGATCATCGGCGGCCGGCGGCTCAAGGTCGCGGCGACGCTCGCCTATGACGAGTTCCTGAACACGCTGAACTGGCCGCTCGGCGCCGCCGTCGCCGTGCTGCTGCTCGCCGCACTGGTCATCCTGACCGTCGGCACCAACCGGCTGGTCGAGCGCCGCTATTCGCAGGTGTTCGAATGAGCCGCAACGGTCCCTTCGCCATCCTGTTCCACACGCTTTTCGTCGTCTTCATGCTGGCGCCGCTGGTGGTGGTCTGCCTCGTCGCCTTCACGCCCGAGGGCTATCTCTCGCTGCCGGGCCGGGTCTGGAGCCTGCGCTGGTTCAAGGCGATCCTGGACTATCCCGAATTCCTGCGTGCTTTCCGGGATTCGCTCTGGCTGGCTGCCTTGTCATCGACGTTTGCGATCGGGCTCGCAGTACCCGCCGCACTCGCCATCGCCCGCTATCGCTTCCCCGGGCGCGAGGCAATGACGGCCCTGTTCATGTCGCCGCTGATGGTCCCCCATGTCGTGCTGGGTATCGCCTTCCTGCGCTTCTTCACGCAGATCGGCCTCTCCGGGACCTTCCTCGGGCTAGTGCTGAGCCATATCATCGTGATCCTGCCGTTTGCGCTCAGGCTCGTGCTCGCAGCCTCCTACGGCATCGACCGGCGCATCGAGCATGCCGCGATCTCGCTCGGCGCGAGCCCGGCCGTCGTCTTCCGGCGGGTGACGCTGCCGCTGATCCTGCCCGGCGTCGTCTCGGGCTGGCTGCTCGCAGCGATCAATTCCTTCGACGAGGTGACGATGACCGTCTTCATCGCCTCGCCCGCGACCACCACGCTCCCTGTCCGGATGTTCCTCTATATCCAGGACAATATCGACCCGCTCATCGCAGCCGTCTCCGCCTGCCTGATCGCCCTGACCGCCATCCTGCTGATGGCTTTGGACAGGCTGTTCGGGCTCGACCGGCTGTTCGTCGGAACCGGAAAAGGCTGACGCCAGTGTCCACTATTCCCAGAGAACCCGATGTCGCCGTGATCGGCGGCGGCGTGGTCGGCGGCGCCATCGCGCTCGGCCTCGCCCGCAACGGCGCCAAGGTCGCGATCCTCGACGAGGGCGACACCGCCTTCCGTGCCTCGCGCGGCAATTTCGCGCTGGTCTGGGTGCAATCCAAGGGCTTCGGCATGCCCGACTATGCGCTCTGGTCGCGCCGCTCGGCCGATAGCTGGCACGAATTGGCCACCGCTTTAGCCGGCGAGACCGGGATCGATGTCGCCCATAGCCAGCCCGGCGGCTTCATGCTCTGCCTGTCGCAGGACGAGCTCGACAAGCGCGTTGACGCCATGCGCCGCCTCCATAACAGCCGGCCCCTGACCGATTTCCCCTATGAGGTGCTCGACCATGCCGAAACCAAGCGGCGCCTGCCAGCCATCGGCAAGGACGTGGTCGGCTCGCTCTATTCCCCGCTCGACGGCCATGTGAATTCGCTCAAGTTGTTCCGGGCACTCCGCGAGGCGACGGTCCGGCGCGGCGTCGATTACCGCCCGAACAGCCCGGTCGAGACGATCGTGCCGAAGGATGGCGGCTTCGCCATCACCGGCCCCTGGGGCGAGATGCGCGCCGGCAAGGTCGTACTCTGCGCCGGTCTCGGCAATGCGCGCCTCGCCCCGATGGTCGGGCTCGATGCGCCGGTGAAGCCGAGCAAGGGCCAGATCATCGTCACCGAGAAGACCGAGCCCTTCCTGCACAATCCGATGGTCACGGTGCGCCAGACCGACGAAGGCGGCGTCATGATCGGCGACAGCCAGGAGGATCGCGGCTTCGATACCGTCGTCGGTCAGCCGATCCTCTCGACCATGGCGGAACGGGCGGTGAAGATGTTCCCGCGCCTCGCCGGCCTCAATGTCGTCCGGACCTGGTCCGCGCTGCGCGTGATGAGCCCCGACGGCTTCCCGATTTACGATCAATCCGAAACCCATCCCGGCGCCTTCGTCGTCACCTGCCATTCCGGCGTGACGCTCGCCGCCAATCATGCCCTGACGCTTGCTCCCGCGATCCTCGCCGGCACCTTACCGGAGAGCGTCGCAAGCTTCACCGCACGGAGGTTCCATGTTCCGGCCCATAGCTGACCTTGCCGCGAGCGGGGAACTGAGCTTCTCCTTCGACGGCCGGCCGATGACGGCGCGTGCGGGCGACACGGTCGCCGCCGCCCTGCTCGTCAACGGCATCACTGCCTGCCGCGAGACGCCGGTCTCGGACACGCCGCGCGCGCCCTATTGCCTGATGGGCGTCTGCTTCGACTGCCTCGTCGTCATCGACGGTATCGGCAACCGGCAAGGCTGCCTCGTGCCGCTCGCCGAGGGGATGCGCATCGAAACCCAGCACGGCCGCCGCCATCTCACGGAGGCCTCGGAATGACTCCGATCGCCAGCATAGAACAGCTCGACGAGAGCTATGACCTCCTCGTCGTCGGCGCAGG
>WPCJ01113887.1_pt1 | contig 12941 bp, 13 predicted proteins | sample 5399831 | NCBI WGS metagenome assembly WPCJ01 (sample SAMN12869470, study PRJNA574797) | sludge metagenome | isolation source: wastewater treatment of pH10 | place: China:Beijing | collected 2019-05-20 | reverse complement strand
CGCCACCTGCTGGCGGCGCGTCACCGGCCCTGATCCAACCATCGGGATCGGCCGGGCGGGCAGCGAAGCCACGCTTCTCGTTGCGCGCCGTCATGACGCGCCTCCATCGTGAAACGGCAGCACCATGGCGATGCGCGCCCGCGCGCGCTCGGCCATGTCGGGATCGATCTCGCAGCCGATATAGCGGCGGCCGGAGAGCCGGCAGGCTTCGCCTGCCGCGCCGGAGCCCGCGAACCAATCGCCGACCAGCCCGCCTTCCGGGCAACTCGTGCGGATCAGGATTTCCAGCAGCGCCGACGGTTTCTCGGTCGGATGGATGGCACGACCATGGCAGTTGCGCAGGTAGATGACCGAACGCATGAGGCGCGGCCCGCCGTCATGGCTGACGTAGTGGCCGGCGTCGATTTGGCCGGTATGGGGCGGACGCTGCTTGCGCCGCACGGTGCGGGCCGTCGCGTCGGACGTGGTCTGAACGTCGTTGTAGATGTCGCGCCAGGCCGTTTCGGCTGGATAGAACTGCACCGCCAGCTCATGCACCCGCTTGAAGCGGTCGGCATGAAACCCCGTGCCGTTCTGCTTCTCCCAGACCACTTCTTGCGCAATCCGCAGGCCCGCGTCTGCAAAGCGGTCGGCGGTCGCCATGAAGCTACGCAGCGAACCGAATACCCACAGCGAGCCGGTCGGCTTGAGGGCGGCGCGCGCCAGCGCGACCCAGCCCTCGACACGCCGATCCCAGGCGAGCGAGGTGTCGCCATAGGGCGGATCGGCGAGGATCATGTCGTAGGGTGCATGCCAGGGCATCTGTTCGCGGCAGTCGCCGGTGAGGATCGTCATGACGCGATCCTCCCGAGGCGCAGCCGTCCGATCTCAGCGGAAAGAGCGGCGATCTCGCGCGCAGCAGGTGATCGGGCGTCGATTTCGTTGGCGAGCCGCCCGGTTTGCGCGGCGTCGGCGAAGACGACGCGCTGGCCGACGACGCTGGCGAGCACCGGAGGATCGTGATCGGCAAGTGTAGCGGCCGTCTCGCGGGCGATGACGGTGCGCGCGCCGCAGCGGTTGAGCACGAAGCGGGCGGCGAGTTGCGGCCGGTAGATGCGAGCCTCCGCAAGGAGCGCGAGCATCTCGGCGGAGGCCCAGCCGTCGAACGGCGATGGCTGCACCGGGATCAGCACGAGATCGGTGGCGAGCAGCGCGGAGCGCATGAGGCCTGCGACACGCGGAGGCCCGTCGATGACGATATGATCGGCATCGCGGGCGAGTTCGGGCGCTTCGCGGTGCAGCGTATCGCGCGCCAGGCCGACAACGCCGAACAGGCGGGGCAGGCCCTCGCGCGCGCGTTGCTGCGACCAATCGAGGGCGGAGCCTTGTGGATCGGCATCAACGAGGGTGACGCGCTTGCCATGCCGCGCCAGTTCACCGGCGAGATGCAGCGCCAGTGTCGTCTTGCCGACGCCACCCTTCTGATTGAGGAGAGCGATGATCATCGGCGCCCTCCCCTCGGATCGAGAGGCAGGCGGGGCGTGTCTGGATCTTCAGAAGCCTCAGCCTCGCCTCGATCAGGCGATGACGGGGCGACGGATGCCCTTTTCTTCGCGGCTATGCTGAGGCTTCTGGCGGTGTCGCGGATGAGGTTTTCCACATCGCGCGCACGCTCTTCAAGGTTAGAGTCTATGTTAGACTCTAAGTTAAGGGCGAGATTTCTTAAATGACTTCCGGAGGTTAAGCCCGGTTTCGGTTCCTGATAGCACGAGCCTCGGGTTCCCGATAGCACGATAGTCCGGGTTCCCGATAGCACGAGGCCGTCCACAGGTTTTCCACAGGGCGCAGCTGGCTCGAAGGCCAGCAGCATCCGCCCGCCAACCTCGGCTTCGAGAAAGAGCGAATAGCCGGGCAGTGGCTGGCGCCGGATGATGTCGCGCAGCTCGAAGGCGAAGCGCTTGAACGGCGACAGGCTGCCGGATTTCTGATGGAGATGGCGGAAGTCGAAACGCCAACCGTCGCGCTGCCGGCCTCCGTGCTTGCGCACCAGGCGATAAAGCCAGCGGTCGAGGCCGCCGGTGAGATCGAAATAGCTCCGGTCGATGGTCAGCACGAGCGCATCGTCGAGGACGGCCTGGTAGAACCAGTCCGGCACGATCATCTCGATGCCATCGGGTCGGCCGTTACGGTCGGTGCGCTCCTGCCACTCGTTGATCCAGGAGAAGCGATGCCGGCGGCCTTCGGCCGGCTGGCGGATCGAGGTGGAAATTGTGGTCGATTGCAGCCGGTCGAGCGCGGCTTTCAGGCGTTGGTAGTCGCGCAGCGACGTGCCGCGCCCGACATAGGTGAGAATCTCATAGGGCGTGGCGGCCATCAGCCGGGACGTCCGAAGCCCGGCATCGCGGGCTTCCACAATCTGGCTCGCGGCCCAGATCAGAATGTCCGCATCCCAGATCGTGGCCATGCCATGATCGGGGACAGCCTCGACCCGGATGGTCACGCTTCCAGCAGCGAAGTCGATGGGCGCAACGCGCTTCGACTTGGCGAGGGAGAAGAAGGGATAGGCCATGAGATCCTGCGCGTCTCGTGGCGCGAAGTCGCCGGGGAGCGCCCGGAACAGGTCGAGCTGCCCGCGCTCCGAAAGGGATCGACGTCGTGCCGCCATGAAGGGAACCGGCTGCGATCAGCGGGCGTAGCGTCCGACCCGCGGGCCGGACGGAAGAGTCGCGTGGCGCTTGGCCGGCAGCACGGAGCCGCGCGGATCGGAGGTGGACGTCACCGCGCCGCGTTCAGTCCAGGCGTCGAGATCGTCGATGGCATAGACGACGCGGCCGCCGAGCTTGCGGTAGGCCGGGCCCGTGCCATAGGTCCGGTGTTTTTCGAGGGTCCGGGCCGAGAGGCTGAGATAGGTCGCGGCCTCCTTGGTGCGCAGGAAGCGCGGCGGCAGGACGACAGGTTCGTGCGGCATGAAACGGGCCTCCGGGGTGTTGGGACGGCCGCTGCGGATCAGCGGCGGGACAACGACCACGATGGCGAAGGAGAAGAGGCGAGTTGCAGGGCGAAGTTGGGGGGTATCGAAATCGCCCACCATCACGGGCGCGGAATTGCGCTAGCGTTGACGGCGATGACGCAGGAGTTTTCGATAGCCGCCCGCGACCATGGAACGGGCATCGCGCAGCAGCGCCTTGACGACGTGGCGGGCCGAGGACTCCTGCCATTCGTCACGATCGAGACGGCCGGTGTGCAAGATGACCTGCGCGATTTCCTGCTGCGTCGCGCCGGTCCTGTGTCCGTCGAAGGCCCGCAGCATTCGTCGCAGCCGTGCGCGCTGCTGACGGGTCAGGCGCGTGTCCGGTGGAATCGCGCGGCCATGCAAGGCCGAGAGGAATCGGCGGATGGCCTCGATCCGGTCGAAGCCGTCGAGATCCAGCGGCACGACAGCGACGGCGATAGAGCCCTCTTCAATGGCGCAGTCAAGGATCTGGAGATTCTGCCCGTTACCCAGAGCGAAGCGGCATTCTGCACCTGCATCGCCTACAGGAGAATGAAGGCGACGCCAGGTTGCGACCGGTCCGTGCTCAATGCCGTCACCAAGATCCACAGGGACTTCAGTCAGAACGACAACGCTCGTGTCTTCCTGTGGAAGCCAGAAGACCGGGGCATCAGGGGGTGGTGTCAGGGGGTCGACAGGGAAATCGCAATCCCCACCGCCGCCGGATTAGATCCGTCAGCGTGGTGGGGTCTCCATGGCTGGCCACCGAGGCTTCAAAATCTGCGTCATAGGCCTCGTTGCGGCGGAGCCATTCCCAAGCCAGATCGGATGCGGTCAGCGCATCCAGATGGTCATATTCCGAAGAGCGCCATGTCGAGGCGTCTGGTGTCATCGCGGCCTCCCGAGCTTCACTCCAGGATGTTGTAAAGCCCCACGATTCCCGCTTCGGTTGAACTGAGGAAGTCAGGTGGACGTCAACAGGTGATGCGTTTCACGCATCACGATGATGTCTTCCACTGGCTTTCACGAACCAGTTCGCGATAGCCGCGCTCCGTCATCCAATGCGCGCGGGCGAGGTGCGCGTCGTGGATGGAACGGCAGCGCTCGTGGTCGAGGGCGGGATCGAGGCCGAAGAGAATATGCACCGCCTCGCGCCAGTCAGCGCCATCGCGCTCGGCATCAAGCAGCCGCATATAGAGTTTCATATGCTCGCGATCATAGGATGTGAGCACTTCGCTGGACGGTGGTCTGTCCAAAAACGTCTGCGTCGCCTGTCCCATCGTTCTCTCACATTCGCGCGTTAACTATCCCCATGAGAGGTAGCTATCTTCTTTGACAAGGGTTGGACGTCACATGATCCGCGCCGCTATCTTTGGGCGTCGGTCCTGTCGTGAAGGAGCAACACCCCCTCGCCCTTGTCCGTCGACAGGAGAACGATCCCGGCTGCTTCGAGTGCGCGGCGCACCTGATCACGCGTGGATTCAAACACCTCAAGCCGGTTCTCGGATTCGAGGCGCTTGAGCGCGGTCAATGCGACCTTGGCCTTGTCAGCGAGCGTCTCCTGTGTCCAACCCAGTAACGCGCGTGCGGCCCGTGACTGTCGGGCGGTGATCATACATGATCACCTCCCACTCAGACCTGCGCGCATTCCAGAACTACGACTAAAATAGTCGTTCTGTGATCAAATGCCACCCGAAATCTGCGCGGAACTGCCTTCTCCTGAGAGGTTTCGCCTTATCGTCCGAAATCTGATTCGGTCGCCGGGAAGCGCGGTCTTCGGCACTTTGAAAAACTGAAGCCACCGGACCAAAAAGTGGTCCCGGTTTTTTTGGGAACGATCCGATGCTCCGACAAGGAAATCGGAACTCCGGTGCGCAAGACCGCGTGGCGCCTGCCGGAAATTTCGCGCTGAAGCGGTGGGTGCGATCCGATACGAACATGAGAAAACCCGGCGGCTTGCGCCGCCGGGCTCCGGGCTTCCCGCTCAGAATGGGATGTCGTCGTCATCGATGAACTTGCCGTCGTCGGTCTCGGTCTGCTTCGCCCGGCTCAGGAAATCGACCGTCTCGGCGATGATCTCGCAGCCGTAGCGGTCAACCCCGGCGGCGTCGGTCCACTTCGTGTAGTGGATGCGGCCGCGAACCAGAACCTTCATGCCCTTGTCGCAATGCTGCTGGACCGTCTTGCCGAGGCCGTTGAAGCAAGTGATGCGGTGCCATTCCGTGTCCTGGACCCGATAGCCGTTCGCGTCGCGGACGACGCGGCCTTCCGAGTAGCGGGGGCGCGAGGTGGCCAGGGTGAAGTGGGTGATGCCGGTGCCGCCCTGGGTGGTGCGGGTTTCGGGGGCCTGACCGATGTTGCCGGCGAGGATGACGATGTTCTGCATTTTCAAGTCTCCGTTGCTTCTCGGAGGGACCATCCCTCCGACGAGACCCGGCCAAGGCCGTCGGGAGACTCCCGCAACTGCCGACCTTTTGGCAGCTTGCCCCTAAGGCCCGGAGTGGGGCGGGCAGCCGCGCTTGCGCGGCAACACGGTCCGGAGCCGCGGGGGTTGCTGGTGGAAACCGAACGGACTTAGGGGATCAGTCAGTCGGAGGGATTGGTGCTTTCGAGAGCACAAATACGGGGACGCACAGCAGACCCATCGTCTTTGCCAGAAACAACGAACAGACAGGAACCCGGACCACTCGGCACAGCACCGGCCCCACCCGCCTTCTCATTCCCGGTCACACTCGCGCGCACCGCAGGAAGGCTATGTCGTCCGGGTTGAGAACGAAGCAGCTATCGGGTCTCCGGGCACGGCAGGGCACTGTCCCAGCTTCGACAGCAGAAGACCCGGTTCCGCAGCATCGCGAGAAGCGGCAATGAAGGTGTTCGCGGCTGCACGCCCGGAATGAAGCGCCCGACGCGGCGGGGTGTTGACCGCTATGGCTGCGGGATCATGCCGACGACAGATTTCCAGGCCGGGCTGAGCGGTCTGAGATCGATTGTGGCAAGTTCATCGACGGCGATGACATGCCTGTCCGGCATCTGTGCGGAAACCCGGCATCCGCCGGCGCAAGCCGCCGGGGTTTTCTCCTTGGAAGCGGAAGTTCGCAATCGCTGTTTCAGCGGGAGAAGACCGACTCGCCGAGGGCGTTCAGATTGATGATAGCCGAGACGCCGATGACAAGGCCGCCGATGCCGCCGAGCAGATTGAGGACCAGGCTTGAGTCGATGGCGTTTTTCGTGATGCCATAGACAAGCGCATAGCCGGCGACGACGGCGGGCACCGCGAAGAGAACGAGTGCCATGAAGCGCAGGAGCGGGTTTTTGGCGAAGCCGAGAACCCCGATCACGAGGGCAATCGACAGCAGGGCGGCGGCGCCAGCGGCGAAGCCCGACATCAGGACGCCGGCTCCAGCACCCCAAGCATACTGCGCGGCAGTGATGGCGGCCATGACTGGCAAGGCGTAGATCGCGAGATTGTAGGCGATCACGCAGGCGGTGATGGTTAGAGAAATGGCAAGCAGGATCAGCGTCATGGAAACCTCCAGCGAACGGTTGAGGATCACGACAGGCTGCCGGGAGATACGCTCCGCCTGCGACTATTCTGCTTCGCCGGTTCTTCAAGGATGCTCCATCAAAGGCCCCGTCTCTCCTTCTGTCAAGGTTCGGCGGCGCTTACGCGCCGCCGTCGAACTTCATGACCGGGATGCCGAGCTTGCGGGCCTTGTCCGCGAAGTTCTCCTGAATCCCGGTGCCGGGGAAGACGAGGACGCCGACCGGCAGCACATCCAGCATGGCGTCGTTGCGCTTGAAGGGCGCGGCCTTACCGTGCTTCGTCCAGTCGGGCCGGAAGGCCACCTGCGGCACCTTGCGGTGATCGGCCCAGCGGGAGGCGATCAGTTCGGCTCCCTTCGGCGAGCCGCCATGCAAGAGCACCATCTCCGCGTGCTTGGCATGGACCTGATCGAGTTTCGCCCAGATCAAGCCGTGATCGTTGAAGTCGGCGCCGCCGGTCACGGCTACCTTCGGGCCGGCGGGCAGCATCACCTCGGTCTCGGCTCGGCGTTTTGCGGCAAGGAAGTCGCGGCTGTCGATCATCGCGGCGGTCAGGTTGCGATGGTTGACCATCGAGCCGGAACGCGGCCGCCAGGCGCTGCCGGTGTGGTGCTCGAAAGCCTCGGCGGCGAGGTCGCGGAAGAGTTCTATGCTGTTGCGCCGTTCGATCAGGGTCTGCCCCTCGGCCGTGAGGCGTTCGAGTTCGACCGACTTCACCTCGCTGCCGTCCTGTTCCCGCTGCATCCGGCGCTGCGCCTGCTCGTTGTCGTCGAGATCACGCTCCACCCGGCTGGTGGCGCGGTGGAAGAGATTGACGGTCCCCCAGAGCAGTTCTTCGAGGTCGGGCTCTAAGCGGGTGTCGCCGAGCGTCGAGACAAGGGCGTCGAAGATATCTGTGACGGCTACAGCGACGGTATTGCCCTCGGGCAGCGGCCTCGGATCGGGTTCGTCCTGGAAGGGACGCCAGCCGTAGAGCTGGAGTTCGGTGAGGGTGTGATCGGTCTGGGAGGAGGTGTGGACCGGCTCGTCGCCTGCGGAATAGGTTTCGTTCGTCATCGGGAGCGTCCTTCGTCTGGAGACCGCGCCCATCGCGGCCTTCGCAGGCGTCGAAGCGCACGGGCGGGACGGCCGGTCAGCCCTCGCCCGCTCCGCGAGGGTCTTGATGGCCGGGGGTGGACTATTTTGACTTTCGCGATGCAAAGGCGGGGCTCGTCCCCGCCGGCGGAAAATAGTTCACCCCCGGCCATTGGCCTGCCGTCCCGTTTGTGCGCCGATCGCCCTCTCCGAAGGCCGTGGGTGCGGGACTCTCCGACGAAGGATGCTTCTGGCGATGACCTGAGACCGAAACCCGCAGAGGACGAAGCTGGGCCGCGCCTCCGGGACCGATCACACCCTCACCTCTCCATGAAACGGCGGACGTCTTCGGGATGAAGCTGATCTTTCACGGCCGCCCGGAGGGCATCGGCGCCGTGGCGTCGCAGATCGTCGTTGAAATCGCCGTTGAGCGGCGTGAGCGTCATCGCCTCGATCCCGAGGCTCGCTGCTCTGGCAACCAGGCCGTCTCTTGCACCGTCCCCGGCCGGGTCGCGATCCCTGACGACATAGAGCCGGCGCAGCGTCGGCGGGAACAGGATGGCGGCGAGGTGAGCGGCCGAAAGCGCCGCCAGCATCGGCATGCGGGGCAGAACCTGACGGGGCGACAGCACGGTCTCGATGCCCTCGCCGGCGGCGAGAACCTCATCGGCGTCGCCGAAGCGGACGGCGTGACCGAGAAGGTCGCCCATCGCCCGCCGCGGTGTCTCGACAGCCGCCTTGCCGGAACCGTCCGGGGCGAGCCAGGTGCGATGCGCGCCGGTCTGGTGGCCGGAGAGATCGGTGACGGCGGCAACGAGTGCCGGCCTGATCTCGGTGGGCGAATGCTCGTCGTGCCTGTAATAGCACCGCGGATGGTAGCGTAGCGCGGTTGTGTCCGAGAGGGAGGTGATCGCCCGCCCGTTGAGGTAGATCGCAGCAAGGGTGCCGTGGATCGGCTGCGCCATGGCGAAGAGGCGGCGCGACGCTTCAGGCGAACCGGGCGCGCTGATGGATGTGCTGCCGGTTGGCGTCTTCGTCTTCTCTGGTTCGGGATGCGGGAGGGCGAGGAAACGGCGCGCTTCCTCGGCCACGTCCTTGAAGTGGGCAAGACCGAGTGTCTGCCGGATGACATCGAGCAGATCGCCATGCTCCCCGGTGGCCATGTCGGTCCATTTCCCCGCCGCGCCCTTGCCGGATTCCGGCCCGGCAAGGCGGACGAACATCGAGCGGCCAGGAGTATTCTGCACATCGCCGACCAGCCAGTATCGCCCGGCGCGCTGGCCGGACGGCAGATAATGGCGGCAGACCGCCTCGGCCTCTCGGCCGAGACGGGTCGCCAGTTCAGATGCGTCGTGACGCGGCATCATGCGGCCTCCCGCTCGCCGATGCGTTCGACCGGCCAGCGGTCGAAGAGCTTGGCCAGCACGGCGGGTCCGCTGGCATCGACCGGCACGAACATGCGCAGCTTCCACGAGATGATCTCGTGAAACAGGCCATAGGCGCCGAGACGCTGGCGCATCGTGTCGGTGAAGCCCGAGAGTTCGATTCGGTTCACGCCCATGACGCGGACCCGGCGAAGCTGGAGGCCCTCGGCAAGATCGAATATCGTCGGACCGTCCATCAGGGCCGCGAAGGCATCCTCTGGCGTGACCTTCGCGATGCCGGTCGTGGTCGCGTTCGCGGCCCAGGCCGGGGAGACCTTGCGGCCGATGATGCGCTCGCCCGCATCGGTCTGGAGGCGATAAACGCGGGTGGACTCGTTCGGCAGCCGTTTCCAGATCGGCAGCAGCAACCCCGTCACCATATGGAGCGTGCTGTCGGCAAACTCCGGCATTTCCGCGACCTCAGCCTCCCAGGCGGCGGCGAATGCGTCCTGGTCGGCCTCGACCCAATGGGTCTCGCCCATCATCCTGATGGGGATATTGTGCGCTTCCATCGGGCGGATCAGCCTGACGCGGCGCTCGATCTCGCCGTCATCCAGCATGACGCTGGTGGTGGGGATCTGGACCGCCGCGCGGCCCGAACGCTCGTTGATCAGCAGCTTGGCTCGGGGATCATCGAGTTCGGCCAGGGCGGCGTCGAGCGTGACCGGGTGGTTGCGCCTGCGTTCAGTGATGGTCAGCAGGCTGGTTTCGGCCCCGGTGCGGGGGTGCGTGTAGATCACCTGCCGATCCGTCACCACGAAGCTCTCGGCGCGCAAGGTCTCCAGCCCGGCGTCATAGGTGCCGGACGCGATGGCGCCCTCGATCCGTGCGGTCAGAAGCTGCTCGAACGCGGTGAATAGGATGCCCTGAAGCTCGATGGTCAGCGCCAGCAGCCGGTTGAGGAAGGTGGTGATGGCGGGCAGATCGTCCTTAATTCCGTTCGAGTCCATCAGCTTCAGCCCGGTGGCGGATTCAAACCGTTCCAGCGCGCAACCCTCGACCTTGCCGCGCACCAGCAGCAGGTAGAGCTGGCGCAGCGCATCGCGTGCATATTGCGATTCCAGATTGTCCTCGGGCCGGAACAGGCCCTGGCCGCCGGTCTGGCGCTGGCCGCGCGTGATCGCTCCCAAGGTGTCGAGGCGGCGGGCAATGGTGCTGAGAAAGCGCTTCTCCGCCTTCACATTGGTCGAGATCGGCCGGAACAGCGGCGGCTGCGCCTGATTGGTGCGGTGCGTGCGGCCGAGCCCCTGGATGGCAGCGTCGGCCTTCCAGCCGGCTTCGAGGAGATAATGGACACGCAGCCGGGTGTTCTTTGCCGAAAGTTCGGCGTGATACGACCGGCCGGTGCCGCCGGCGTCAGAAAACACCAGCACGCGCTTGGCATCGTCCATGAAGGCTTGCGTCTCGGCCAGGTTCGCCGAACCCGCGCGATTTTCCACAACGAGCCGGTCGATGGTGACGCCGTGCTTGCGGACGATCCGTCGCGAGCGGCCCGTGACCTCGGCCACCGTGTCGGTGCCGAAATGCTGGATGATCTGGTCGAGCGCGCCGGGGACCGGCGGCAGGCTGGCGAGGCTGGCGATCATCTCGTCGCGCCGGGCCACCGCCTCGCGGCTCTCGACCGGCTGGCCGTCGCGATAGACAGGGCGCGAGGACAGGTTGCCCTCCGAATCCGTGAACGGCTCGTAGAGCTGGACCGGGAAGGAATGGGCGAGGTAGTCGAGGACATATTCGCGCGGCGACAGGTCCATTTTCAGATCGCCCCATTCCTCGGTCGGGATCTCCGCCAGACGCCGCTCCATCAGCGCCTCGCCGGTCGAGACGATCTGGATGACGGAGGAATGGCCCGCGTCCAGATCGGCCGTGATCGACCGGATCAACGTCGGGGTTTTCATGGACGTGAGCAAATGGCCGAAAAACCGTTGCTTCGCGCTCTCGAAGGCCGAGCGCGCCGCAGATTTGGCCTGCCGGTTCAGCGTGCCCGAGCCACCGCCACCGCCGGTGATATTGGCGGCCTGCATCGCGGCATCCAGGTTGTTGTGGATGATGGCGAAGGCATCGGCATAGCTGTCGTAGATGCGGACCTGTTCCGGGGTCAGCTCATGGTCGAGCAATTCGTATTCGACCCCTTTGAAGGAGAGCGATCGGGCGGTGTAGAGGCCGAGCGCCCGCAGGTCGCGGGCCAGGACCTCCATCGCCGCGATGCCGCCCGCTTCGACCGCTTCGATGAACTCGGCACGGGTCGAGAACGGGAAATCCTCGCCGCCCCAAAGGCCGAGCCGCTGCGCATAGGAGAGATTGTGGACGGTGGTGGCGCCGGTCGCCGAGACATAGACGACACGGGCCTTGGGGAGCGCATGCTGGATGCGCAGCCCGGCTCTGCCTTGCTGGCTGGCGGCGACATCGCCGCGTTCTCCCTTGCCGCCAGCGGCGTTCTGCATGCTGTGCGCCTCGTCAAAAATCACCCTCCATCGAAGTCGGTGCCCAACCATTCGACGATCTGTTTGACGCGCGAAACCCTTTCTCCGCGGTCATCGGAGCGTAGCGTGGCATAGGTTAGAAATAGGATGCCTTCGTTCAGCGTGATGGGCTTGCCCTGCGGGAAGCGGCTGAGAGGCGTGACCAGCAGCCGCTCCATGCCAAGCGCCGACCAATCGCGCTGCGCATCCTCCAGCAGCTTGTCCGACTTCGAGATCCAGACCGCCTTGCGGCGACCCTGCATCCAGTTGTCGAGAATGATGGCGGCGGATTCCCGGCCTTTGCCGACGCCGGTGCCGTCGCCGATCATATAACCCTGCCTGAAGCGGATGGCGCCCTCGGCGTCTTCCGGCGCGGCGGCGAGATTGTCGAGCGTGTCGTCCACCGTCCACGCCCCGGCAAGAAAACCGGCATGGGCCTCGCCGGCATAGATCACGGTCTCCAGCTGCGCCTCGGACAGCTTGCCGAGAATGTCCTTCGGCAGCGTGGGCCGGTAGCTCGGCTTTGGCGGCGCGATGCTTGCCATCGAGGCCGACTGCACGAGCCGGGTCGGATGCGCCTGCGCCCCGGCGATGCGAATCGTTTGAAGCCCATACTCCTCATAGATCGCATCCGAGAGGCGACCGTTCTCAGCCGGTTCCCAATCCACGGTCTCGTAGGCGACCGGCACGGCCTCCGGCTCCGCCAGAGGCGCGGCGGGCGCGGATCGCGCGGCGCGGTTGATATAGCCGCGCACGGTGCGGGGCGTCGGGGTCGCGGCAACCGGCACGGCAATGCCGGGATCGACCGGCAGCCGGGCCGGAAGCTGATCCGCCAGCCAGCCGATCAGCGTCGCCACGTCCGGCGCGACACCGGGCGATGCCGGGAACACCGCCGCGTCTTCGGCGGGCAGCTTGTCGATGACGGTCAGCCGCGTCGGGATCGTCGTGCCGTGTTTGGCATAGACCGATCCGTCGACGGCGGCGGAGAAGAGCACGCGGCCGCGTTCCTGCAGCCGGGTCCAGGAGGCGGTCCATGCCGGATTGTCGGATGCGAAGCTCGCCCCGGTGATGGTCACGAGCCGCCCGCCGGGCGCCAGGCGCGCCAGCGACGAGGCGACATGGCGGAAGGCGGCATCGGACATGCGGCCCTCGACATGGGCCATGACCGAGAACGGCGGATTCATCAGCACCACGGTCGGAATAAGGCCGGGATCGAGATGATCGTCGATCTGGGCGGCGTCGAACCGGGTGACGGCGAGGGCCGGAAAGAGGGAAGACAAGAGGCCGGCGCGGGCCTCGGCCAGTTCGTTGAGCAGCAGCGTGCCGCCAGCGATCTCGGCCAGGATGGCGAGGAGCCCGGTGCCGGCCGAGGGTTCCAGCACCCGGTCGGCGGGGGTGATCGCCGCCGCCGTGACCGCCGCGAAGCCGAGCGGGACCGGGGTGCTGAACTGCTGGAAGGTCTGCGTTTCC
>WPCJ01119032.1_pt1 | contig 12981 bp, 10 predicted proteins | sample 5399831 | NCBI WGS metagenome assembly WPCJ01 (sample SAMN12869470, study PRJNA574797) | sludge metagenome | isolation source: wastewater treatment of pH10 | place: China:Beijing | collected 2019-05-20 | reverse complement strand
TCAATCTCGTGCCCGTCGAACACAGCCTGAACCGGCTGGCCGGCAGGCTGGGCGTGGCACCGGAGCAACTCGGCCGCAAGATCGGCTGCGAAATGGAAGTATTCGTGTTCGGTGGACTATGCGTGATGGCAGAAGGACGATGCTCCCTGTCTTCCTACGCCACTGGCAGATCGCCCAACATGAACGGCGTTTGCTCACCGGCCAGCCACGTCCGCTACCGGCAAGACGGAGAGGAACTCGTCTCCGAACTCGGCGATTACACGATCAATCGTTTCCCTTTGGGCGAGCCCACCGGCTATCCGACACTCTGTAAAGGCCGGTTCGATATCGCAGACGATCAAGGTTATGCATTTGAAGATCCGGTTTCCCTCGATGTCATGAATCATATCGATGAGTTGCGGGCGGCAGGCGTCTCAGCGCTCAAGATTGAGGGTCGCCAACGCGGCAAGGCTTATGTTGGTGAAGTCGTCTCCACACTGCGTCAGACACTCGCAGCAAGTCCCGAAAGCCGCGCCGCCCTTCTGTCCCGCCTCCGTCTGCTGAGCGAAGGCCAGCAAACGACTTCGGGCGCTTACGACAAACGCTGGAGATAGATATGTCAGCACCCAGCCTCAGCCTTGGTCCCGTTCTCTTCCTGTGGGACGGCCCAAAATGGCGGGATTTTTATTTTCGTATCGCCGACGAAGCCCCGATCGACCATGTCACCGTCGGTGAAATCGTCTGCTCCAAACGGTTCCATTTCTTGACACCTTATATGGACGCTGTGATCGAGCGGCTGCAGCGCGCAGGAAAAACGGTGAACGTCGGTTCGCTGGCGCTCGTCATGCTCGAGCGAGAAGCAAAACAGGTCCGTCACACGATTAAGGAGGCGACACTACCGGTGGAGGCAAACGATCTGTCGGCACTGGGGCTGTTGTCCGGTGTGCCGCATATAGTCGGTCCACTGGTCAATGTTTATAATGCTGCGACCGCGAAGGTTCTTGCGGCCCGTGGCGCACAGTCGATCTGCCTGCCGCCAGAGTTACCAATCAGTTCAATCCGGGAAATCGTCAAAGCCGCGCCTGAGATTGCGTTTGAAGTATTCACGTTCGGACGAGTGCCGCTCGCCATTTCAGCTCGTTGTGCGCATGCGCGATCCAAGGGCCACATAAAGGACAACTGCCAATTTGTATGTGGCGAAGAGCCCGACGGACTGCCAGTCAAGACCCTGGATAGCCAACCATTTCTGGCACTGAACGGTGTGCAGACGCTCTCTCATACCTGTCAGTCACTGATTGAGGACCTGCCTGAGCTGCAAGAAGCAGGGATCAGGCGTTTTAGACTGTCACCGCAGGACTGCGACATGGTGGAAGTAGCCCATATCCATGACGAGGTGCTAAACCGATCTATCAGCCCTGAAGACGGCATTGCGCGCTTGAGAACTGTCTATCCGGGCGTCCCGCTCTCCAACGGGTTCTTGCATGGGAACATCGGGGCTGCATGGATCAGCCGTCAGCGGTCGGCGGCTGCAAACTAGATCGAGACCGTTCTTACTTCTATCGGAAGAACTCTAGCTCTCGCCTTCGGCAATCGATTTCAGATGCCGGAGGTCGCGAACGAGCAACGATTGTCTGCCACCTTCCACCCAGCCCTTAGTCTGCCACTGGCTGATAATACGCGAAACCGTGTGCAAAGTTGTTCCGGTCAGTTCAGCGATATCCTGTCGCGAAACCGGAAAATCGATACGCACACCGCCCCTTTCTTTTACCCCAGCTTCACGAACAAGTCTCAGCACTGCATGTGCCACGCGCGGTTCGACTTCTTGCGTTGATATCTCTCTGATGCGATTGTGCGCGGCATCCAGTCTGCGCCCAATCATCTGCATCGTATTCACAGCGAGTGCGGGGCTGCGCGCCATGAAATCAGTCATCATTTCCATCGGCCAGGCAAGGACGGAACTATCGACCGCGGCCAGAGGCGTACCGGGATAGTCTTTGCGCCCCAACGCTACCGCGAAGCCGAAAAGTTCTCCGGGATTGACGACCCGCACAATAATCTGCTGCCCATCGGCAGTAACTTGCATGACTTTCAACCGTCCATGCAACAACACAAAAAAGTGGCTTGCATCGTCACCTTGATTGAAGACGGCGGTTCCTTTCGGAACAGCACGCCGAGTAGCCAGACCAAGAAACTGATCAAAACCCGCATCATCCATACCGGCAAAGACCGACAGGGAGCGGATCTGTGTTTTATCAAGGGGGGTAGCCATCACATCCTCATTGCCAGACCGTCGTCTGGCAAAAACTTGGCGTCAATATCAGCGAGTTCGCTGGCATCGTTATCAAACCAACCCCGTAATGAAAACATCAATCACGCTTTCTGAAGGTCGAAGCGTCAATTGCAAGCTTTTGTAGGCGAGCGTAGAGACTGCGCCGCGGCAATTGCAGCAGAACTGCAGCACCCCCCACATCACCGTTGCAACGATCCAGCGTCGCGCGAATAACGCCGTCTTCAAAACGGTCCATCTGCTCCGACAGCGAAAGCGGACTGGGCTCCGTAATTGGATCGTGGCGCAATCCCAACACGACCTGCTTGGCATAATTGCGCAGTTCGCGGACATTTCCCGACCATTCGTCCGAGTTCAATCGCGCTTCCATGACTGCATCAATTGCAGGTCGCGGTTGGCTGAACTGTGCTGCCGCTTCATCAAGGAAATAAGAGAAAAGCAGACCGATATCCTTCCGCCGCTCGCGCAGAGGCGGAACACGGAGCCTGACCGTTTCAAGGCGATAAACCAAATCGGAACGAAAGCGACCGGAAGTCACAGCTTCCTCCAGATTACCTTTCGCAGCCGCAATGATCCTTAGATTGACCGCACGGGGCTCTCCAGTAGGTGAAGGTAACTCACGCTCTTCAACAACACGTAGCAGCTTGCCCTGAACGGACGGCGACATGCTGTCAATTTCATCGAGAAACAATGTACCGCGATCCGCGTCAGCTATTCTTCCACGTTGAATGCGACTGCCGAAAAGAACCTCGTCAGCGATAGCATCCGGCAAGGCGGCACAATCAATGGCAACAAAACTGCGGGCGTGACGCGTGCTCCAGCGGTGCAGGAGGCGAGCCACCAGTTCTTTTCCAGTACCGGTTTCGCCTTCTATCAACACATCGACATCGACACTGGCAAGCTGGCGGATCGTGTCACGCAGCCGTACCATCACCGGAGTTTCACCAAGTAGAGGATAATCCTGCTCGGCATCTGCCGCAGCCCGGCGAAGGCGGCGATTTTCCAGCGCCAGTCGGCGCATTTCCAGGGCGCGGCGAACGCTCGATATCAGGTGATCGGCCGCGAATGGTTTGGCTATGAAGTCAAACGCGCCCTTTTTGAGAGAAGCGACAGCCATTCCGATATCACCATGTCCGGTCATCAAAATAACCGGCAACTCCGGATCACGCGCCAACAATGCTTCCATCACCGCATGTCCATCGACCCGCGGCATGCGGATATCGGTCACAACAATGCCGGGATAATCGGGCGTCAAACTGCTCAAAGCGGACTGACCGTCACCATGGGCTTCAATATCGAGACCTGCGATTTCGAATGAATCGGCCAAGGCCGTACGAAATGCTGCATCGTCATCGACCAGCATCACCCGCAAAGGCTCAATTTTCATTGCACTTTGCCCTCTTCAAAGTTGCCGCAAAAGCTGCACCGCCAAGCTGCGATGGAACGACACGCAACGTTCCTTCCAGTTCTGCCATGAGGTCTCTTGCGATGCCGAGACCCAGACCGAGACCGTCCGCCTTTCCCGTTACGAATGGGCTGAAAATCTCATCGGCCAATTGGGGATCAATGCCAGGTCCGTTATCGTCCACGACAAGAGAAATCTGGTCACCCTCATCGCGGACGTTGAACGAAACACGGGGATTCTCGCTGTTCACGACCGCATCCAATGCGTTCTGCAGCAAATTCACCAGCACCTGCTCCGATCTAACACGGCAGGCAAGTATCATCACGTCAGAACGCTCCGGTATATCCAGTTGAACCTTGGCATTGCGGAAACGGTCTCCCATCAGCAACATCGTGCCATCCACCAGTTCATTTAGCGGCAGCGAGCGAATGACACCGCTGCGACGGCGCGCAAACCGGCGCATTTCCTGCGTGATAGAGCCTATACGCGCCGTCAGTTCCACGGATGTATCGAGGTTACTGGCGACCTTATCAAGCTTGCCGTTTGCAAGATGATGCTGCGCGTTTTCGGCGAGTGTCCGAATAGTCGCGACGGGTTGGTTAATTTCATGCACCAGCCCTGCGGTAATAGATCCGAGGGAGGCGAGCCTGTTCGCCTGGGCAAGCTCTTCCCGAGCATCGCGAAAGCGTTTGTCAGCCAGTTCCCGCTCAGCCATTTCTGCGCTCAATGCTGCCGTACGCTCTTTAACTGCAGCCTCAAGCTCGGCACGATAGGCTGCCGCACGCGCCGCGCGGCTCACTCGCCAGTAGACGGCACCTGCAACCACGACGAAGACTAGCATGGCCGCCACCGTCATCAGCCGCGCAAGGTCGTTGGCAGCGCGCAAGGCTCGCCCCGTAGGTTCGATATGAACCAGTTTCAGAGAGGTTTCGGCAATCGGCTCATCGACAGCAACTGAATATTGCCCGGAAGGCTCGATCATCATCGCGTCCGGTGCAAAGCGATAATTGCTCGGTTTCATATCCGCCGCATTGAACTGCCCGCTCTCGATAATCTTAGAGCGTTCTGTAGTTGATATTGGCTGAAAGGAGCGAAGGTCTTCGGCCTTATCGGTGGAGGCCAGTATGATCCCTCGAGGATCAACGACGAAGGTCTGGCCGGGGTCGTTTGCCCAGGTTTGCACCAGCCTGTGGAATTCAAACTTGATCACGACCACACCGACCGGGTCAGTCTGATCACCGATGCGCCGCGCCAGAAAAAGGCCGAAGCGACCACTCAAATCACCTATGGCATAATACTCTGCCGAACCTGCCGCCATCGCGCCCTTGAAGTAAGGCCGGAAATCGTAATTGCGTCCGACAAAGCTCTCCGGCGTATTGGCATTAGATGACGCGATAACCGTACCATCACGAGCGATCACATAGATGATTGGCGAACCGATCTGATGTGCAAGAAGTTCAAGCTTTTGGTTCAAACGAGCAGTCGCGTCCTTCGAACCACCCGCGAGCACATCGCGCAGATCGCTATATTCCTTCAACACCACTGGCAATAACCGGAACTTTGCCAGTTCGCTGTCGATGAGGCGGGTTTGCTGACGCGCTATCAACGTCGCATCCCGACGGAGACCATCCAACGCCCCGCTTTCGGCCCACAGCCGGGCGGAAAACCACACACCGATTGCCAGCAAGGAAGCGAGGGCAACCAACAGGAGTTTTGCAATCTTCGACGGCGCCTTCATTTGTGCTGATTTATGCAAATTCATGCAAAGAGTCACGCAGAATCTTGCACAATACCGGTACGGAAGTATGTCGAAATCTACAGAAAATCTTTTTATTTCAATATTTTAATCTTTTTAACCCGGCTCTCTGGCGATCAATGTTCCACTACCGCATGTTAGCGCCACTTCGAAAAAGGGAGTTTCGAAGGGAGGAGTTTACCCGTGAACCACATCAATATAGCCCCCTGCATCGCACCCAATTCCGGGACCGCTCTCATCGACCGGATCACTGATATTGCGTGCTCGAAGCTGAAGCGGAGCACGGACTGAGATTATTCACCAGCGCCAAACAGGCCTTTTCTCACTCACCCAAACGGAAGTGCAGAGAGACGCGTTGAAGGCAACGGAAAAACACCCCGAAACCGTTTCGCCGATCCGGTGCCACAACAAGGGGTGAAATTCAAAAATCGAGAGATTTGAAGGAGCAACCCATGGTCTCAATTACTAACGAACGGAGTGAAGTGCAAAGCACCAATAGCCGCCTGAAATCCATTATCGGTGGCTCGACCGGCAATCTGGTCGAATGGTTCGACTGGTACGTTTACGCAGCATTTGCGCTTTACTTTGCACCGCACTTCTTCCCGTCCGAAAGCCAGACCGCGCAGCTTATGAGTGCCGCCGCAGTCTTTGCCGTGGGCTTTATCATGCGCCCCATCGGCGCATGGATCATGGGGGTTTATGCCGACCGCAAGGGTCGCAAGGCAGGCCTTGCGCTGTCCGTGACGCTGATGTGTGCAGGTTCGCTCATCATCGCACTGACGCCGGATTACCAAACCATCGGCCTTGCAGCCCCGGCCCTCCTCGTACTCGCACGTTTGATGCAAGGCCTGTCGGTTGGCGGTGAATATGGTGCCAGCGCCACCTATCTATCGGAAATGGCGGGCAAAGACCGTCGCGGCTTCTTCTCCTCGTTCCAGTATGTCACGCTCATTTCTGGGCAGCTTCTCGCAATTCTGCTTCTGATCGTGCTTCAGTCGACCATGGAAACCCCTGCGCTGGAATCCTGGGGCTGGCGTATTCCGTTCTTCATCGGCGCCTTGCTTGCAGTAGTCGTATTCTGGCTGCGTCGCGGCCTTGCAGAAACCGAGAGCTTCAAGAATGCGAAGGCTAAGAACGCTCCGAAATCCGGTTTCTGGACGCTTATCAAGCATCATCCAAAGGAGACCGCTCTCGTCATGCTTCTGACTGCTGGCGGTACGCTCGCATTCTACGCGTACTCGATCTACATGCAGAAGTTTCTTGTAAACACGTCTGGCTTCAGCCGCGAAGTGGCAAGTCAGATCAACGCGGTGACGCTGTTCGTCTTCATGTGCCTGCAGCCAATCGCTGGTGCTTTGTCGGACAAGATCGGCCGCAAGCCATTGATGATCGCTTTCGGTGCCGCAGGTGTTCTTTTCACCTATCCGATCTTCACAACGCTGGAACAGACCCGCGATCCGATCACGGCCGGTCTGCTGGTCATGGGCGCGCTCATCATCGTCACCGGCTACACCTCCATTAATGCTGTAGTGAAGGCGGAGCTTTTCCCGGCGCATATCCGTGCACTCGGCGTAGCGCTGCCCTACGCACTAGCCAACACTCTCTTCGGTGGTACTGCCGAGTATGTTGCATTGAGCTTCAAGAATGGCGGATGGGAACGTGGCTTCTACTGGTACGTCACCATCATGATCGGCATTTCCCTGATCGTTTATCTGCGTATGCGGGATACGAGCAAGGACAGCATGATCAAGGAAGACTGACATCGCCTCCCAAGCGACAAGATGCCGGGCTTAGGCCCGGCATCTTTTATTCCTCTTGCTGTACAGTCCGAAACTGCCCTGGGCTTTGCCCCATCCATTTATGAAATGCGCGATAGAAGGCGCTCGGCTCACTGTAGCCAAGTTCGGCAGCCACCTCCGCTACACTTAGCTTGTTTTCCTGCAAAAGCCTTTCGGCTAACACGAAACGTAACTCGTCCTTGATACTCCCGAAATTCTGCCCCTCCCCGCGCAGCCTGCGCCGCAAGGTTGGCGCGGACATGCCCAGTCCGCCTGCAATTTCTTCAAATGACGGCCAGTCCGTGATTGGCAAGGCATTCAATTGCGCGCGTACCCTTGCGGAAAGATCATTATCGTGACGATAGCGGATCAGAATATTGGCGGGAGCTTCGCGCAGAAAACTTTCGAGCGCCACATCACTGCGAATGATCGGCAGCGATAGATAAGACGAGGAGAAAACCAGCTTGGTCACCAGTTGGTCAAATAGCACCGGCGCGCCGAAGAACTTATGATAATCCTGACGGTGAACCGGAGCGGGACAAGCAAAGTCGAGTGTGCGCAACGGAATACGCCGCCCGATCAGCCAACAGGCAACACCCATCAGGATCAGCCAGTAAGCACGATAGGCAAAGGCAGGTCGCGGAGCCCCGGCATCGGTCAGAACGACATGGGCCATCCCATCGCGGATACGCAATTCGCCTTGCGGATCGTCCAGCACCACGTTGAGAAATTGCAAGGCCCGTCGCAAAGCGCGTTCCAGCGTACCCGCGTGCAGCACAGCATGACAAAGCAGATTAAAGCTGCCGGGACGCATCGGCCTTGCCGCAAGTCCGAAGAATTCGTCGTCAATCGTTTCAGCGATCAGCCACCACAAACGACCATATTCTATATTGGTGACGGGCTCTGTCACTGCTCTAGGCAGGCCAATCTTCGCCATCAGAGGAGCCGTATCTATCCCCCGGACACGCACGCTTTCGAGCGCATCCTCGACAAAGCCTGGTGCAATATTATGGCGTTCCATGGCTTCTCCATATTGCAAAATCGATCACACATTAATGCATCTGATGTCATTGTTTGCAATGCATGACGCGTTAACCTTCAGGAATGGTTGGCCACGAGGAGGTGGCGGTCAGGGAGGGTATACTGGATGATTGAAACGTCCGCTTCAGCGCGGCTGGCGCGTTATGATGATGCCGTTGCGCAATTTCGCATCGAAGATGCCATTGCAAAGCTTCACGGCAATCCTGAAACCGGCATCAATGCCTGTGTTGAATGCTGCGACAGGCACACTGGCGATAATCGCGTAGCCCTCCGCGCAATTGCAACCAATGGCGAACTTTCCGAATTCACTTTCGAGAACCTGCGGGATATGGCCGCTCGTGTTGGCAATGTACTGAAAGATGCAGGTGTCGGTGCTGGCGACGTAGTCGCGGGCCTGTTACCGCGCACGCCGGAACTCATTGCAACCATTCTCGGTGCATGGCGTATCGGCGCTATTTATCAGCCGCTTTTCACCGCCTTTGGCCCGAAAGCAATCGAACATCGCCTGAAAACCAGCGGTGCAAAACTGGTGGTTACCAACACAGCCAACCGCTCCAAGCTCGCTGAAATTGAAGCCTGCCCCAAAGTCGCAATGGTACTGGCGCCCGGCGAAGACCTGCCAGCCGATGACATCGATTTTCGTGCTGTAACGGCTTCCGCTTCGGTCGATTGCACGCCTGTACTTCGCAAAAGTAGCGATCTGTTCATGATGATGTCGACCTCCGGCACGGCGGGTCTACCGAAAGGCGTACCGGTTCCGCTTTATGCGTTGATGGCATTCGGCGCCTATATGCGCGAAGCCATCGGTCTGCGTTCTGACGACATTTTCTGGAATATTGCCGATCCAGGCTGGGCTTATGGTCTATATTACGCCGTTACAGGTCCGTTGCAGCTTGGCATGGCAACTACGCTTTACGAAGGTGGTTTCACCGCTGAAAGCACCTACGACATCATCGAACGCCTTGGTGTCACCAGCCTCGCCGGTTCGCCGACTGCTTTCCGTCTGCTGATGGCTGAGGGACCGGAAGCTGCGAAACGTATCAAGGGTCGCCTGCGTGTAGTCTCCAGTGCCGGAGAGCCGCTTAATCCAGAAGTCATTCGCTGGTTCGACGCATATCTTGGTACACCAATCTACGATCACTACGGCCAGACCGAACTCGGCATGGTCGTGAATAATCATCACGGCCTTGAACATTCCGTTCGGCATGGTTCTGCTGGCTATGCAATGCCCGGCTATCGTGTCGCGGTTCTGGATGAAGAGAGCAATGAACTTGGCTTTAACCAGCCCGGTATTCTCGCTGTCGATATAGCACAATCGCCGCTTCTCTGGTTTTCCGGCTATTACAAGCAGGAAACTCCAGCCATTGCGGGCGGTTACTATCGCACCGGAGACACCGTGGAGTTCGAGCCGGATGGTTCGATCAGCTTCATTGGTCGCGCTGACGACGTTATAACATCATCTGGTTATCGCATCGGACCATTCGACGTCGAAAGTGCCCTTCTTGAGCACGCAGCCGTCAACGAAGCGGCGGTTGTCGGCGTGCCGGACCCACAGCGAACGGAAATTGTGAAGGCATTCGTTATCCTTGCGTCCGGTTTCGAAGGTACGCAGGAACTGAAGGATGAGCTGGCACTGCACGTGAAGAAGCGGCTCTCCGCCCATTCCTACCCGCGTGAAATTGACTTCCTGAGCGAACTTCCCAAGACGCCAAGTGGAAAAATCCAGCGTTTCCTCCTTCGCAAGGCGGAAATCGACAAACAGCAACAGACGAAGGCCTGAGGACAAGCATATGCAGATTAAAGATCGGGTATTCCTTATTACCGGTGCAAGCTCTGGCCTCGGTGCTGCGGTTGCTAAAATGGCCGTTGATGCCGGTGGGAAAGTCATGCTTCTCGATGTGAATGCTGAAGCCGGTGAAGCACAGGCCAAGGCACTTGGCGCGATGGCAAAATTTCATCGCACCGACGTCACCAGCGATGCGGACGGCAGTGCTTCCATCGCCGCTGCACTGGAGGCTTTCGGGCGCGTCGACGCACTCGTCAACTGTGCCGGTGTGGCACCGGGTGAAAAGGTTCTTGGACGTGATGGCGCGCATAGGCTGGAAAGCTTCACGCGCGCAATTTCGATCAATCTCATTGGCACATTCAATATGCTGCGCCTCGCTGCCGAAGCCATGGCAAAGAACGAGCCCAGCGAGGGTGGAGAACGAGGCGTCATCATCAATACGGCGTCCGTTGCAGCCTTCGACGGCCAGATCGGCCAAGCCGCCTATTCAGCTTCCAAGGGCGGCGTTGCTGCCATGACATTACCAGTGGCCCGCGAACTTGCGCGTCACGGCATCCGCGTCATGACCATCGCGCCCGGAATTTTCGCCACACCTATGATGGCGGGCATGCCGCAGGAAGTGCAGGATGCCCTCGGCGCTTCCGTGCCATTCCCGCCTCGCCTCGGTCGACCGGACGAATATGCGGCTCTTGCCCGCCACATCGTGGAAAACCAGATGCTCAACGGTGAAGTCATCCGTTTGGATGGCGCACTTCGCATGGCAGCGAAATAACGCAATTCCAGGAAAAGTGGAAACCGGTTTTCCGTCCGGAACTGCGTACAGAAAGAACCAACGAGGAACAATCATGTCCAACAGCGATTCTATTGTCATTGTCGGTGCTTCCCGTACTCCTATGGGCGGCTTTCAAGGCGATTTCGCCAATGCTCAGGCCACAGATCTCGGTGCTGCCGCCATTCGCGGCGCACTTGCAGGCGCTGGCCTTGCGCCGGAAGCGGTAGAGGATGTCTATATGGGCTGCGTCCTGCCTGCTGGTCAGGGGCAGGCTCCGGCGCGTCAGGCTTCGATCAAGGCAGGAATACCTGTTTCCACCGGCGCAACCACCGTCAACAAGATGTGCGGCTCGGGCATGAAGGCAACCATGCTTGCACATGATCTGCTGCTGGCGGGTTCTGCCGACGTGATCGTTTCCGGCGGCATGGAGAGCATGACAAACTCCCCCTATCTGCTGCCCAAGGCACGTGGCGGCTATCGTATGGGGCACGGACAGATTATCGATCATATGTTTATCGATGGTCTCGAAGACGCCTACGACAAAGGCCGCCTCATGGGCACCTTTGCCGAAGACTGCGCGGAAGCCTATCAGTTCACGCGGGAAGCTCAGGATGAGTTCGCCATTGCCTCGCTGACACGCGCCCAGAATGCCATCAAGAATGGTCTTTTCGCAGCCGAAATTACGCCCGTTACCATGAAAGCTGGGCGCAGCGAGATCGAAATCTCCATCGATGAACAACCCGGCAAGGCAAATCTTGACAAGATTCCAACCCTTCGACCGGCATTTCGTGACGGCGGCACCGTGACGGCCGCAAACTCCTCCTCAATCTCGGACGGTGCGGCGGCCCTCGTTCTCATGCGCGCTTCCGAAGCGGAAAAGCGCGGCCTCACCCCGCGTGCGGTTCTGGTCGGCCATGCGACCCATGCCGACAAGCCGAATCTCTACCCGACCGCCCCCATCGGCGCCATAAACAAGCTTTCGGCGAAAATCGGTTGGAACCTGAAAGACGTAGATCTCTTTGAGATCAATGAGGCTTTTGCGGTCGTAACCATGGCGGCGATGCGTGATCTCGATCTGCCGCATGACAAGGTCAATATTCATGGCGGCGCCTGCGCCCTTGGCCATCCCATCGGCGCGTCCGGTGCGCGTATTCTTGTCACCCTGCTTTCAGCCCTCGAAACCCATGGCCTGAAGCGTGGCATGGCGGGCATCTGTCTGGGCGGTGGCGAAGCGACTGCCGTCGGCATTGAAAGGATCGTCTGATGCTCTTGAACGATACGCAGGAGCAGATTCGCGACGCCGCCCGGCAGTTTGCACAGGAACGGCTCGCGCCGGGTGCTGCCGGACGCGACAGGGAACATGCTTTCCCGCGCGCAGAACTTTCTGAAATGGGTGAGCTTGGCTTTCTTGGAATGCTGGTGCCGGAAGAATGGGGTGGGTCCGATCTCGGCACGGTTGCCTACGCGCTGGCATTGGAAGAGATCGCCGCTGGCGATGGCGCCTGTTCGACCATTGTTTCCGTCCATTCATCCGTCGGTTGCGTTCCGATCCTGCGTTTCGGTACCGAAGAGCAGAAACAGCGTTTCCTGCCCAAGATGGCTTCCGGTGAATGGATCGGCGGGTTCGCATTGACCGAACCACAGGCCGGTTCGGATGCGTCTGCGCTCAAAACCCGCGCACGCCGCGACGGCGATCATTACGTGATCGACGGTTCCAAGCAGTTCATCACGTCGGGCAAGAATGGCAGCGTGGTGATAGTGTTCGCCGTTACGGATCCATCGGCAGGCAAAAAAGGCATTTCGGCGTTCATTGTGCCGACCGATACTCCGGGCTACGAGGTTGTTTCCGTCGAGCACAAGCTCGGCCAGCATTCGTCGGATACCTGTGCGCTCGCTTTCACCAACATGCGCATCCCAGTAGAGAACCGACTGGGCGATGAGGGCCAGGGCTACAAAATCGCGCTTGCCAATCTGGAAGGCGGACGCATCGGCATTGCGGCGCAATCAGTCGGTATGGCTCGCGCAGCGTTCGAAGCTGCATGCGCTTACGCCAAAGAGCGCATTACATTCGGCAAGCCCATTATCGAACATCAGGCTGTCTCTTTCAGGCTCGCCGACATGGCAACGAAGATTGAGACAGCCCGTCAGATGGTTCTCCATGCAGCTGCGCTGCGCGA
>WPCJ01385712.1_pt1 | contig 12982 bp, 13 predicted proteins | sample 5399831 | NCBI WGS metagenome assembly WPCJ01 (sample SAMN12869470, study PRJNA574797) | sludge metagenome | isolation source: wastewater treatment of pH10 | place: China:Beijing | collected 2019-05-20 | reverse complement strand
GCCGCGCAGCCGGCCGGCACGGTCGGCGGCGTCATGCGGGTGACCGAGCAAGGCGAGGTCGTCTCGTCGAAATTCGCCAATCGCGGAACCGGCCTCTACCAGCTCGAAATCCTTGCCGCCAGCGTCTTCGCCCACAGCGTGAAGTCCCGCGACGAAGAGGAATTGAAGGCCGTTCCCGAATACACCGAGGCGCTCGAGGCGCTGACGGGCATGTCGCAGGCCTCCTATGCCGGCCTCGTCGGCGAGCCGGGCTTCATCGACTATTTCAACCAGGCGAGCCCGGTCGAGGAACTGGCCCTGCTCAAGATCGGCTCGCGGCCGGCGCGGCGCTTCGGCGCGCGCGATCTTTCCGATCTGCGCGCCATTCCGTGGGTCTTCGCATGGAGCCAGAACCGTCATCTGCTGACCGGTTGGTATGGGATAGGCAGCGCGCTCAACTCCTTCGTGACGGTGCGCGGCGACAACGGTCTGGAGCTTCTTCAACAGATGTTCGAGCGCTTCCGTTTCTTCCGGTTGGTCGTCGATGAAGTCGACAAGGTCCTCTACCAGGCCGACATGGAAATCGCCCGGCTCTATGCCGAACTCGTGCAGGACGATGACGTCGCCAGGCGCATCTACGACAAGATCGCCGCCGAATTCGCACTGACCTGCCGGATGATCAGCCAGGTGAATGGCGGCAAGCTGCTGCCGGAACGGTTCCCCGCCTTCAAGCGGGATTTCGACCGCGTCAGGCCGCAGATGGACAGCATTCACCGTCTCCAGGTGCAGCTCCTGCGCGAGGTCCGCGAAGGCAACGCCCCGAAACGGTCGGTCAATTCGCTGCTTTTGTCCATCAATTGCATATCGGCCGGTCTCGGATGGACCGGCTGACAACATTGCCAACCGTCAGGTGACGCAAGGGAGGGTTTCCATGAACGTCAATATTCCCAACAGGCCGGGCACCGGCAAAACCAACTGCTTCTTCGGCGCCGGTGTCGCTGAAGCCGATCCGGCGGTGAACGGGTCGATACAGCGCGAGCTCGGACGCCAGCGCGAGGAGATCGAGCTGATCGCCTCGGAAAACATCGTCTCCAAGGCCGTACTGGAGGCACAGGGCTCGGTGCTCACCAACAAATACGCGGAAGGGTATCCGGGGCGTCGCTACTATGGCGGCTGCGCCTATGTGGACGAGGTGGAGGAACTGGCGCGCGAGCGCGCCAGGTCGCTGTTCGACTGCACCTATGCCAATGTCCAGCCCAACTCCGGCAGCCAGGCCAACCAGTCGGTGTTCCTGGCCCTGATGAGCCCCGGCGATACTTTCCTTGGCCTCAACCTTGCCGCCGGCGGGCATCTGACCCATGGCGCGAAGGCAAATATGTCCGGTAAATGGTTCAACGCCGTTTCCTACAGCGTGCGGCCGGACGACCATCGCATCGACCTCGACGAAGTGCGCGACCTTGCCCTCAAGCATCGCCCCAAGGTCATCCTGGCCGGCGGGTCGGCCTATCCGCGGGTGATAGACTTCAAGGCATTCCGCGAGATCAGCGACGAGGTCGGCGCCAAGCTCTTCGTCGACATGGCCCACTTCGCCGGTCTGGTCGCGGGCGGCATCCATCCCAATCCGCTCGCGCATGCCCATGTCGTCACCACCACCACCCACAAGACGTTGCGCGGACCGCGCGGCGGCATGGTGCTTTCGAACGACGAGGAGATCGGCCGCAAGATCGATTCGGCCGTCTTTCCCGGTCTTCAGGGCGGGCCGCTGATGCATGTCATAGCCGCGAAGGCCGTGGCCTTCGGCGAGGCGCTGACGCCCGCGTTCAAAGGTTATGCGGCGACCGTGGTGGCCAATGCGAAGGCGCTTGCGGAGACGCTGGCGGATGGCGGCGTGGACATCGTGTCCGGCGGCACCGACACCCACCTGATGCTGGTGGACCTGCGCCGCAAGAACCTGACCGGCAAGGCCGTGGAAGCCGCGCTCGGCCGCGCTCATATCACCTGCAACAAGAACGGCATCCCCTTCGATCCGCAGGGGCCCACCGTCACATCCGGCGTCAGGCTCGGCACGCCGGCCTGCACCACGCGCGGCTTCGACGTGGCAGACTTCCGCGAGGTCGGTCGCATGACCATGCGCGTGATCGACGGGCTGGCTTCGAATGGCGAAGAGGGCAATGCCGCAGTCGAAGCGGAAGTCCGTGAGGAAGCGCAGGCCCTGGTCCGCAGATTCCCGATCTATGACTGAGGCGACTGCTGCCCTGCAAGACATCCGCGGCGCGCTTGCGCGCCGCCGGATCCGGTCTCTTCAACAAAAGAGGTCTAAATGTCCGCATATCATGTCTACGAGAATGCACCGCTTGGCAGCCTGATCCGCTTCTCCGACGGAACGCCCAAGCCTTCGGATGAGGTCGCGAGCGAATTCAAGACGTGGCAAAAGCGGAACGGTACTGGGCTTCTGGCAAAGAGAGAACCTTCACCCGAACTGCGAAGCTGGGCGCCGCCGGCTTCCATCACACTGCGTACCCTCGATCTGGATGGACCTGGTGCCGGCGACAGCGGATTGCTGACCTTTTCGGTGGACAGCGACCTGCGCTTCGAGATCGTCGAGCGTCCTAAATCCGGGACGTTTCGCGTGCTGCGCGGCTCCGACAGCGAGGTCGAGCTGCTCGATATCGCAAGCAATCTCGCCGAGGCGGAACGGTATCTGTCCGCCTATCCTCCTGCCGAGCTGCTTATCGAGGAGGCCACTGCCGACGAACGCGCGGCGGACGAGGTCGAAGGCCGGTCAGCGTCGATGCGCGCGGCCGTCGCGCGCCACCGGGCGGAGCGGCCGCGGGCGGTGGACTGATCCGTGTATGTGCCCGGGAATGCCGCATCTCGCAGCGGCTCCATCGAGCCGCTATTGCGTTTGCCGGAACACCTCGCTGATGGTCTTGATGGCTCCCGCCTCTTTCACCTGATAGCCGGGCAACTGGTTTATGGCGGCATGGAACTCGTGGCCACGCATGACCGACAATACCCGCTGCACAGCCTCCAGTTCGAGGATTTCCTTGCGGCAGACGAAGACATAGTCTTCCGTCAGCAGGCGCACGAAATCGAGATCGAACTGGCGGGCAGCGGCCTCGACACCGAAGGCCACATCCGCGAAACCGCTGGCGACATAGGCAGCGACGGCGGCATGCGTGAATTCGGAATGCTCGTAGCCGTTGATGCGGCTGCCGTCGATGCGATGACGGGCCAGCAACTGCTCGAAGAGAAGCCGCGTGCCGGAGTCCGGATCGCGATTGACGAAGCGGATCTGCGGATCGAGCAGCCGTTCCACCTCCGAGATGCCGAGCGGGTTGCCGCGCCGAACCATAAGGCCCATCTCGCGCGTGACGAACGAAATGACTCGGTGCGTCCTGGGGTTCAACCAGCCCTTGCCGGCAGCGATCGCACGCTTGCGCAACTCGCCCTGGGGCAGGTGCATGCCGGCCAGATCGCAACCGTCGTGCCCCAGCGAGACGAGCGAGCTCTGGTTGCTGACATAGCGGAAATCGACGTCGATGTCGGGCTCGCGGGCGAGCAGTTCCCGCAACTTCGGCACGGCGAAGCCGTGGCTGGCATGCACGCGCAGCACCAGCGGACCGTGCGCGAGCATCTGGTTGATCTCGGTTTCCAGTTCCTGCGACAGGTTCTGCAACAAGGGCCTCAGCCGCGCTTCCAGCCTCTGGCCCGCCCAGACCAGCGTTTCACCGAACGGAGTGAGTCTGGTGCCCCTGCCCTGCCGGCGCACGACGATCGGCATGTTGAAGAAATCGGACCATTTCTCGATCAGATTCCATGCATGGCGATAGGAAACGCCTACCCGCTCGGCGGCAGCGGTGATCTTTCCGGTCGTGCGTATCTCCGCCAGGAAATCGAGCAGGATCTCGAGGGACTGATCATCCTCGCGACGCCGAAAGCGCCAGACGGGCTCGATCTGAATCTGGATCATGTTTCCTCCTAAGGCATGATAAGCCATAAATTGGAACTTCAGATCATATTTTACCCTTTCATATTAGGCAATAAATTTCATATTCACGAAACTAGATTCACCGGATACCCTGCTAGTATCATAGTCCTCATAGGCTTCGGTAGTAGCTAATATATGAACTAAGTTTCATATTATGGGAGATCTGAACTTGCTGAATCGAGTTACCGACGACACACACAAGCTGCTGATAGACGGGCTCCGCGTCGCGGCTGTCTCCGGGCGTAGCTTCGAGACCCTGAACCCCGCCACGGGCGAGATCCTGGCCCGGGTTGCCGAGGCGGACGCAGCCGATGTCGATGCGGCGGTCCGGTCGGCTCGCGCCGCCTTCGAGGGCGCATGGGGTCACATGAAGGCCAGTGAGCGCGGCGCGCTGCTGCTCAGGCTGGCGGACCTGATCCGTCGCGATGAGGACGAGCTGGTGCAACTGGAAAGCCTGGATTCGGGAAAGCCCGTCTCGGCCATCCGCCGCCAGGACCTGCCGGCCGTCATCGACACGCTCACCTACTACGCCGGCATGGCCGACAAGATAAACGGCCAGGTCATTCCCGCCCGTTCCGATGCGCTCACCTACACGGTGCGCGAACCGCTGGGCGTGGTCGGGGCTATCATCCCCTGGAATTTCCCATTGATGATCGGCATGTGGAAGATTGCGCCAGCACTGGCCTGCGGCTGCACCGTGGTGCTGAAGCCGGCGGAAATCACCCCCCTCACCGCGCTCAGGATCGGCGAGCTGGCGCTGGAGGCGGGCTTCCCGGCCGGCGTCCTCAACGTCGTGCCGGGCTTCGGCAAGGTGGCCGGACAGGCACTGGTGGATCATCCGGACGTCGACAAGGTGACCTTCACCGGCTCGCCCGTGGTCGGACGCCAGATCCTGCAGGGCGCTGCCGGAAACCTCAAGCGCGTGACGCTGGAACTGGGCGGCAAATCCGCCAACATCATCTTCCCCGACGCCGATATCGATGCGGCGGTTAAGGCCGCCGGCGCGGGCATCTTCTTCAACACCGGGCAGGTGTGCTCGGCCGGTTCGCGCATCCTGGTGCATCACAGCATCCATGACGAGGTGGTGGAGCGGCTGGCCGCGCGTGCACAGTCGACCCGCATCGGCGATCCGCTGGAGAGTTCGACGGGCATGGGGCCACTGGTATCGGAAGTGCAGATGAAGCGCGTCCTCGACTATATCCAGGTCGGTCGCAAGGAGGGCGCCACGCTGGTCACCGGCGGTTCGCGGCGCGGCGACACTGGCTATTTCGTCGAGCCCACGGTCTTCGCCGGCGTGCGTCACGAAATGCGCATCTCCCAGGAGGAGATTTTCGGTCCGGTCGCAGCGGTCATCCCCTTCCAGGACGATGAGGATGCTCTGCGCATTGCGAACGGCACCGTCTACAGCCTGGCCGCGGGTGTATGGACCGGCGATATCGGCCGGGCCCACCGCTTCACCCGCAGGCTGAAAGCAGGCACGGTCTGGGTCAACACCTACGGACCCACCGATATCCGCCTGCCATGGGGGGGAGCGCGCGACTCCGGTTTTGGCCGCGAGCATGGCGACGCGGCCATCGAGAACTTCACCGAACCCAAGGTCGTCTGGATCAATACGGGCCGCTAGCCCGCACCACCCACCCGCCAGCCATTGCCGACAGGTCTGCCGCCCCGGCGCGCAGCCATCGGCGATGCACGGCCGGTCTTTGTCCAAAACCGAGGAGGAAGAAAGCATGCGCATTGCAATTATCGGCCAGCAGGCCTTTGGAAAGAGTGTCCTGGAAGCCTTTCTGGCACGGGGGGACGAAGTGGCGGGCGTGTTCTGCGCGCCCGAAAAGCCCGGCGCGCGCCCCGATCCGCTGCGTGTGGCCGCCGACGAGCTGGGGTTAAGGCTGTTTCAGCTTCCCAACCTGAAGAGCCTCGCGGCGGAAGGCGCGCTGCGCGCGCTCGATGTCGATCTCGCCGTCATGGCCTATGTGCTGCAGTTCGCACCACAATCCTTCGTCAACATCCCCAGGCATGGCACCATCCAATACCACCCGTCGCTGCTGCCGAAGTATCGTGGGCCGAGTTCCATCAACTGGCCTATCATCAAGGGCGACACCGAGACCGGGCTCACCATCTTCCGGCCGACGGACGGATTGGACGAAGGCCCGATAATCCTGCAGAAGCGCGTCACCATCGACACCGAAGACACGCTGGGCAGCGTCTATTTCGACGGGTTGTTTCCGCTGGGTGTCGAGGCGATGCTGGAGGCCGCTGATCTCGTCGTCGCCGGACGTCACACCGAGACCGTGCAGGACGAGGACGAAGCCTCCTACGAGGGCTGGTGCCGCGATGCCGAAGCGCAGATCAACTGGAATGCGCATATCGACATGATCCACAACCTCATCCGCGGTTGCGATCCTGCTCCGGGCGCATGGACGACCGTGCTCGGCGCCAAGGTGAGGCTGTCCGATGCGAAAAAGCAGCCCGTCCGCCGCTTCGGCGATGTGCAGGGCAAGCCGGGCGAGATCGTGGAGGTCGCAGAGCAGACAATTGCCGTATCGGTGCAGGGCGGAACGATCGAGATCGCCAAGGTCCGCACTGAGTCCGGGCAGAAGCTTTCGGCGGCTGCGTTCGTGAAATCGCATGGCCTTTCGATTGGCGATCGGCTGGAGTCTCAGGCGGAAACCGACCTTGCGGCGGCAGCGGGTCAATGACCTTCCGGACTGCCCCTCTCCTGCCGAGCGATCGAGGCATCGTGAACGGCAGACGGCAGGCGCACGACTTCTCGCGCGACTGCCGCTTATCCTTGAACACCAGACTGTCAGGCTCCCGGCGGTTTCGCGAGAGCGGCTTCGTATTCACGTTGCACGGGCTTTCAACGCAGCCCGCCGATATGCGTCGGGAATAGATAGCGCCCAGATAAACAGGCCACCGGCGTGGCGCCCGATAAACGACTGATCGGGCGTGGTCGTCACGTAACTTAGGACTGAAAACAATACGACGAAAAGCACGAAAACGAGTCCGCGGGTTGCCTCTCGTATGGCCACATGGCCGGCCCCCGGCAGGAGGATTGCGAGCACCAGGACGATCCAGGGACGAGACAGCTTCGACATTGCAACCTCAGGCCACCGCTGAGACGGCAGCGCTTCGCTCCCCAGGCAAAACCTGGCGCAAGATCTCGGCGTCCGCAATCGCTGCCTTTACCTGTTCCGGCGAAATGGCGCCTATCGGAAACCGGGTCTGTCTCAATATCAGATGCGACCCGCGATCGCCTTGCGCGGCCTGCCGGGTCAATCTTACAACACGTGGTGTTATCGCCGCCTCCTTCACCGTGGGATCTGAGAACAGGCTCCGAAACAACGCCGACACGCATTCGATCTGTGCGGCAGTCGCTTTGCCGTCCCCACGCACCAGCAACGGCACATCTGCCTGAGGCGGGTCGATCCACTGCGGCAATTCATGGACGATCGAATAGAATTCGGCCCCCGTCGGCCGTGCCAGCGCACCGATCGACGGTCGCCGCTGGATGTCGGTTTCCGCAAGGGTGACCTGCAGCCAAAGTTGCGGAAGCCGGCGAAAGACCAGGGTGTCGGGAATCAGTTCGATCTTCACCGAACGTTGATCCGGCAGCTTGCCGACCAAGACCGGAAAGGCATCGCGGCCAAGCCTTATGTTCACGTCGCTGAACAGTACGGTTAGTGAATCCAGCAGGCCACTGCGCTCCGCAAGAGCCATGCGGTGATCTTTCAGAGCGCGTATGGACAGCCATCCCAGCGAAACGGCTGCAAAGGCCATGAAGGCGAGATTGATAACCGTCAACGACGTGCCTTCTCGTGAACCAAAACTCCCACAGCTTAGTCCAATACTGGCAGCAATTGGGACTGCAACATTCAGGCATAAGGCGCGTAGCGGCGGACTGCCGCCGCTACGTTCAATTCAATACCCCAGCGGTTTCGGCCACGGCATGGTGAACTGGTCACCGCGCCGCACGAACTGATAGCGCCTGTAGTGGAACCACAGCGATGCAATGATGTAGAAGCACATCATCGCGATAAGCTGGGTGCCATACCCCAGGAACACCGCGAAGAATGCCGTTGAGCACAATATGAGCAGGATGATCGTCGGCAGCGGGTGGAACGGGTGCACATAGCCTCGCTTGATCGTGTCGAGCGGCCATTTGCGACGGAACATCACCATGTTGAAGGTCATGAACGTATAGCCGAGAAGGCCCGACAGGATCGAGAACGTCACCACCTGGTCGAGCGGCGCGCCCAAAGCAAAGATCAGGGCGATAGGAACCAGGAACACGATCGAGCGATAAGGTGTGCGGTAGACAGGATGGACGGCACCGAACCAGCTCGGCAGGTACCGGTCACGGCCCATGGAGAACCACGCCCGCGAGGCATCGTTGATGCAGCCATTGGCGGATGCCAGCGTCGCAAACATTGTACCGATGAACAACAACACCATCAGCCAGGTGCTGCCGGTAACACGCGCCGCATCGAAAAGCGGCGTTCCCGCCTGACCGAGATATTCCCACGGAATCAGGCCCGAGCACATGTACCACGTCATGGTTGCAGCAATCAGCAGCGTCATGATCCCGGCCATGGTTCCATAGGGCAGCGAGCGGGCCGGCGATCGGACCTCTTCCGCCGCCTGACAGGTGCCTTCAATGCCAAGGTAGTACCACAGGCCGAAATGCAGGGCGGCGACGATACCCACCCACCCATAAGGCAGGGGTTCCTCGGTAACGGCGGAGAAGTCGAGCGGGACCGCGGAAACGCCAAACTGAATCGCCAGGAACAGCACGACAATTGCTGTGAACGCGATGGCCACGATAGCCAGGTTAAAGGTCAGCGTTGCCAGCACGCCGCGATAGTTGAGCCAGGCCAGGAACATGATGGCCAGCACGATGAACGGCTGCTGGTTGAGTCCGGTATGGCCGAGCATGCCTGCCACGGAATCGAGAAGGAAGCCGACGGTAATGGCGTTGGCCGCCTCCAGCATGGTGTAGGCCATGACTAGGTAGAGACCGACATTGAAGGCCATAAGCGGACCGACGATGTGCTTGGCCTGCGCATATTGACCGCCTGCGGCTGCGACGGTGGATGTCACTTCCGAGTCGATCATGGCCACGCAAGTGTAGAGCAGACCTGCCACCCAGCAGGCAACCAGGCCGGCAATCATGCCACCTTTGCCGACCGAGAAATTCCAGCCCATATATTCGCCGACGAGAACGATGCCGACACCAAGCGCCCAGACATGCGCCGGACCGAGCACGCGCAACAGTTGAAGCCGTTCCGGCTCACCGGCGTTGGTCGTAACATTTGACATGTGAGCCGCTCCCCCTAGATCGTGTGACGCTCTTGCGTGGCCTCGATCTCGCCTTCGCGAGATGAGGTCAGCAGCGCATTGTCATAGGTCGTGTCTATGCGGACGAGGTCCAGGAGAAGCAGGGCGCCGAACATGATCGAGAGTGCCCAGGCGAGATATTCCAGAATGTTCCATACATCCATGGTCGCCTCCTAGCGCTTGTTCGCAAAACGTTCGGCTATTACCTCGCGGTACTCCTTGTCGGAGAGCCTGACTATGAGAACGAAGTAGCCGATGACGAAGACGGCCATGATAATGAGCGCCATCCAGCTGAAGCTGTAGTCGAACCGCGCGGTGATGATGTCATTTGCCGCGGCGGGATCGGTAAATCCCAACGCAGCCCATTGTCTCTGTTCGCTTGCGTTTTGCCCAAGAGCTTCCCAGGTGGGGTCGGCTATCGGGTTGGGCGTCTTCGTTGCCCCGGCAAGCCCCATGTAGAGCGGGATATAGAGCGCGCCCACCGTCAGTATGAGCAAGGTTACGACGTCGACGATCTGCGCTACCAGACCCTGTTCCTTCGGTTGATACGCCATCGTCACCTCCGCCGCTGGCGCATCTCGTCGAGATGCTTGAGATCGAGGCCATAAATGAAATGCCTGTCCTCATCGTAGTGGCGCAACATGGCCAGGACGGCTGCGGAATTGAGGGCAAGGACGAAGCTGCCGGCAGTCACCAGTATGACCTGGATGGCGGGAACCGAAATGTAGGACCAAATGCTGATTATCGTGAACAGAAGGGTGCACCAGAGGACCAGCACAAACGCGATAAGTCCGGCACGATCGCGCGCATGCATTCTGCTGATGCGCTGTTCCAGCTCACTATCTGTGTTGAAGTGTATGCTGACCGCTTCCATTGGTTCCTCCCATATGAAGTGCGTCAAGCAGTGACTTGCATGGGCAGAAATGATGTTGCCCTCCAGGAATATTTAATGGTAGGATTTTTCTGTCAAGTGAAACTTTTTTAAACAGTGGAAAAATTGAAGCCTTGCGTGTTGGGGGGAGAACCTGGCTGACGGACGCACCATTCGATCCACACGATCGGCATCATGTTGCCTTGGATCAATGGCCGTTCATGAAAAACTATCTTCTCCACCTGGGCTGAATGCGATGCAGGATTAGGACCGGGAGAGCCTTCGTCACAGGATACCGCTCCTGGCCGAGGCCGAACAATCACAACGGAGATAGCAGGTGTACAACAACATTCTTATTGCAACGGACGGTTCAATTATATCCCACAAGGGTGTTGATCATGGATTGGCATTAGCCAAGGCACTTTCATGCAACGCCACGGTGGTCATCGTTACGAAGCCTTTCCCGATGGAGGGTGTAATTGACGTTACGGGCTGGGTTTCGGGTGAGAACGATCAAATCCGGTACGACGCCAGTCAAAAGGAGTTCGCCGATACGGTGTTGGGAGATGCCCGGAAAGCGGCTGAGAAGCTGGGAGTCGAAGCGAAATACATGCAGGTTTCGGACCACTCCCCGGCTGAAGGTATTCTTGCGACCGCCAAGAGCCAGGGTTGCGACCTGATCGTCATGGCTTCGCATGGACGGCGGGGGATCGGGCGACTGCTTTTGGGAAGCCAGACGGCAGAGGTCGTACATCACTCAACCGTGCCCGTGCTGGTTGTTCGGTAGGAAAGTTCTGCTCCAGGCTGTTGAAATAACCCACCGGCGAGATACAAATCCGTGGTCCACGGAGGGCAGTTGGTGGAACATTGGGACGCCATTGTTGTCGGGGGAGGATTGGCCGGCCTCGTTGCCGCCGCGGAGCTGGGCGACGCCGGCAGGAAAACGCTTATCGTCGAGCAGGAAGGCGGCGACTGGCTCGGCGGCCAGGCTTACTGGTCGCTCGGCGGTCTGTTCATGGTCGACACGCCCGAGCAGCGCCGTCTGGGGATCAGGGACAGCCGCGCGCTTGCCTGGCAGGACTGGCAAGGTTCGGCACAGTTCGACCGGCCCGAGGACCACTGGCCGCGCAAGGTGGCGGAAGCCTATGTCGATTTCGCCGCCGGCGAGATGCGCGCGTGGCTGTACGGCATGGGCATGCGGTGGTGGCCGGTTGTGGGCTGGGCCGAGCGCGGAGGCGCTCTGGCGCATGGCCACGGCAATTCCGTGCCGCGTTTCCACCTGACCTGGGGCACCGGCCCCGGCGTGGTCGCGGTGTTCGAACGGCGGGTGCGCGAACATGTCGCCAAGGGCCTCACCACGCTGAAATTCCGTCATCAGGTCTCGCGGCTCGTCAAGACCGGGGGAGCAATCGCGGGCGTGGCCGGCGAGGTGCTGGAGCCGGCCGATGTGGCCCGCGGCCAGCAGTCGGGCCGCAATGTGGTCGGCGAATTCGAGTTCGCCGCCGCGAACGTCATCGTCACTTCGGGCGGCATCGGCGGCAATCACGATCTGGTTCGCGAAATGTGGCCGACGGATCGGCTGGGCCCCGCCCCCAAATCGATGGTGTCGGGCGTACCGCATCATGTCGACGGGCGCATGCTCGCCATAGCCGAGAAAGCGGGGGCCGCCGCCATCAACAAGGACCGGATGTGGCACTATGTCGAGGGCATCCGCAATTGGAACCCGATCTGGCCGAACCATGGCATCCGCATCCTGTCGGCGCCCTCCCCCATGTGGTTCGACGCCCTGGGCGAACGGCTGGAAGCACCTTTCTTCCCCTCCTATGATTCACTCGGAACGCTGCGGCGCATCCTTTCCACCGGCCATGACTACTCCTGGTTCGTGCTGACATCGAAAATGGCGGCGAAGGAGTTCGTGCTGTCGGGTTCGGAACAGAACCTCGACTTCACCGGCAAGGACTGGCGCGCGGTGCTGAAGAACCGGCGCGGCGGCAAGGCTCCGCCTTCGGTGCGCGCCTTCCTCGACCACGGCGAGGATTTCATCCGGCGCGATACCCTTCGTGACCTGGTTGCGGCAATGAACGAGCTTTCGGGTGACGGTCTTCTCGACCATGACCGTTTGCGCTGGCAGATCGAGGCGCGTGACCGCGAGGTGGAGGCATCCTATTCCAAGGACGCGCAGATCGCCGGCATTCGCAACGCGCGTCGCTATCTGGGCGACAAGATCTTCCGCGTGACCACGCCGCACAAGATCCTCGATGCTCGGAACGGCCCGCTGATCGCGGTGCGGCTGCATATACTGACCCGCAAGACGCTGGGCGGTCTGCACACCAATGTCGATGCGCAGGTGCTCGATAAGAAGGGCAAACCCATGCCGGGCCTCTATGCGGCAGGTGAAGTCGCCGGCAGCGGCGGTGGCGGTTATCACGGCTACAACGCGCTGGAAGGCACGTTCCTCGGCGGTTGCATCTTTTCAGGCCGCAATGCCGGCCGCCACGCGGCGGGCCGGAAATGATCCGAACTCGGTCAGCCGGGAACAGAGAGTACAGCATGGCCCCTCTGTCCGGCTTCGCCATATCCCGGCGGTGACGGCGATCGTATGACAGACGCCACCACTATTGCGATCCTCAGATTGGCTGCTGGGGCTTCATGTCGGCCTTTGCGATGCCGGCGACGGGGACGGGCTTCTTCATGGCGTCGCGGCGGAAGGGCTCGCCGAGCTCCTGGTTGAGCACCACCTCGACGAAGGTGGTGATGCCCCTGGCCTGCTCCTCGCAGGCGGTGCGGATGGCATCGGTCACCTT
>WPCJ01039187.1_pt1 | contig 12998 bp, 10 predicted proteins | sample 5399831 | NCBI WGS metagenome assembly WPCJ01 (sample SAMN12869470, study PRJNA574797) | sludge metagenome | isolation source: wastewater treatment of pH10 | place: China:Beijing | collected 2019-05-20 | reverse complement strand
CCGCTTTGCCTAATCAAAGAAAGTTGGTATTCAACTGGATCCTCTAAAGTCATAATATTAATATTAATAGAATTTATATAGGAAAGGATTGAGTAAAGAGTAGTACTTTTACCACTTCCAGTTGGACCGGTCACAATTATTATTCCTTCAGGACGTTTTAAAAGCCTATATAATAAATCCACATTATAATCTGATAATCCAAGATCTTTCAATGAAACTAACGATTTAGTTTTATCCAGTATCCGTGCAACAATATTTTCACCATGTACGGTTGGCTGTGTTGAGACCCTAAAATCTACTGTTCTACCTAAAACAAAATAGGAAATCCTGCCATCCTGAGGGTTTCTTGTTTCTGCGATATTCAGAGAGGCAATAATTTTTATCCTTACTGCAATTGAAGACCAATAATCCTTATGAAAAGTAAGAACCTGCATCAGCTGACCATCGATCCTATACCTCAGCCGAACAAAGTTATTTTCCGGCTCAAGGTGAATATCAGATGCTCCTTTCCTTATTGCATCAAATAAAATTGCGTCTACAAGCCTTACAGTCGGGTTAAGATAACCCTGATCGTCGGCTGATAATTCCTTTCCTTTCCCAAGCTCTGCTTCAATTTCCTTTAGAATTCCCTCAACCTTCATTTCATATTCATAATATTGCTCAATGGCATCGGTAATCTGTGATTCATTGGCATATTGCGGGATAACCTGGATGTATTTATCGAAATATTTTTTAATTTGGTCAAAAGCTATAATATTATAAACATCGGTAGTTACGATATGAAGTTTATCTCCCTCTAAAGATATCGGTAGGATTTTGTGTTGCATTGCGAGCGCTTTAGGAATCTTTCTAATTAAATCAACATCAAGGGCAGTTGCCTTAAGGTCTAAAGTCTCAATACCAGATGACTCAGAGAAGACTTCAGCAAGAGCAGTTTCTGTGATAAAACCTAAATCAACTAAAATTTCTCCTAAGCTAAGCTTACTCGAAGCTTCTTTCTGTTGTTTATAAGCAACTTGTAATTGGTCTTTAGAAACTATGCCTTTGTTTAGTAATAATTCTTCTAAGGAGATGGAATTCTTCTTAACCGAAGAGTTATCAGGGGCATCTAAACTTGGTAAGTAGGTTTCATTTTGCTCAATACTTGCACCATGCTCCTTTAATATGCGCATAGCTTTTTGGTTAATTTCTTCAATTGCATTATAAGTATTTCTTTTATCTTCGCTAATTGGGAAGCCGTCTCTTCCTAAGCGATCATAATCCGCACTCATTTTTCAAGAACCCTCCCAAGACTCCTTTAACTTTAAGTATAATATAAACTTAGTACGTTAGTAAATAAAATAACTTTACAGTATATAAATAAAGGTAATTATAGTAAATGACTTTATGGTGATTTAAGCTATTATAAGTATAGTAATAAAAGAGGTAATATGCCGATTATAAGATATTTAGATCCGAAGAATGATATAGCATTTAAGAAGATTTTCGGAACAGAAAAGAACAAAGATATACTTATTCATTTTTTAAATGATATCCTGGTTAAACAAGGTGAGAATAGGATTAAAGAAGTTAATTTTTTGAACCCGATACAACCTCCTGAGATAGCAGCAAGAAAGCAAAGTATAATAGATGTGTTATGTACTGATGAAAAGGGAGTGCAGTATATAGTTGAGATGCAGGTTGCAAAAGTTGGAGGGTTTGAGAAGAGAGCACAATATTATGCAGCGAAAACATATAGTAATCAGATGAACTCAGGTGAGGAATATGCCGGTTTAAAAGAAGTGATATTTTTAGCGATAATGGACTTTGTAATGTTTCCTGATAAGGAGGGTTATAAATCTGACCATGTAATACTAGATAAAGAAAGTTATACTAACGACCTAAAGGATTTTTCCTTTACCTTTATAGAGCTTCCAAAATTTAAGAAAGAAAGAGTAGAAGACCTAAAGACTTATGAAGAGAAGTGGTGCTATTTTTTCAAGAATAGCAAAGACCCTGAGAATATAGAGAAATTAATTAAGGGCAGTGATGATGTTATCAGTAAAGCTTATAATGTATTGCTAAGCCACCACTGGAGCGACCAAGAGCTTAATGCATATGAACAGGTAATGAAAGCGACTCTTGATGCAAAGGCAAGAGAATCACAAGTTAAGGCTGAGGGTATAGCTGAGGGTGAGAAGAATAAATCTTTAGAAATAGCAAAGAAGATGCTATCTAAAAACAAACCTATTGAAGAAATTGTAGAATTCACCGGATTGTCTGCAGAGGATATTAGAGAAATAATACAAAGGGATTTTGTATAGATGCCCAAAAACTGCAGGGTCCAAGCTAGAAGTTCTGAAATCATATAATATTCGGGATAGCACCGTCTTTAATAAATATATCAAAGTATATTAGCAGGAATTACTGCAACTTATTGTAGTAATTTGTTGAAATATAAGTTAAATTTAAAGTATAGCAGCTTTCCACATTTTGAGGGGATTATGAAATTTGGCGAAAAAAATAGTGTTAATTCAAAAAGTAAATTAAAAATAGGAAACAAAGATTATACATATTTTAATATAAGTAAAGCAGCTGAGAACTTGAAGATTGACTCAAGAAAGTTGCCCCTATCGATGAAGATTCTTTTTGAAAATCTTCTAAGGTTTGAAGATAATAAAGTAGTTACAAAAAAAGATTTAGAAGCTGTTGGTGAATGGTTAAAGTTTAAGAAATCTGATCATGAAATTGCATTCTTACCAGCAAGGGTTTTAATGCAGGACTTTACAGGGGTGCCCGCAATAGTTGATCTTGCTGCTATGCGAGATGCTGTAAAAGCATTGGGTGGTGATGCAAAGAAAGTTAATCCGCTTATCCCGGTAGATTTAGTTATCGATCACTCGGTTCAAGTGGATAAATATGCCACCCCTGATTCCCTAAAAGTAAATGTCAAACGTGAGATGGAAAGAAATAGGGAGAGATATGAATTCTTAAGATGGGGTCAGGAAGCTTTTGCTAATTTTAGAGTTGTGCCGCCGGGAACAGGTATATGTCACCAAGTAAATCTTGAATATTTAGCACAAGTTGTTTGGACTATGACATTGGAGGGCGAAACATACGCTTATCCGGATACATTAGTTGGAACTGATAGCCACACAACCATGATAAATGGTTTATCAGTATTAGGTTGGGGGGTAGGGGGTATAGAAGCTGAAGCTGCAATGCTAGGTCAACCTATATCTATGTTGCTTCCGGAAGTAGTCGGCTTTAAACTTACTGGTAGGCTAAAGGAAGGCGCGACAGCCACTGATTTAGTTTTAACGGTAACCAATATGCTTCGTAAGAAAGGTGTGGTTGGAAAATTCGTTGAATTTTACGGTGAAGGTTTGAATTATCTAACACTTGCCGATAGAGCAACTATTGCTAATATGGCGCCTGAATATGGTGCAACATGCGGTTTCTTTCCTATTGACGAAGAAACGGTTAAGTATCTAGAGCTATCTGCAAGACCTAAGGAAGTTATTGATCTTGTTGTAGCTTATGCAAAAGAGCAGGGATTATGGAGGGATGACTCATTAGAAATAGAATTTACTGATACCTTAGAATTAAACTTAAATGAAGTAGAGCCAAGTTTAGCAGGCCCTAGAAGACCACAAGATAGAGTTAGACTTTCCGATATACCACAAAATTTTGAAAAAGAACTCCCGAATTTAAATAAAGATAGTTCAAATGTGCGGCAGAGGTTCCACGTAAACGGAAAAAACTTTACTTTAGGTAATGGGGATGTGGTTATTGCAGCGATCACAAGTTGTACGAATACGTCTAATCCTTACGTTATGATTGGCGCAGGGTTGCTTGCTAAAAAAGCTGTAGAAAAAGGTTTGAACGTTAGACCTTGGGTTAAAACTTCTCTTGCACCCGGGTCTAAAGTTGTGAGTGAATATTTAGAAAAATCCGGGCTACAGCATTATCTTGATGAACTAGGGTTTTATCTGGTTGGGTATGGATGTACAACTTGTATAGGAAACTCAGGTCCGTTACTTGAGGAAATTGAAAAAACTATAGTTGAGCATAATATTGTTGCTGCTGCTGTGCTCTCAGGCAATAGAAATTTTGAGGGAAGGGTGCACCCTTATGTTAGAGCTAATTATTTAGCATCTCCGCCTTTATGTGTGGCATATGCACTTGTAGGTACAATAAGCATCAACTTAAGCACTGATCCAATTGGCAAAGATAATGCAGGGAAAAATATTTATCTTAAGGATATTTGGCCAAGTAACGAAGAAATTAGGGAAGTTGTAAATAAAATAATCACTCCGCAAATGTTTAATAATAAGTATTCTGATGTATTTGAGGGCGAGGAAGAGTGGAAAGAAATTGCAACTTCTACAGGTCTTAATTATGAATGGAATAATAAGAGCACGTATATTAAGTGTCCACCGTATTTCGAAGGCATGAGCTCTACGTCGAGCGGAATAAATAACGTAAAAGGAGCAAGAATACTGGCACTACTGGGCGATAGCATTACAACCGATCATATAAGCCCGGCGGGCAATATTGCAAAGACAAGCCCTGCAGCGAAATATTTACTTAGCCATAGTGTTTCTGCTCTTGACTTCAATTCGTATGGGGCAAGACGTGGTAATCATGAGGTTATGATGCGTGGTACCTTTGCTAACACTAGGATTAAAAATGAACTCGCAGATGGTGCCGAAGGTGGGTTAACTAAATATATGGGAGTAGGCGAGGTTATAAGCATATATGATGCAGCTATGATGTATAAGGAGGAAGGTATTCCTCTGGTTATTTTTGCTGGCAAAGAATACGGTACAGGTTCCTCTAGGGATTGGGCGGCTAAAGGAACCAATTTACTAGGGGTTAAGGCGGTGATCGCTGAAAGTTTTGAACGAATCCATAGATCAAACTTACTTGGTATGGGGGTTTTACCATTTATGTTTCAAAATGGTCTAACTTGGAAGGATCTAAAGCTTACCGGAAGAGAAGAAGTTGAGTTTGAGGATTTGAAGAATATTACTCCACTAAAATCTGTTAAATGTATTATTTCTTTAGATGGCAAAGTTGTTCATGAAATTATGCTTACGTTTAGAGTAGATACAGAAGTTGAAATGGAATACATCAACAATGGTGGCATCCTGCAGTTTGTGTTAAGGAAGCTTGTGTGAATATATTTATATTAACTTTTAGGTAATCTAATAGCAAGAGGAACCGAATGATCACAATTTTACACATTTTATTTATCGAGCAGCAATCTTCATAATTCTGTTACTCGTCGAATAGGTGCGGTGGTAATTAAGGGATTGAAAGAAATTTATCCGAATGCGAAAAATTATTGGACGCGATTTGGTAAAAAAACCTATCCTGCATCTTAGTCCTGATTTTCTTGATGTGGCATTTTCTGGTAATGATGATGCCCCGGCGCTGGCATTATCCAAGCAATTGGTTAATGATCTGTTCGTCAGAAATATTAGTCATTGAAGCTCCTATGTATAATTTTAGCATTCCTTCAGTACTCAAGGCATGGATAGATCATGTGGTGCGTGCAGGGAAAGCATTTCAATATGGGGCAGGGTGCCCGCAAGGAATGGTAAAAGGCAAGAAAGCGATTATTATACTTGGTCGCGGTGGCATATAGTGAGGGACCGGCAAAAGTAGCTAGTTACCAAGAAGCCTACCTGCGTGCAATACTTAGTTTTATTGGTATTGTTGATGTTGAAGCAATGGGGCAGGAAAAAGCAGCGATGGCTCTAGCAAATGCTGAGAAACGTGCTTATATGATAGAGGCAGAATAGTTACCGCGAAGGCTGCCGACATAATTCATTTCCCGGTTAGTATATTGCTTGGTAGTTCGACCGCTTTCTTCTTAATACCGATTCCTATAAATTATTGGACATTTTATGCTTGAGATTTGCATAAGTAGGGAACAGCAAATAAGCTTAAATGTGGTTATTTAAGCTTATTTGCAAAACCATTTTGGAAAATGGTTTTAATATTTGTCTAAATAGTCTATCTCTACAACTACTCTACGGTTAGGTCTTAAGCATTCGATAAGTTCTTTGCCTTTTTTGCCCTTACAAGCTTTAACTTGATGTTGCTTACCTAAAGCTCTCTCAATTACGATTCTGCTATCAAGTGTTACTTTAGAATCTAAGTAATTTTTAACCGCATCAGCACGTCGTTTGGAGAGTTTATGATTATATTCATCACTACCTATCCTATCGGTAAAGCCTAATATTTTAATTGCCTTAACATTATGCTCTTTTAAGGTAGCTGATAATGAATCTAACCTAGCTTTTTCTTGCTCACTGAGCTTAGCGCTATCAAAGTCAAAGTAAAAAGTCCCTTCTTCCATTCCGATTACTTTTCTTACAACCTTAACTTCAGATTTTGCCTCTTCCTCCGCTATACATTTATCCTTACCAACATCCCAACTAGTTCTAAGGCAATCGGATCCAGATAAAACTTTATTACCATTGCTATCAACAACAACGTCTTGCGTTGAATATGAGTAAGCTACAGTTGCGTAAAGTGGAGAAAGTATTAAAGTAAATAAAATAGTTTTAACTATGCTTATAAAATTATTTTTCATTTAAACCCCTATAAATACATTAATGTATACAACTTCAGTGTTCCATAATTTTAAAAACATTTCAACTTATATCATCACTAATTGTAAAAAAATTATATAATTAGATGGATTATTAAGGTGATTCCTAATAAATAAGTTATATTTTATTACCAAATTTATACCCCGAAATATTAACCTGAATTTAATTTCTGGATTGAGCATAAGAGCTCTATTTTTTGTTGGTAGAAGAGGGTGGCTTATAAATAAACAATTTACTACAATAGGGGCATTTAATCTGGGTATCTTTTAAAATTTCCAGATAAACTTTGGGGTGTCCTAACGGACTGCTACCACCGTCACAGCTAACTTTCCTGTCATTCACAATAACTTTTTCATCAACCATATGCCACTCAAACTACTTTTTTAATATAATATAAGTACTTTAACAAAATTTAAAGCAAAATAACTAGACCTATTGTGTAACTCGAACTCAACTGATAATTGTGCTGTCGCCCCAGTATTAGAATATTCATATATATTTAATACATTTTGTTACCTGTCCATATACTGCTCGCACTTTTCTAGTTGGGGCACATTCTTACAATAATTCTATTATAATCTCTACTCCACGTTAAAGAAAGCATCTCCGGCAGGAATAGATTTAACTTCTGATCCAACTACTAGGAGTAAGCTTCCGTCTTCATCATCAATACCAATAAAGATGCCCTCAAGAATTTTATCAATCAGCTTAACGGTTAGAGCAGTATTTAAGCCTTTAGCATTTCGTAACCATTGAGTCTTGACCATAGAGAAACCTCGGTCTAGCCAAAGGTTATAACTTGTAATAAAATTAGTTAGGATATCATTGACCAAGTAATCATAATCAAAAGTTATGTTCTGTGCTTCTAAGCTAGTTGCATTAAATTTAGCAAGGTGATCTGAATCCTTTAAATTCAATCCAATTCCAATTAAAAGAAAACCGTGTTTTGCTTGTTCTAACAGTATCCCACCCACTTTTTTATCGTTAATTAGAATATCATTTACCCACTTAAACTGCATATTGAGGTTTGGTGTTAAGCTCTGTATACTTTTAGCGGTTGCAATTGCTGCTATATAGCATATTTGCCCCCATAAATTAGGAGCCACTTCAGGTTTTAAAATTATGGTCATAGCAATATCGCTGCCGCTATCTTTCCAAGGCTTACCTTGTTTACCATGAGCTTTAGTTTGCTGCTTGGCGAGCAGCACTTGTCCTTCAATTGCTTGCCCGGAATCAATTAGTCTTTTAGCTTCTTCTTGCGTGCTGTCTAGTGTATCATATTTTTTAATTAAATAATTCTCTAATTTACTCATGGTAATCTAACATTGCTTTTACTGCTTGTTCTGCAATAGTAACCAGTGGAGCTGGAAGCGCAACATATAAAATATTAAATATTACCATAATGGCTAATATAACCTTAAGCGTAAACGGGAAGAAATTAATTGTAATTCCCTGGCCTTGATCGAAGTACATCACCTTTACGACTCTTAAATAGTAAAATGCTGAGATTACACTAGCAACCACTGCAGCTAAAGAGTAAAGATACATATTCATTTGTAATACTGCATAAAGCACATAGAACTTAGCGAAAAATCCGGCGAACGGTGGGATTCCTGCTAAAGAAAACATTAAGGTAGCTATAGCAAATGCTAAATATGGGTATTTTTTCGCCAAGCCTGATAGGTCAGAAATATTTTCTTTATATTCCCCATCTTTTTTAAGGATTAATAGGCAAGCAAAAATTCCAAGCACTAGACTTAGGTAAATTACAAGATAGATAATTAAGCTCCTTAGGCTTTCCACTGCAGTATACCTAGTACCACTATTAACTACTCCCATAAGTGCAAAACCAACATGAGAAATCGAACTATATGCAAGTAAGCGTTTGAGGTTTTTTTGCATTATCGCCCCGAAAGCCCCAACAAACATAGAAACAACAGAAACGAAAATAATTATATTCTGAAAATGAAATGAAATACCCTCAAGTTCCTCAAACAATAAATGCCCCAATAGCCCAAGTACAGCAACTTTGGGAAGTGAAGCAAAAAAAGTAGTCACAATAGTCGGAGAACCTTGATAAACATCAGGAGCCCACATATGAAAAGGGGCAGCAGAAGTCTTAAAGAACAGTGAAACTAATATAAAGATGCCTCCGACTAAAATTCCAAGACGTAACCCGGTAAGATTATTGGGCTCAAATGGATTATTCAAACAATAGCTATTGATAAGGTCAAACTCGCCAAAACCTGTGAAGCCATAAAGTAAAGAGGCACCAAATAAATAAAGCCCTGATGAGAGAGCACCAAGTACGAAATATTTCAACCCAGCTTCTGATGAAAGCTGGTCGTTTCGATTATATGCCGCCATAATATAAAGAGGTAAGCTCATTAGTTCTAAGCTTAAATAAAGGCTTAAAAGATTTTTAGAACTAACTAAAAACATCATACCAGCGGTAGAAAGCATCATCAATACCGGCATTTCAAAGGTAATATATTTGTCATTTTTTTCAATTGTGGCAAGCATTAACATTACTGCAATCGCCGCAACTAGGATAAATATCTTTATAACCGATGTGTATTCATCAATAACTAACATGCCGCCAAATAGGGTGGTGCTTCTTACTGGATTAGCATATATATGGTAGATAGCGGCTATCATTAAAACACAAGCACCATAGCATATATACTTTAGAGTGCTTTTTTTGGCATAAGCACCAAATAGAAGAAAAAGTAGAGCGCCAAAAATTAGATTTAATTCGGGCACTATAATAGAAAGATCATACCAAATAGAGTAATACATATTTTTCAAAATTAATTGTTTATAATACCGATTTTTATTATATTTTTCAGCATCTCAACCGAAGTACTAATATCCCCGGTTATTAAGCTTGGATAGATACCTAGAAATATGACTAAAAACACAATTGGCAAAAAGGCTATAAGTTCTCTTTTATTTAAGTCGTTGATAGATAACAATTTCTTATTTTTAACTTCCCCGAACATTACTCTCGCATAAAGCCACAACATATATGCAGCTCCAAACACCATACCGGTTGCAATTAATGCGCCATAAAGTTTATTCGCTTTAAATACCCCAAGCATTACCAAAAATTCTCCGATGAATCCAGATGTTCCAGGTAGTCCGATTGAAGCTAACATGAAAGTCATAAAGATTACTGCAAACTTAGGCATCAAATTGGTGAGCCCACTATAAAAAGCAATTTCTTTGGTATGCATCCTGTCGTAAACAACTCCAACACAAAGGAATAATGCTCCTGAAACTAGCCCATGACTGATCATTTGAAATATAGCACCCTCTATACCCTGGCGGTTAAAAGCAAAGATTCCAGCAGTTACAAACCCCATATGTGCAACAGAAGAATAAGCGATTAACTTTTTCATATCTTCCTGCATTAATGCAACAAGTGAGGTGTAAATTACTGCCACAATACTTAAAATAAACACAAGGTCAGAATAATAATGAGATGCATCAGGAAACATAGGGAGAGAAAATCTCAAAAAACCATAACCACCAAGTTTTAGTAAGATTCCTGCTAATATCACAGATCCAGCAGTTGGCGCTTGCACGTGTGCGTCAGGTAACCAAGTATGAAAAGGCCACATTGGTACTTTTACTGCAAATGAAATGAACAAACCGAGCCACAACCATTTTTGCATCCCTAAAGCATAGGTGGGGAGAATATCATATAGTTCGATTATATCAGTAGTATTAGTATGATAATAAATGAAGATAAATGAAATGAGTAAGAATACCGAACCAAAAAAAGTATAAAGGAAAAATTTAAAAGCAGCATAGACCCTGTTGTCACCACCCCAAATTCCAATAATTAAGAACATTGGGATTAAAACAGCTTCAAAGAAAAAGAAAAATAAAATAATATCACTAGCACAGAAAGCCCCAATTACTAAGGTTTCCAGTGCCAAAAAACAAATAAAATATTCTTTAATTCTTTTTTCTATACTATTCCAGCTAGCAAGAATACAAATAGGCATTAAAAAGGCAGTAAGCAATACAAAAAATATAGAAATACCGTCTATACCGAGCGAATAGTAAACATTATAACCTTCAATCCAAGCTCTTTTCTCCACAAATTGTAATGCAGGAGCATTACTATCATATGAAGCCCACAAAAAGAGTGAAATAATAAATTCAATAAGAGTAGTTAAAAGGGCTATCCATCTTATTTTACTTGCAGATTTTTTATCATCTGTGGCAAAAAATATTAATGCTGCCCCAATTAAGGGGAGGAAAATTAAAATTGTTAAAATTGGAAAATTATTCATAAATCATCAAATCCAAATAAGTGACCAAGTTAATAATGCTACCAGCCCGATAAACATTATAAGCGCATAATGATATATATAGCCAGTTTGTAAAAAGCTCACTATCTTAGCAAATTTATAAGAAATCAAAGCCGCTCCATTTGGCAAGTTATCGACTATATTAACATCTCCTACCTTCCAAAGTCTTAAGCTAAGTGATTTAGCAGTTCTCACAAACAATACACCATAAATCTCATCGAAGTACCACTTATTAGCAAGTAGCTGGTATATGCTCTTGAACTTCTTCAGCATTATTTGAGGTATACTCGGTTTTATCATATATAAAAAGTAAGCAACTATAATACCAAATATCCCTGCGAAAAGTGGTGATAATTTAACCCAATTTTCAATATGATGGGCACGTTCTAAGGTATTATGTTGTGCAAGCTGGAAAATTGATCCACGCCAAAATTTTCCTTCCGGGTTCACTATATCAAGTGCATGCTCCCCAACATATCCGGCAAATATAGCCCCAATTGAAAGTAAAAATAACGGTAATGTCATGGAAAGTGGCGATTCATGTATATGTTCTATAACTTCTGTGCTTGCTTTAGGTTTGCCATTAAATACTAAAATAAGTAGGCGCCATGAATAAAATGCAGTAAGTGCTGCGGTAACTAACCCAAGCCAATAAGCAACCATTCCATATATTGTGCCGGAGGCGTAAGCTGATTCTAGGATTATATCTTTAGAGTAATACCCAGCAAATGGGAAAATACCCCCAAGTGCAAGGGAGCCAATCAACATCATTGCAAAGGTAAACGGTATGAGCTTCCAAAGTCCACCCATTTTTTGGATGTTTTGTTCATTACTCATTGCATGAATTACACTACCGGCACTTAAAAATAGCAATGCTTTGAAAAACCCATGAGTAAGTAAGTGGAAAACTCCTGCGGCATAAGCAGAAACTCCGCTTGCAAAAAACATATAACCCAGCTGACTACATGTTGAATAAGCGATGATTTTCTTGATGTCATTTTGTACTAGCGCAATACTGGCAGCAAAAATACAGGTAACTGCACCAACTATGGTTATAACATGAAGTGTAACTTCAGAAAATTCAAATATAGGTGAAAGCCTGGCAGTCAAGAATACTCCAGCGGTAACCATGGTTGCAGCATGTATGAGAGCTGAAACAGGGGTTGGCCCTTCCATTGCATCAGGAAGCCAAGTATGTAGCCCAAGTTGCGCAGATTTACCCATACATCCGATGAATAATAACAAACACATCAGATCAATTGTTTTAACTTCGCATCCTATTAGAGGTAAAGTTTGGTCCAAGATTTCTGAAACCTGTGGAAATATTAGCCTGAATTCTACGCTATTAAAAGTTACATAAGCTAAAAATATTCCCAGCGCGAAGCCAAGATCCCCAACTCTATTTACCAGAAAAGCTTTGATTGCTGCTACATTTGCACTATCACGTTTAAACCAAAAACCGATCAAAAGATAAGAGCTTAAGCCGACTCCTTCCCAACCAAAAAATAATTGCACTAAATTATCTGCACAAACTAGCATAATCATACAAAAAGTGAATAAAGAAAGGTAAGCCATAAACCTAGGTTTATGCTCATCATGGCTCATATAGCCGATTGAATAGATGTGCACCAACGCTGAAACCGAAGTCACCAATATTAACATAACAGCTGTTAATACATCTATATAGATTGACCAATTAACAATGAATGAACTGCTTTTAAACCATCTAGCTAAGTGAACGTGAACTATATTACCTTCAAATACTACCGAATTAAATATTGCAAATGCAGAAATAGCAGAAAGTATAGCCCCTGAGCAAGTGATTACTTGTGCCATTTTATCACTTATTACACTGCAGCTTAACCCAACAATCATCGCTGCAACTAAGGGTGCGAAAACTAATAATATAGCATAAAATTCTAAGTGCATAAGTCTTATCCTTTCATTTGTCTAACTGCTGCGACATCAATATCTCCTTTATTTCTAAAGTATACCACCAATATCGCAAGTCCAATTGCAGCTTCTGCAGCTGCAACCGTTAATATAAATATAGTAAATATTTGACCATAAT
>WPCJ01304637.1_pt1 | contig 13003 bp, 8 predicted proteins | sample 5399831 | NCBI WGS metagenome assembly WPCJ01 (sample SAMN12869470, study PRJNA574797) | sludge metagenome | isolation source: wastewater treatment of pH10 | place: China:Beijing | collected 2019-05-20 | reverse complement strand
GGGATGTAAAGAGCAGAACCATCTGCATGGTCAACACCAGCATATTGTCTCAACCAGAAAGCGTAGTAATCTCTTCCCACTTCTCTTCTCTTGTTACCTGCTGTGATCACTGGAGTTTCAACTGGCATCTTCGTGATCTCGTTCTTGAAAGTCGTGAAGTTCTTGGTCAATGTCCAAGTGAAGTTATCGTTTCTTACGATATCACCTGTTAATGACAATTCAAAACCTGTATTGTACATCGATCCAACGTTTCTGAATTCTGTACTAACGGCAGAAGAAAGAGGACGTGGAACGGATAACAATAACTCGTCAGAACCTCTCTTGTAGTATTCCGCCTCACCTCTTAATCTGTTGTTGAATAAAGAGAAGTTCACACCTACGTTGAACGTATTTGAAGATTCCCAAGTCAAGTTAGGGTTTGCTAATGAACTAAGAACAGTTCCTGGCAATCCACCGTTTGACCATCCAAGGTTGTAAAGCGCTTGGTATCCGTAATAGATTCTATTTCCGTTTACATCCAATAGGTGGTTGTTACCAACTTGGCCGTATGAAGCTTTTAATCTCAAATCGTTAACCCAAGTAGCACTAGACATAAAGTCTTCTTTGTTGATTGCCCATGCAGCACCAACTGAGAAGAAGTTACCCCATCTTTTGCTATCGTCAAAGATTGAAGAACCATCCGTTCTGAAAGATGCATCAGCATAGTACTTCTCATCGTAGTTATAAGATGCTCTTGCGAAGTAAGACTCAAGACGGTTCACGTTTTTGTAACCTCCTGCAGAAAGTGGAGTTACGTAGTTATCTAATTCAGTGATACCAGAAGTAATCTGTCCAGTTTTAGTAGCATCTCTGCTGCTGAATTGATAATCATAGTTTTCGTGACCAGCTATTGCTGAAACGTTATGCAAATCAAATGATTTTCTATACTGCAATACTTGGTTGAAAGTATATGATTTAGTAATGTAGTTTTCAGCAGAACCTAAACCATTGTAAGAAACACCATCACCCACTTTGTTGTTCCAAGAGTAATCGAAGTTTCTGTTTGAAAGGTCGATAGTTACTGTAGGAGTGAATGTGAAATCTTTTAGGAATTTGATTTCCATAAATGCTCTACCACCTAACATCGTACGTTTGTTCAAACGAGTGTTCAAGATGGTCTCGTAGATCACATGTCTACCTGGACTTGCGCCAGAAGGTCTGTTAATAGCTCCTGGGTGCATTCCGTAGTCATAATATTGTTCGCCAGTAACTGGATCAACCACTGGTGCTCCTGTTGTAGCGTCGAATGCATGCACTGGGTAGATAGATCCTAAACCTCTGATGAAAGAGAATGGGTTGACGTAAGAGTTAGCATTTCCTGTTGAAGCATCAGAAGCTAATGAGCCTTCTGACATAGCTCCAGAAATGTTAACACCTGCTTTTAACCAATCTTTGATCTGAGAGTTTACATTGATCCTACCGTTGAAACGTTGGAAGTCTGAGTTAAGGATATAACCTTGATCGTTCAAATAACCTAATGAAACGTAGTAGTCAGTTTTTTCATTGCTACCACCAATGTTAATATTGGCATCAGTTCTTTTTCCTACACGTTGAATGGCATCAAACCAGTTGAAATCATCATATTTCAAACCTGCATTTGGATTCATGGTACCATCTAAAGAAACGATTTCATTGTCAGCAACGTTGAAAGGGTTGTAAGCTAAGAATCTCTTGATATTGTCGAATGCATATTTATTCGCATCTGCTTCTGAAGCACCTGGGCTTCCGTTTGCAGGGAACATTCTTGAGTTTTTGATAGCTTGGAATGCTACTGGGTAGTAATCATTGATTCCTACTGTTTCGTATTCTTGGATACCTCTTTGCGTAATACCTTGAGTTAAGCCAACATTTAATTTAGTAGCACCGCGACCTTTTTTCGTTGTGATCATGATCACACCGTTACCAGCTCTAGATCCGTACAATGCCGCAGATGTTGCATCCTTTAAGATAGAGATGCTTTCGATATCATCTGCATTTAGGTCTCCGATGTTACCATCAAATACAGCACCGTCCACCACGTACAAAGGAGAACTTGAAGCACTCATGGAACCGATACCTCTTAAACGTACACTAGCACCTGATCCTGGCTGACCATTTCCTGAAGAAACAGAGATACCTGGAGCCATACCAGCCAACGCATTCGATACGTTGGATACAGTACGTTTATCCAAATCTTCTGCACTCATGGTAGCCATGGAACCTGTTACTTCAGATTTCTTTGCTGTACCATAGGCAACGACAACAACCTCATCAAGTTCTTCGCCCGATAAGCTTAATTGAACATTAATGATGTTATTGTTGCTAACAGTTACGGTCTGCGAAGCATAACCGATAAATGAGAATGTGATGCTACTTCCAGAAGCCACATTGGTCAATGTGTACTTACCGTTAGCATCTGTTTGAGTCGCGTTAGTTGAACCAGACACACGAACTGATACACCAGGCAATGCTTGCCCATCGTTCGCCGAGGTAACTGTACCACTCAAATTTTGATTTTGCGCAAACGTTTGCCCAATTAGGCATGTAAACACAAAAAGAAGACAGAGTAATTTTTGTTTCATAAAAAATTGATCTTTTAATTGTAATTGTTAATAAAAATTAGACTTACGGCTAAATAAATAGTTATTAATGCCGTAAAAATATTAAAAAAGTCAATATTTTATCATTATTAAACGTTTTAAGTAAAATTATTTATTGAATAGAATTTGTTAGGGTAATATTTCAACTTAGTTGTCTCTATTCATTAATAATCTAACTATAGTTTATCTAATTTTCTTATGATTCAGAATTAACAACACACTCTTTCCGCAAATACGAAATTTTATTTTCAATTTTTAGCAAAACAAACCACCTGTTTAAACGGAATTAAAACATATTTAGGGCGTTTTTAGAAATTTTGATAATTTTTTGATTAAAATATAACTACTATGGCAATTCCAAGAAGAATTGCAATTATTCATTATAAGAATAATTCTTTCTCTTTTTATCCAATTTGGTTGTCAATTGTTTAATTTGATTTCATTTGGTTAGCTAAATCGAAAAAACAGCCTGTGGACCTACTTCAGTGCAGATTCTATCCTACGAATTTATCAGAATTAAGGAAACAGGAATAAGAAAAGAGGGAGGTTAGGCGAGTAGATTAAATGACAATAATATGATAATCGCAGAGCGATATCACTGTATTAAATTTAAAACAAGTTGTGGATTGTAACTAATTAGACCCTGGAGCGTCTATTTCGGTGATGATATAGACATCTTCTTGGTCTTTTTTCATCTTGTATTTCTCGCGAGCAATGCGTTGGATCTCACTTTGGTTGTATTGTACATCCTTAATGGATTGGGATATACTTTCAATTTCATTGGTATAGTATTCTTTCTCCTGTTCCAATTTGGTTTTCTCAGTCTGAAAGTTGTATTGGGTAGCAATGTCGTAACGATCGAAAAAACACATCCAAACTAAGAATGCAACTCCTGCGATAAGATATTGATTACGGATAGTATTGATGAAACGTTCCATAGGCTAGACCAAAGAAATTAAAATTCGGTTAAAGATAACTATTTTAAGATGAACTATACAAGGGGAGAAACAGTAATTAAATTAACCATTGTGGAAAACTAAATCTTTTTAAAATTTAGAGGCGCTGCAAAGTACCTAAACTCAATTCGTGAAAACGAAAAGCACAAAAAAAGGGAACCAACTGGTTCCCTTTCCTGACCTTAAGGTCAATTATTTTTTCGGAGCGTATTTAAAATCTTTTCTGATGAATTTTGCATTCTCGCCTAATTCTTCTTCGATACGCAACAATTGATTGTATTTTGCAATCCGGTCTGAACGAGAGATTGAACCCGTTTTGATTTGACCACAGTTTAATGCTACCGCTAAGTCAGCAATGGTAGTATCTTCTGTTTCACCAGAACGGTGAGACATTACTGAAGTATAACCATTGGTCTGAGCCAAATGAACAGCATTGATAGTCTCAGTCAATGAACCGATTTGGTTAACTTTTACTAAGATTGAGTTACCAATACCTTTGTCGATACCTTCTTGAAGACGTTTAGTGTTTGTAACAAATAAATCGTCACCAACTAATTGTACACGGTCACCGATCTTCTCAGTTAACAATTTCCAACCTTTCCAATCATCTTCTGCCATACCGTCCTCAATAGAGATAATAGGGTATTTAGCAGTCAATTCAGCTAGGTAATCTACTTGTTCTTCGATAGTACGAACCGCAGCACCCTTACCTTCGAATTTTGCGTAATCGTATTTACCTTTTTCGAAGAACTCAGTAGAAGCACAGTCTAATGCAAGACAGATTTCCTTTCCTGGTTTGTAACCCGCTTTTTTAATAGCTTCCAAGATAGTTTCGATAGCATCTTCAGTACCTTCAAAAGTTGGAGCAAAACCACCTTCATCACCTACTGCTGTAGACAAGTTACGGTCGTGAAGGATTTTCTTAAGGCTATGGAAAACCTCAGCACCCCAACGTAAAGCTTCTGAGAAAGACTCAGCGCCCACAGGCATGATCATGAACTCTTGGAAAGCAATAGGTGCATCAGAGTGAGCACCACCGTTTACAATGTTCATCATTGGTAGAGGAAGCGTATTTGCATTTACACCACCGATATAACGATATAGAGGCTGACGGCTTTCTTGCGCTGCAGCTTTAGCAACCGCTAAAGAAACACCTAAGATCGCGTTAGCACCTAATTTACCTTTGTTTTCAGAACCATCTAAATCGATCATCAATTTGTCGATTGCGTTTTGTTCAAATACGTCAACACCTTCTAAAGCTTTTGCAATCTTAGTATTTACGTTTTCAACAGCTTTCAAAACACCTTTACCTAAGTATTTCTTTTTATCACCGTCGCGTAATTCTACCGCTTCGTGTGCACCTGTAGAAGCTCCTGAAGGAACTGCTGCACGGCCAACAAAACCGTTTTGCGTTGTTACATCAACTTCTATCGTAGGATTTCCGCGCGAATCTAAAATCTGGCGCGCATGTACGTCAATTATCAAGCTCATTTTATGTGTGGTTTATTTAAATATCTTCCTTCATTAAATACTTTACTTAGTGTATTTAAGACACTAATATAACAATAATTCTTGCTTTATCAAAAATATGAAAAATCTAAGTGATTCGCCCTAATGCATAGAAAAATTAAATCATGCCTGCATTTATTATTATGAAAATCGCAAACCCAACAGATATACCAATACATATACTCTCCGCACAAGACCATCACCTATTGATTAGCCTTATTCCCTCCTCCTCAAAATAGCTGACAAAAAAAAGGTCACATCTTCACGATGCGACCTCCCTAAAATATTTTATTTGAAACTATCCTTTTACCATTGCGATAAAATCATCGAATAGATATCTTGAATCGTGTGGACCTGGAGATGATTCTGGGTGATATTGTACCGAGAAAGCATTCTTGCCTTTCACGCGGATTCCTTCAATAGAATTGTCATTTAAGTTTACGTGAGTGATCTCAACTTTATCCGACTTCTCAATATCTTCCGCTACTACACCAAAACCATGGTTTTGAGAAGTAATCTCACATTTATTAGCGATAATATTCTTTACAGGGTGGTTAATACCTCTGTGACCATTGTGCATTTTTTGCGTTCTGATATCATTTGCAAGAGCCAAGATTTGGTGACCAAGACAAATCCCGAACATCGGTTTATCAGCAGCTAAGATATCTTTTACAGTTTGGATAGCGTAATCCATTGCAGCAGGGTCACCAGGACCATTTGAAATGAAGAAACCATCTGGATTCCATTCTTGCATTTCTGCGAAGGTAGTTTTAGCAGGGAAAACCTTAGCATATACCTGACGAGAATCAAAGTTTCTCAAGATGTTCTTTTTGATCCCTAAATCCAATACAGCAATACGAGTCGGAGCGCCCTCTTCACCATAGTAGTATGGCTCGGTCGTTGAAACCTGAGAAGAAAGCTCTAATCCAGCCATTGAAGGCACCTTAGCCAATTCAGCTTTCAAAGAATCTACATCTAGGTTCTCTGAAGAAATGATAGCATTCATCGCACCTTTACTTCGGATATGACGAACCAATGAACGCGTATCGATATCCGAGATACCCACCAAATTCTCCTCTTCGAAATAATTCTGGATAGATTGGTCAGCCATTTTACGACTGTAGTTGATGTTATAGTTCTTACAAACTAAACCTGCAATCTGAATCTTTCTAGACTCTTCATCCTCATCATCGATACCATAGTTTCCGATATGCGCATTAGTCGTAACCATGATCTGTGCATAATAGGAAGGATCTGTAAAGATTTCTTGGTAGCCAGTCGTACCAGTGTTGAAACAAATCTCACCTGTGGTAGTACCGATCTTTCCTGCGGCTTTACCATGAAAAACTGTTCCATCCTCTAGGACTAAAATTGCTGGCAATTTGCTGTAGTTGGTCATTCTTATTTCTAGTTAAAACGTATCACTAAATTACTGATAGATTTCCTTAACTCCTAAACATAAAAAAAGCCCAAACGGGCTAACAGATCAATTAAAATATTGACGAGAAGTAGAAACTACTTTTTGAAATGCTATTGGGTAGAAGGTCTCTTTCATTTTTATCGGGAGACAAAGGTACAAATTATTTTAATTCAGAAACAATAGTTTTTTATTTTATTCTTAAGCCAACATGCACAAAAAAAGCCCTGAGATCTCAATACCTCAGGGCCCTTAAATTCTTTTATTTTCTATTACTTCGTCAGCTTGAAAATATCATTTCCAAACACGAATATCATCAAGGCTATAATAATGAAGAAACCCACGATCTGTGCCTTCTCCAAGAATTTATCACTCAAAGGTTTCCCTTGGATCATCTCAATCAACAAAAAGATCACGTGGCCACCATCCAATGCTGGAATCGGTAGAATATTCATAAATGCCAATGCCATAGAAAGCATACCCACCAAACTCCAGAACCTCAACCAATCCACCTCAGTACCAAACATGGTCGCAATCCCAACTGGACCTGAAAGCGCTTTATCCGCACGAACCTCACCTTTGAAGATTTTTCCGAAACCTTTGATATTATCCGTAATCACCGAGAAAGCTTTGCTAGCTCCCAACGGCAATGATTCCATAAAGCCATATTTATGCTGTACAACAGGAAGGTTCAAGAAACCTAAAGTAGAAGAGCTATCTGCTGCCGCTTTTAAGGCAATCGGACTTCCCTTACGTACAATATCCAAATTAACTTCCTTATTCTTGTTAGCTGCCAATTCAGACTTGAACTGGTCCAATTGCTGCACCTGAACACCATTGATCGACACGATGCTATCCCCTACTTGCAGTCCCATCTTCTCGGCCCTGCTATTCTTTTCGACCATAGTCACCGGAAGCATCTTGAACATAGGTTGAACCAATTCGTTCTTCTTATGCTCAGAAATATCATTTAGGATATCACTAGGCAACTTGATCTCCATTTGCTGACCAGCACGTTCAACGGTCAATACCGCATCTCCCATCAATACCTCAGAAGTCAATAGATCTTGGTAGAATAAGTTTGCTTTTTTACCATTCACGGCAAGGATCTTATCCCCTTCTTTCAAGCCTACCTTCTCACCGATAATGCCCGGTTTCACACCGTAAAGTTGCGTATTGTTAAAGTCTGTAGTACCATATTTAAAAGTCAACATCCAGAAAACAACAATACCCACGATTACATTGACAATGATACCGCCTAACATGACGATTAAACGTTGCCAAGCTGGTTTAGAACGGAATTCCCATGGTTGTGGCTCCCCTTTCATCTGTTCGGTATCCATCGATTCATCGATCATACCCGCAATCTTCACATAGCCACCCAATGGCAACCAGCCCACACCATACTCACAACCTTTATAATTGAATTTGAACAATTTCACACCCCAGGCATCAAAGAAAAGATAAAACTTCTCCACCTTGATTCCGAATGCTCGTGCAGCTAGAAAGTGCCCAAGCTCATGCAAGATGATTAATAATGACAAGCCTAAAAGTACCTGCCCAATCATGATTACAATTCCCATCGATTATATTTTTATTATTTTATTTACTATTTAATTATTTAAATACGTTCTATTAAACTTCGTGCCACAGTCCGGCTTTCCAAATCGAACTGCAAATAATCCTCTAAACTTAACGTTTTTTGTGATTTCACCTGACACAATGTCTCTTCAATGATTTCACTCATCTGTAAAAATCCAACTCGATCATTCAAAAAAGCTTCCACTACGATTTCGTTGGCACCATTCAGCACACAGGCTGCATTACCACCCGCCTCAAGAGCCTGAAAAGCCAACTTCAGATTACGGAAAACCTCCATATCTGGCTGTTCAAAAGTCAAATTCGGGTAGTCCAAGAAATTAAAACGCTTGAAGTTGTTCTCAAATCGCTTCGGATAGGTCAATGCATATTGAATAGGAAGTTTCATATCAGGCAAGCCCATCTGAGCTTTCAATGAACCATCTTCAAATTGCACCAAAGAGTGTATAATAGATTGCGGATGGATGATCACATCAATTTGGTCATATTCCAAACCAAACAACCATTTGGCCTCAATCACCTCAAGTCCTTTATTCATCAAGGAAGCCGAGTCAATCGTTATTTTAGCGCCCATGGTCCAATTCGGGTGCTTCAAAGCTTGCGCTTTCGTAACAGACTTTAGATCTTCAATTGATTTTCCTCGGAAAGGACCTCCCGAGGCAGTAAGGATAATCTTCTCAATAGGGTTGGCTTCTTCACCAGCCAAGCATTGAAATATAGCGGAATGCTCTGAATCTACCGGCAACAATTTAACCTGATGTTTTTCAACCAAGCCTGTTATCAATTCCCCAGCTACTACCAAAGTCTCTTTATTTGCCAGGGCGATATCCTTACCCGACTCAATGGCTGCCACCGTTGGCCTCAGCCCTACTGCTCCTACTACCGCCGTCAAGACGATGTCAATATCATCCCTTTGCACTGTTTCCACGAGTGCATCTTCACCAAACAGCACCTCTATCCCCTTGCCCTGCAAAGTATCTCTCACCTTCTCAAAGGCAGCCTTTTCACAAACGACCACCGCAGCTGGCTTGAACTTAAGAGCCTGTTGGATCAATAAATCGGCGTTTCTTCCGGCAGAGAGTACAGTAATCGAAAAATGATCAGGATATTGTTCTACTACTTCTAAGGTCTGTGTCCCAATACTGCCCGTAGAACCTAATATGGCTAATTTCCTTTTACTCAAAACTTAAATGATTTTATATAATGTTATCCATAAGGGAAGGATCAGAACTGCCCTTATAGGCTTTTATCATGTCAATATACACAATTGACATAACAACGCTTACCACTGGGATAATTACAAAGGAATTGATCAGACTCAAGATCTTTGAAACCAAAGAGTATCCCATGTATTCTGTACCTAATTGTAGTAGATGAGTGAATGCAACGATAAATATAATGGCCAACAGCCTCAAAACATTACCTTTTGTCATCGCTAGGCTGAACCTGTACGACTTGAAGGTATTGAAACCATTCTCCACGATGAAGAACGGAAAGAAAGTGGTCCTGATCAACACAAACAGCATGATTACCCCCGTCAAGAAGGGGTGAATCTCGGTCTGTACCGTATTCATGTTGACTCCTAAATACAATAATGGAAATAATGCCACATACATAATGATGTAAATCACGAATGCGATTAGACTGTACAGCAACAGTCCCAAAATATAATAGCAAAACTGCGACATGCTCGGCAGATAATCCATCAAGCCATGGCTCTTTTCATCCTTTGCTAAGAAAATAGCCTTCTTCAACAGCACTAATTGCAAGCCAAAATAAACGGCCACGAACAACAGCAACAAAAGCACCTTTACGATCAGATTCGAAGAATCTAAATACATAGCTAGAAAAGAAGAAAGGTTGGATGTTACAAAAATTAAAAAACATAGACCAGCAATAGAAATGTAATTCCTCATGAGGATATCTATCGCTCTTAAAACAACGTCGTTAGCTTTAAATGTAATGTCTTTGAGAAAATCTAGCATGGCATAAATAATATTGCAAATATGATAATTTTTTCGGTGGAATCAATTTTTTTAAAGCCCTATATGCTATAAAAAAAGGCTAAGATTTTATATTCTTAGCCTTTTATCGACAATTATTACTTTAAATTTTCTGGAACAGGTTTATCCAATAGGTATTGGTAATAGAACCTGGTTCTTTCCTTGAAATCATAAGGACTTTTTGACCTGTTGAATCCATGTCTGCTCCCCGGATAGATCATCAATTCAAATGGCACTGCTCTATCGGTCAAGGCATCCACCAACTGAATGGTATTCTGCATATGAACGTTATCATCCATGTCTCCGTGCATGATGCGTAACCTACCTTTGTATTGATTTACATAAGGCAAAATAGAACCGTTCTTATATCCTTCCGGATTAGACTGCGGCGTGTCCATCCAACGCTCGGTATAATGCGTATCATATAGCTCCCAGCTTGTTACCGGCGCACCCGCAATACCATAATCAAAATAATCAGCTCCTTTGGTCAATGCCAGGCAAGTCATATAACCACCATAACTATGTCCAGTGATCAACAATTTGTCCTTAGCCACAAATGGCTTGGCTTTCAACCATTTTGCTACGGTGATATAATCCACCAATTCCCAGTTTCCTAGGTTTCTATGCATCCAAGCAACTCCTTGTTTACCAAAATGTCCAGAAGCTCTATGGTCAGCCTCAATCTGAATAATTCCTTCTTGAGACCAATATTCACCATTCACCCCTTTCCATGTATTTCTTACGGTACCCGCATCCGGGCCACCATAGATACTCATGATCACAGGATACTGTTTTGTTTCATCAAAATCAGTTGGATAGGTGATGATAAGCGGAAGGTTAAATTTACCATCTTCAGAAGGGATGGTCAGGTACTCACGTTTTGCAACTTTATAGTTCGCAAAATCATCAGCCTTGCTATCTGCCAATTCCTTCAAAACTTTGCCCTTATTGTCCACAAGAGCAACCTTATTAGGCGTGAAGATATTGGAATAGTTCGTGATGAAATATTTACCATCAGGCGACACCAATACATTATGTGTATAATCACCAAAGGTCAATCTCTGCATTTTTTTTCCATCAAAGCCAATTCTGTAAAGATCCTTCGTTGCAGAATTTTCCTTCCTAGCAGAGAAATAAAGCACTTTACCTTTCTCATCGATACGCTCGATGGAAGTCACCTGCCAATCACCTTGGGTAATTGGGTTAACCAATTTCCCATCCAGTGTATATAGATAGTAATGTGCCCATCCGGTTTTATCCGATTTCAATATATAATGTTTGTTATCGGCTAAATAAGTAATGCGCTCATCATGGTCCAAATTGATCCATGTAGGCTGTTCCTCATTGTAGATCTCTGTTTTTTGACCATTTTCAGGATTCACAGCGTAAAACTTCAGGGTGTTCTGCTCCCTGTTCATCCACTGAACCATGATCGATTGGCTATCAAAGCTCCAGTAAGGTTGTCCAAAGTATTGATCATCTTTCTCATTGAAATCAGCCCAAACAACTGGAGAACCTTCCACTTTCACAAAACCAACTTTAACCTCTGGGTTAGGGTCACCTGCTTTTGGGTATCGCGTTTCCTCTAGGTAGCCATGCTGTCCTTTGGAAACATAGATCGGGAACATTGGGACCTTAGTGTCATCAAAGCGCATAAAAGCAATCTCCTTACTGTCAGGAGACCACCAGAAAGCCCTATAATTTGTTGGACGGCCTAAAATTTCCTCGTAGTAAACCCATGATGACCAACCATTGTAGATCACATCCGTTCCATCATTGGTGTAGCGAACTTCCTTTCCAGATGCCACTTCCAGACCATACAAGTCACTTTTTCTTGTAAAAGCGACGTACTTACCATCGGGAGATAGCGTTGGGTTCTGTTCTTCTACTTCCGGAGAATTGGTCAATTTCTTAGCCTCCCCTTCCGGATATTGGATGAATACATCTTTATCCTTCACAAAAACCTGCGTCGAAGTATTCACAGGATAGCTGTAGCTCTCCTTTTTACCGGTTTTTACATTGACTTTGAAAAGCTGGTTGTTTGCTCTTTCTATATAATGATTGGCATCGGCCCATCCTTCAAATCGACTGATCGTCTTGGTCAATGAAGGCGCTTGGTTCCATGCCTGCTCATAGGTTAATTTTTTCGTTTGCGCGTCTGCCCCTGCTGTCGACAAGATAAACAGCGTGAGACAAGCCGCTGAAAACAACTTGTTCATATGATTTCGTAATTAGTAATTTGTTTCAATAAATCTTCGAAAATAGGAAATTCTAACCGATCTAGTAAAATAATACCTGTAACATATTTAACGAAATCGATAGCATAAAATTCAAAGGAATCAAATGGTTCTTCTTAGGGTTTATTTTTAGGGCTTTCCCTTTGGCCCCATCATTTTATTGCTTTAGGCTTCCCAAAGCCGCTTGCAATAAAAAAAAGCCACTAAATTATAGTGGCCCATTAATTATGTATTCAAAACTAAATTAAAAAGAGTAATTGTCTTTTTGTACTAGTTCGCCATTGTTCTCAAAACCGTTTTCGTCTTGATTTGGCTCATATCTTTTTTCAACAACTTCTTGGTTAGCTTTAATGTATTCAACTACATCTTGAAGGCCTTCAGCAAACTTTTCGAAGTCTTCTTTATAAAGGAAGATCTTGTGTTTAATGAATTGTCCGTCTTCGAAGCGCTTTTTGCTTTCTGTAATTGTCACATAATAATCGTTCGAGCGAGTGGCTTTCACATCAAAAAAATAAGTACGTTTGCCCGCTCTCACCTTTTTTGAAAATACCTCTTCACGCTCTTTATTGTCAAAATCTCCCATTAGATTAATATAAAATTTAAGTTTAACCCTCTATTTTCAGTCATAAATATATAATAATTAAATTCAATCATCCAAATTTTA
>WPCJ01323488.1_pt1 | contig 13005 bp, 11 predicted proteins | sample 5399831 | NCBI WGS metagenome assembly WPCJ01 (sample SAMN12869470, study PRJNA574797) | sludge metagenome | isolation source: wastewater treatment of pH10 | place: China:Beijing | collected 2019-05-20 | reverse complement strand
GCCCGGTCGAGGCGCCGCCGCTGGCGTCCCAGCCCCCGCGCACGCAGCGCCAGCGCAGCGAAAGCTACTACGACACCAAGAGCCAGGTCTTCGCCGCCCTGATCGACACGATCGACCTGTCGCAGTTGGCCAAGCTGGAGCCCGATGCGGCGCGCGAGGAAATCCGCGATATCGTCAACGACATCATCGCGATCAAGAATTTCGCCATGTCGATCGCCGAGCAGGAGGAATTGCTCGAGGACATCTGCAACGACGTGCTCGGCTACGGCCCGCTGGAGCCGCTTCTGGCCCGCGACGACATCGCCGACATCATGGTGAACGGCTCCCGCAACGTCTATATCGAGGTCAACGGCAAGGTCGAGCAGACCGGCATCCGCTTCCGCGACAACCAGCAACTGCTCAACATCTGCCAGCGCATCGTCAGCCAGGTGGGCCGGCGCGTCGACGAATCCTCGCCGATCTGCGACGCCCGCCTTCCCGACGGCTCCCGCGTCAACGTCATCGCGCCGCCGCTCGCCATCGACGGCACGGCGCTGACCATCCGCAAGTTCAAGAAGGACAAGCTCACCCTCGACCAGCTCGTGCGCTTCGGCGCCATCTCGCCGGAGGGCGCCGAAATCCTCAAGATCATCGGCCGCGTGCGCTGCAACGTGGTGATTTCGGGCGGCACCGGTTCGGGCAAGACCACGCTGCTCAACTGCCTGACCAACTATGTCGACCGTGAGGAACGCGTCATCACCTGCGAGGACTCGGCCGAATTGCAGCTCCAGCAGCCGCATGTGGTGCGCCTAGAAACCCGCCCGCCGAACCTGGAAGGCGAGGGCGAGGTGACCATGCGCGATCTCGTCAAGAACTGCCTGCGCATGCGACCCGAGCGTATCATCGTGGGCGAGGTGCGCGGCCCCGAGGTCTTCGACCTCCTGCAGGCCATGAACACCGGCCATGACGGCTCCATGGGCACCATCCACTCCAACAGCCCGCGCGAATGCCTCAACCGTATGGAATCGATGATCGCCATGGGCGGCTATTCGCTGCCGCAGCGCACCGTGCGCGAGATCATCGTCGGTTCGGTGGACGTCATCATCCAGGCCGCGCGCCTGCGCGATGGCTCGCGCCGCATCACCCACATCACCGAGGTGATCGGCATGGAAGGCGATGTCATCATCACCCAGGACCTCGTCGTCTACAACATCAAGGGCGAGGACAGCAGCGGCAGGTTGCTCGGCGAGCATGTCTCCACCGGCATCGGCCGCCCGCATTTCTGGGACCGCGCCCGCTATTATGGCGAGGAGCAGCGGCTGGCCAATGCTCTGGAAGCCATGGAGAAGCGCGCCGATTGAGCCGGTGAGCGTGGAGTGCGACCGCGATGTTTGGAATTGACAGCACCGTTCTGATGTTCATCGCGCTGGCCGGCGTCAGCGCCGGCGCTGTCGCCTATGCGTTCCTGTTCAACCGCATCAGCGAGGAAAAGAACGTCGGCAAGCGCCTGCAGACCATCAAGGCGGCCGAGACCGACCGCGGTGTGGTCAAGGCGTCGCGCGACCGCATGGCCGAGGCGGCCAAGCGGCGCAAGTCGGTGCAGGAATCGCTGAAGGAACTGGACGAGAAGCAGAAGCTCCAGGAGCGCAACGTCAAGAAGCCGCCGCTGAAGGTGCAGATCCGCCAGGCCGGCATGGACGTGACCATGGAGCGCTTCTACCTTTATTCGGCCGTCAGCGGCCTGGGGCTGACGCTGGTCGCCTTCGTCATCGGCCTGCCGACCATCATCCTGCCGGGCGTCCTGATCGCCGGGGCTCTGGGCCTGCCGCGCTGGTTCGTCTCCTTCCGGCGCGCGCGCCGCATCAAGGCCTTCCTGAACGAGTTCCCCAATGCGCTCGACATCATCGTGCGTGCGGTGAAGTCGGGCCTGCCGCTGAACGACGGCGTGCGCCTGATCGCCACCGAGGCGCCGGAGCCGGTGCGCGGCGAGTTCCGCCGCATCGTCGATTCGCAGCAGATGGGCCTGTCGATCCCCGAGGCGACCATGCGCATGCCCGAAACCATGCCGTGCTCGGAAGCGGCCTTCTTCGGCATCGTCATCCAGATCCAGTCCCAGGCCGGCGGCAATCTGTCGGAAGCGCTGGGCAACCTGTCGCGGGTGCTGCGCGACCGCAAGAAGATGAAGGCCAAGGTCTCGGCGCTGTCGATGGAAGCGCGGGCCTCCGCCGTCATCATCGGTTCGCTGCCGTTCATCATCGCCTTCCTGGTGTATCTCACCAGCCCGACCTACATCATTCCGCTGTTCACCACCTCGACCGGCCACCTCATCCTCGGCATATCCGGGGTGTGGATGTCGATCGGTATCCTGGTGATGCGCAAGATGATGAATTTCGAAGTCTAGAGCATGATCCCGAAATGGGGGAACCGGTTTCGGAAAGACCATGCTCTGACAGATAGATGGAGCCAGATGACGTTCGGGAAAACGTCATCGAACTCTTCCGCGCCGGGATCGCCCGCCGGAGCCGTTGATTGGAGCATGCCGTGTCCGACCAAGCCATCAAGACCCTGACCGATCCGGCATTCCTGACGGCCATTCTGGTTGGCATCGCCGTCTTCGCCACCATGATGACGCTGCTGCCGGCCTTCGGCGGCAACCAGCTCAAGAGCCGCATGAAGGCGGTGGCGCTGGAGCGCGACGAACTGCGCGCCAGGCAGCGCGCCCGCCTTGCCGCCGAGGCGGAGCAGCGCAGCCGCGGCCTGCGCGAGCAGCAATCCATCGGCATGCGCAATATCGTCGAGAAGCTCGACCTGCGCCGCCTCCTGGCCGATGAGAACACGGTCCGCCACCTCAAGACGGCCGGTTTTCGCGGCCAGAACCCGCTGACCAAATTCCTCTTCTTCCGCCTCGTCCTGCCGTTCGTCGGCCTCGCCTTCGCGGTGCTCTACATCTTCGGCCTCGGCGTGATGGAGGACAAGCCGCTGATGATCCGCATCTTCGCCTGCATCGGCGCGGCCTATGCGGGCTTCTATGCACCGGTCATCTACGTCACCAACCGGGCCACCAAGCGCAAGGAATCGATCAAGCGCGCCTGGCCGGATGCGCTGGACCTGATGCTGATCTGCGTCGAATCGGGCATGTCGATCGAGGCGGCGATGCGCAAGGTGGCCGAGGAGATCGGCACGCAGTCGGTCGAACTGGCCGAGGAGTTCGTGCTGACCACGGCCGAGCTGTCCTATCTGCAGGAGCGGCGGCAGGCTTACGAGAACCTGGCCGAGCGCACCGGGCTCGAGCCGGTCAAGTCGGTCACGCAGGCGCTGATCCAGGCCGAGCGCTACGGCACGCCGGTGGCCCATGCGCTGCGCGTGCTGGCCAGCGAAAGCCGCGACGCGCGCATGACGGAGGCCGAGAAGAAGGCGGCCGCCCTGCCGCCAAAGCTCACCGTGCCGATGATCCTGTTCTTCCTGCCGGTCCTGTTCGCCATCATCCTCGGGCCGGCCGGCATCCAGCTCAGCCAGAACGGCGGCTTCTTCGGCGACAAGCCGACTAGTTCCACCAGCGCCAGCAGTGAATGACAGGTGGGAAGGAGGGGGCCACGAGCGCCCCCTTTCCGCTTACATGTGATCGCGCGGGATGCGGGCGCTGCGTTCGCGTTCGAACACGCCGCGCCCGTCATGGAACGCTTCCATGCGCTCGGAAACGATCCATTCCGTTTCGGTGCAGGAAAGCTTCATGGTGCTGCGCGTCCTGGCCTCCCAGCCTTCGCGCGCGGTGATGCATATGGACATGATCTCGGCGGTCATCGACAGCGGGTCGCCCGGCGTGATCGACCAGACCTGCTCGACGATGTCGCGCGCGCCGAGCCCGTTGCCGGGGTGCCGGTTCAGGCCGGTGTCCTCGCTCACGCGATAGCGGGTGACCCCGTTTTCCAGATCGCGCTCGACCGTCCGGGCCGAGGAACCTTTCTCCAGCGTCTCGTAACGCGGCAGGGGATCGGGATTGGCCGGCTCCGGCACGTCGATCCGGCGGTGATCGCCGAGCAGCGGCAGGGCCAGTTCGACCGAGGAAAGGTCGATGTCGAGCGTCGCGTCATAGGGAGGCGGCAGCATGGTCGGCCAATAGGCGCTGGACAGCGACAGGCGGATGCGGTGGCCCGGCGCGAAGCGGTAGCCGCAGGCGTCGAGCACCAGTTCCACATCGACCGGCGCGCCCGGCTTCAGGACCTGCGGTTCGGCATTGCCGTTGCGGTGGGCGAGGTTGAGCACGCCATAGCAGACGCGGGTGGCCGTGCCGTCCGGGTGCACGTCCACCAGCCGTGCGGCCAGATTGGCGAGCGGCGCGTCGCTGGTCAGGCGCAGCTTCAGGACGGGCTGGCCGAGGATGACGCATTCCTCGCCGAGCGCCTCGCTGTCGAAGGTGAGCGAGCCGGCGTCGTCGAGGCGCTGGTCGCCGGCCATTTCCGAATCCGGCTTGAGAGTGAAGAACTCGCCCGCGGCGATGCCGGTGTCCAGCGGGGAACGCAGGGTGGCCGTGCCGGAAGCGGTGGCGCGGGGGCTGCCTTCCAGGCGGCCCGATGCGCCGAGGGCCAGCGTGATGGCTTCCGGCTCCTGCCACGCATCCTTGGCGATCCAGTAGCCCGGATCGGCCTCGCGCCAGCGCGCGGGGCGGGGGCCGTCGAGAATATAGGCGCGCACCTGCGGCACCTGCTCGGCGCCGTTTTCTTCGCCGCACAGCCAGCGCCGCCACCAGGCGATCGCCTCGGCGTGGAAGTCGGCGCGCGGCTTGGGATAGGCGAAATGCGGATATTTGTGCACCCACGGGCCGACCAGCGCCTTGGCCTTGTCCGGCATGCCGGCCACAGCCTTGAGCGGCGTATTGCGGTAGCCGTCCGCCCAGCCGGCGATCACCAGCGCGGGAACAGGAAACCCGTCGAAATCCTCGCAGATCGAGCCGTGCTCCCAGAAGGCGTCGCGGCGCTGATGGGCCAGCCATTCCTCCATGAAGAACGGCTCCTGCTCCAGCCGCTCCAGCCACATGTCGCGCCAACGTTCGCCGGCGATCTCCGGGTCGGGAGAGCGCGACTGGTAGGCGCTCATCGTCGCCGCCCAGGAAAACTGCGCCGACAGGTGCGTGCCGTTCTTGTAGTGGATGTCGTCATTGTAGCGGTCGACGGTCGAGGCGATGGAAATCACCGCCTTGAGCGCCGGCGGCTTCAGCGCCGCCACCTGCAGGCAATTGAAGCCGCCCCAGGAAATGCCCATCATGCCGACGCTGCCGTTGGACCATGGCTGCGCGGTGATCCATTCGATCACCTCGACTGCGTCGGAAAGCTCGCGCGGCGTGTATTCGCCGTCGATCACGCCTTCGGATTCGCCGCTGCCGCGGATATCGACGCGGACCCCCGCGATGCCCGCCGCGGCGAACACCGGATAGGTCGATTCATCGCGCGGCGCGGTGCCGTTGCGCTTGCGATAGGGCAGGAACTCCAGCACGGTCGGCACCGTCGCGCCGGGGCCCGCATCGTCCGGCATCCAGATGCGCGCCGCCAGGCGCGTGCCGTCCTTCAGGGGGATCCATTCGTTCTCGATGACGTGGAAGGTCTTGCTGGTCATGGGTCTCGTCGCAAAAATTCAAGGGCACGACAGGAATTGCCCGCCGTGCGAGGCTGGAAAGGGCAGGGCGGCTCAGGTCAGGCTTCGAGCCAGACCCGGCTGGCGATGCGGCCGTTGGAAATGTCGTTGCCGATGTCGTGGACGAAGCCTTTGAGCTTCTTGGTGGAGGCGTTCACATAGTCGTTGAACACCGGCAGGATCAGTCCGCCCTCGTTGTGGATCATCAGCGCCATGTCGCGATAGAGCGCGCGCCGCTTGGTTTCGTCCAGCTCGGCGCGGGCGCGCACCGCCATCTCGTCGAAGTCGGGCCGCTTGAAACGCGTGTCGTTCCACTCCGCATTGGAGACGTATGAGGTGGAATAGCGCGAATCCTGCGTCGGACGCCCGCCCCAGTAGGAGGCGCAGAAGGGCTGCACGTTCCACACTTCCGACCAGTAGCCGTCGCTCGGCTCGCGCCGCACGTCGATCTGGATGCCGGCCTTGGAGGCGCTTTGCTGGAAGAGCTGCGCCGCATCGACCGCGCCGGGGAAGGCGGCCTCGGAGGTGCGCAGCAGGATCGGCCCGTCATGGCCGGACTTCTTGAAATGGAACGCCGCCTTTTCGGGGTCGTAGACGCGCTGTTCGATATCGGTGGGCGCCAGCGCGTAGTTGGCGTTGACGGGATAGTCGTTGCCGATGGTGCCGAAGCCGCCGACCACCTGCTTGAGGATCGCCTCGCGGTCGACCGCATATTTCAGCGCCAGGCGCAGGTCGTTGTTGTCGAAGGGTGCGGTGTCGCAATGCATGAGGAACGAATAGAAGCCCTTGCCGGAGCTTTGCAGGATCTCGACGGTCGGTGCCCGCGACAGCAGCGGCACCACCTTCGGCTCGACAACATTGATGAAATCGACCTGGCCGGCGCTCAGCGCGCTGATGCGGGCGGTCGAATCGTTCATGACGGTGATCTCGACGCTGTCGACGAAGCCGCGGTCGTCGCGCCAGTCATTGGTGTTGCGCTCGAAGGTGGCGCGGATACCCGGCTCGAACGCGACCAGCTTGTAGGGGCCGGTGCCGATCGCCGCATTGGGGTTGCCGGCGCCGCCCTCGGGCTGGATCTGGAGGTGGTAGTCGGTCAGCACCAGCGGCAGGTCGGCATTGCCTTCCTCCAGCACAATGACCAGATCGCCGCCGCGATCCTCGATCTGCTTGATTCCGGACAGAAGCCCCAGCGCGCCGGATTGGGAGCTCTCGTCGGCATGGCGGCGCAGCGTGGCCACGGCATCGGCGACCGTCATCGGCTTGCCGTCATGGAAGGAAACGCCCTGCCTGATCTTGAAGGTCCATTCCTTGGCATCGGGGGACGGCGACCAGGATTCGGCCAGCGACGGCAGCGCCTCGCCCGTCTCGGGATGGGACTCGATCAGCGTGTCGCCCCAGCAATGGGCCATCACGAACAGCACGCTGGCCGATGCCAGCGCCGGGTCGAGCGTGTCAGCGGAAGCGCCGCCCGCCAGTCCCATCCGCAGCGTGCCGCCGCGCACCGGCTCCTGCGCGCGGGCCGGGGCAGCGATCAGCGTGCCGGCGGTGGCCGAAAGGCCGAGGAGCGCGCTGCCTTGCAGGAAGCCGCGGCGGGAAACATTGAAGCTGCTGCGAAACTCGGACATCGGAAGCCCCTCGGTGCCATTGTTGTAGGCAGGAATAATGGACCCCGGCCCTACGTACGCAATTTCGCTGCTTGACGCGCTTTTAAGCAGGTTTACGCTGTTTGGATGCGCAAATTCCGTGAACATTTTGGTGAGAACCTGAGGCTGGCCTGCAGCACGCGGCATTCGATCTCCGAACTGTGCCGCGCGGTGGGCATAAACCGGCAGCAGTTCAACCGCTACATCAATGGCGGCACGCTGCCGTCCGCCCACAATCGGCTGCGGATCGCGACCGTCTTCGGCCTCGACCCGGCCGATTTCGACCTGCCCGCCGGCGCGTTCCGGCGCAGGCTGGAGGAGAAGCGCCGGCCCGCCTTGGCGGAAGGGCCGCTGGCCGATGCCTTTCCGGGCAACTTGCAGGCCCTTCGCCCCTATCTGGGCTTTTACCAGACCTGGCATGTGTCGCTGTCCTGGCCCGACCTCATCGTCTGTTCCTGCGCGCATCTGCGCGAACGGGACGGACAAATCCGCGTCACCTCACTGGAGAGGATCGAGGATGCGCAAAGCGGCATCCGCCAGCGCTCGCGCTATGTCGGGCTGGCGGCCTTCCAGCGCCAGCGCATCTTCCTGACCGAGACGACACGCGGGCAGGCGCCCACGTTCGGACAGACGATCCTGATGCCGTTCGAAATCCACCAGCGCCAGTATCTGCGCGGCCTGACGATGGGCGTCTCATGGCGCAACGACAACCTGCCCTATGCCACGCGCACCGTTTGGCGCTTTCGCGGCCCGCACACGGACAGGCGCGCGCTCATCGCCAATTGCGGCACCTACGCCCTCAATTCGGCCAGCCTGCCGTCGGTGGTGGTGTCGTTCCTGACGCAGGCCGAACCTGTCTCCCTGCGTGTCTGACAGGCAAAAGGCGCCCGATCCGGACGCCTTGAGGTCCGTGCTCAGTTGGTGGCGGACTTCTTGCCGTCCTGCGCCTTGAGCTGGCTCCACGCGTTCTGCTGCGCCAGCATGGAGCGCAGATAGGCGACGTTGGCGCGCGCCTGGTCCGGCGAAAGCTCCTGCGAGGCGATGCGCTCGGCCTCGTCGAAACGGCCCTGCAGGCCGACGACCAGCGCGAGGTTCTGGCGCACGCGGCTGTCGGCACCCGGCTGCCGGGCGGCCGAGGCGAGGAAGGTCTCCGCCATCTTCAGGTCCCCTTCGAGCACATAGGACATGCCCATGTTGGACAGCACCGAGGGCTCGTCCGGCTTCAGGTCGAGGGCCCGGCGATAGAGCTGGCGGGCCTCGTCCTTCTGGCCGATCTGGTCGAGGATGGCGCCTTCGGCCGACATCAGTCGCCAGTCGGGATATTCGGGCGTCTGGGCGCGGCGCACGGCGTCGAGGGCAGGTTCGAGCTGGCCGTTGGCGGCAAGCGCCTTGCCATAGGCGGCCAGCACCTGCCGGTCCTTCGGATGGGAGATGGCGAGCTTGCGCATGACGGCCAGCGACTGCTCGGCATTGCCGTCCATCTGCAACACGGTGGCGAACTTGATCGCGATGGCCTTGTCGTCCGGATTGGCGGCATAGGCCTTGCCGAGCCGCGCCGAGGCGCTGCGCAACTGGCCGGTCGACATGGTTGCGATGGCCCCGTCGTCGGAGCGGCCGATCGAGCCGGTCTTCATCTTGTCGGTGCCGCAGCCCGAGACGCTGGCCATCAGCACGACGGCAAGTGCCGCCGTGGCAAGGCGGCGTCCGGTTGCGGCGTGAATGCGCCGTTGCTGCATGAGAGCCCCCATCTGCTGGCGCGGCCGTTTCAGGCGGCCGATCCTCATGCGCAGCAATAGTCCGTTAACCCTAATGCTTGGTTAATTCGCGCGCCGCACGCGCTGGAAACGTCAGGAAATCGGGCGTCGTTTGAGGCAAGAAAAGCGCCGGCGAGGCCCGCCGGCGCCGATCCGGAAGATCAGTTCAGTTCTTCCAGAAGCTCGTCATAGGTCTTGCAGGCACCTGCGAGATCGGTCGGGGCCTGCGACTGCGCCGCCGACAGTTTCTGTCCCACGTCCATGGCCTTTTGCGGGTCCGTGGCGGCGAGCGCCTGCATCTTGGTGGACAGTTCCATCGCCTTTGACTGCGCTTCTTCCGCGGTGCAGGCGAATGCCGGCGTGGCGGCCATCATGATCGACAGGGCAAGAAGGTAGGTTTTCATGGTTTTCCTCGTATTCAACCAGTCTTTACTCAGACGCCGCCGTGTTTAGCAGCCCGGAACCTTCTTCAGCATGACTGGCCCATCACTTCTTGTGGCGCAGTGAAACGCGTGTTGATTCCCTCTATATTTCAATATATTAGCGGAAACCCACTAAGCCGCCCGTTCGCGTTCGGCAACGGCTTCGGGGCTCGCCATGTAAGGGCGCGCCGATGCCCAGGCGCTGAGGTCGGCGCCGCTCGGATTCTGGAAGACCGCCAGCCCGAATTCGGGCAGGATGGCGAACAGATGGTCGAAGATGTCGGCCTGTATGCCTTCATAGGAGGCCCACACCGTCGTGCCGGTGAAGCAGTAGATCTCGATCGGCAGACCCTCGGGGCCGGGCGGCAACTGCCGCACCATGATGGTCATGGCCTTGTGCACGCCGGGATGGTTGCGCAGGTAGGTTTCGACGTAGGCGCGGAAGGTGCCGATATTGGTCACCCGGCGGGTGTTGGCCGCCACCTTGGCGCGTTCGCCGAGCTTGCCGTTCCATTCGCTGATCTCGGCCTGCTTGTGCTTCAGGTAGGTTTCCAGGTGCCCGAAGGATTCGAGCCTGGCCAGTTCCTCGGGCGTCAGGAAACGGATGCTGGTCTGGTCGAGACAGAGCGCCCGCTTGATGCGCCGCCCGCCCGATTCCTGCATGCCGCGCCAGTTCTTGAACGATTCGGTGACCAGCTTGCGGATCGGGATCGTGGTGATGGTCTTGTCGAAATTGCGCACCTGCACCGTATGCAGGGCGATCTCGATGACGTCGCCGTCGGCGTTGAGGCTCGGCATCTCGATCCAGTCGCCGACCCGCACCATGCCGGTCGACGAGATCTGGATGCCGGCGACCAGGGACAGCAGCGTGTCCTGGAAGACCAGGATGAGGACGGCGGCCATGGCGCCGAGGCCGGAAAGCAGGATCAGCGGCGAGCGGTCGATGAGCGTGGCGATCATCAGCAGCGCGGCGACGACGTAGACCGCGATCTTGACGACCTGGATATAGCCCTTGATCGGCTTCATCCGGGCGTCCGGCCGGCGGTGGTAGAGCGTGTCGACGATGTTGAAGACGGCGCTGATCGCCATCGCCACCATCAGGATCATGAAGGCGTTGGCGACGTTCATGACCACCGTGGCCAGCACCTCGGGCAGGCCCGGGACCAGCCCGATCCCGCCGGCGATCACCATGGCCGGCATCACATTGGCCAGCCGCTCGATGACGCCGTGGCGGCGCAGCTCCTCGTCCCGCCCAAAGGGCGTCCTGTCGACGATGTGGTTGAGAATCCGCAGAAGAACCGACTTCACGACGAAGTTGGCGAACAGCGCCGCCAGTATGAGCGCGCCCAGCGCAACCAATGTCTGGAGCCATGGGTAGGACTGGAAAAATTCCTGGATTGAGACCGTCACTGTCTCGCTTGCCTCATCTTTACGGGGATTGAGCCGGGTGGGGTTTGATGTGGCCGCAACATAGCGTTGCGGGTGTCGTTATTTAAAGCCCCTGCGGCAATGTTTACCGCGGATGACCGAATTGTTACCGGCGAGGGATCAAAACCAAACGGACAGGGGCATCGGCCACCCCTGTCCGCCCGCAAGTCTGGCCATGGCTCATGACAGGACGGTGATGCGGCCTTTCATGTTGGGATGGAAGCGGCAGTAATATTCGACGCTGTCGCTTTGTTCGGCCACTTTCGTCGCCGTCTTGCCGGGCGGGATCATCACCTCCCAGCCGCCCTTGACGGTCGCGGTGTGGGCGAACGGGTCGCTGTTCGTCCATTCGATCGTCTGGCCGGCCTTCACCTCGATCTCGGCGGGGATGAAGACCAGCTTTTCGATGGCGACATGGACGGTGCCGGCCTCCGCGCGGGCGAGGCGGCTGCCGGCCAGAACCGCGCTCCCCAGCGCAAGGAAGCGCCGCCGGTCGAGGAGCATGGCCATCACTTCAGTTCCGCCGCGACATGCTCGGCATGTTGCTGGTGGCCCTGGAACAGCTTCAGCCCGGTTTCCAGAAGCCCCTTCAGTTCGGCATTCTGGGCGGACGGGATCAGCAGCGTCTCCAGCGCCGCGTTGACCTGCTTGTGGTAGGCGACCTCGTTGTCGATATAGGCCTGGTCGAAGGCGGCGCCGTCGAGCTTGGCAAGCTCGGCCCGCTTTTCCTCCGCCGCCTTGGCCAGCGCCTGGCTGGTGGCGTTGTCCTCGGGCGTGACGTTCAGCTTCTTGACTAGCGCCAGCGCCTGCTCGTTCACCGCCTCATGGTCCTTCTGCATGGATTGCGCGAACTCGGTGACGGCCTTGGTCTCGGTCTTGGTGAGCGCCAGCTTGGCCGCCTCGATGTCGATGAGGCCGGCGCTGTAGGCGATATGGGCGATCTGCGGGTCGGTGGGCTTGTCCTGTGCGTTCGCCAGAGGTGCGGCCAGCAGGAGGCATGCCGCGCCAAGCGCGGCGATCAGATGCGATCTCATGAACATCTCCTTCGCGGCGGCATGATCCGCCGCTTTCCGGGCATTTACGCAGCATTCGATGCCGCCGGCCCGGAAATGTTCCCGCTATTTCAGGAGATCGAGCCTTGCGAGCACCGCTTCGGTCAGCCGCTCGCAGCGCGTGCCGGCAAAGGGGAAGGCATCGACCAGGATCGGCCCGACCTGCGCTTCCAGCCGGTCCTTGACCAGCTTGCGGGCGCGGTGGAGCCGTGTCCTGACCGTGGTCGGCCGCAGGCCGAGCAGGGTCGCGGTCTCCTCGACGCTCAGCCCTTCGATGACCCTTGCCACGAACACGATGCGGAAGGCGTGGGGAAGGTCGTCGGTTGCCTGCTCGACGAGGTGGAGAAGTTGCCGCTGTGCCATGGTGCGTTCCGGGTCGTCGCCAGAAATGGCGGTGGGAAAGGGGATGATTTGCGATTGTCCCGTCGCGACATCGGCAGGGGCGGCACGCTTGAGGCGCTTTTGGGAACGCAGGCGCGCGAAGGCCTCGTTCAGCGTGATGCGCGACAGCCATGTGGCGAGCGAGGAATCGCCGCGAAAGCTGTCCAGGCTGGTGAAGGCGCGCAGATAGGCCTCCTGAAGCACGTCCTCGGCATCCGCATTGGAGCCGACCACGGCCCGCGCGAGACGATAGAGCCGCTGGTTGTGGCGCTTGATGATCTGGCGGATGGCGTCGGCATCGCGCCGCGCGGCGCGCCGCACGAGATCGGCTTCCGGCTGCGGCTGAAGTCGGGACAAAGCTGGCGAAGCTGGCATCGGATTGCTCCTTCTGGAACTATATCCGATGGCGTCCGATCCGAAAGGTTCCCGTTTCGGATTGCAATATGCCGCCCTCTATCGACAATGACTGCCGGCCAACGCTGTCCGAGTCGCCGCCTTCTGGAGATGTTCATGCCTGTCGAACTTGCCGCCCCCGATCTTGCCGGAGCCCTTGCCGTCCATCTCGTTGCGAAGGACGGGCTCGAAAGCGCCGGCTTGTCGCCGCAGGCGGTGGCCTGGGCGAAGGCCAACGGCTTCAACGGCGAGGCCGGCAAGATGCTGGTGCTGCCCGGCGAGGGCGGCAGGATCGGCGGGGCGCTGTTCGGCCTCGGCAACGGGT
>WPCJ01087512.1_pt1 | contig 13010 bp, 12 predicted proteins | sample 5399831 | NCBI WGS metagenome assembly WPCJ01 (sample SAMN12869470, study PRJNA574797) | sludge metagenome | isolation source: wastewater treatment of pH10 | place: China:Beijing | collected 2019-05-20 | reverse complement strand
CCGACGCCATCGACAGCACCAGCGCACACAGGGCCGCGCAGGCCGTCTGATAGAATCGGATCGAAATCAGGCTCGACATCCTCTGCTCCCCGCGAGGTCTAGGCTCGGACCATCAGCCACTCCCATGACGATGTCCGGTCTTCACGTTGCGAGGACCGTGCCAGGATCGATTTTCTTGTATCTTATTGATTTATCGTTGTGTTTTTCTCAGTTGACGAGTTCCGCTCCTTGCCGCGACGAGTCGAAACTGCCGCCTGCGGCAGTATTTGCCGGGTCGTTTACGTTTGGTTAACCATAAGGCGCGAGGTTGCAGACAGGGCCGCCAGCTCCAGCGAAGATGTCGCAGGAATGGGGAGTGGCCACTGGGCGGACCGAAAATGGCCGCCATTTCGCTGGACCTGCCGATGCGCATTTACGGACCGAACGGCACCACGCTTGGAACGTCTTCCTCGGGCACGAAGAAGACCGGGTCGAGCACCTTTTCGCTGCCCGATGCCGCTCCGGCGGCCGATACGCGCCCGGCCGCGGCCCCGCGCGCCGCCAACAGCATCGATGCGCTGCTGGCGATGCAGAGCGTCGATGATGCCACCGAGCGGCGCAAGAAGTCGGTGCAGCGCGGGCGCGGCGCCCTCGATGTGCTCGACGAGCTCAAAATCAGCCTGCTGGCGGGATCGATCACCCCGGCCACGGTGGCACGACTACGCTCGGCTGCGGCCGATCTGAAGGCCAGTTCGGGCGATCCCGGCCTCGATTCCGTGCTGTCCGAAATTGAACTGCGGGTCGAAGTCGAACTCGCCAAGGCGGCACGAGGCTGAGCTTCGAGACTGTCCGCAAGGGCCAAAGTTCCGGTGGAGAACCCCGCCAGGGGCAGGTTCCGGCAGGTCCTGGACGTTATTGTCTGTCACACCGCGTGGCTATATAAGCGCCGCGCGTCCGGGTATTTCCGGCGCCATGCAAGCATTGATGGATTGGCCTTGGACAAGACAAAGAGCTATCGCCCCTCCGATAAAGAGCCTTTCATGAACGACCGCCAGCGCGATTACTTCCGCGCGAAGCTGCTGGCCTGGAAGGAAGAGATCCTCCGCGAATCGAAGCTCACCCTGCAGACCCTGCAGGAGGAGAACGTGAACCACCCCGATCTCGCCGATCGTGCCTCGTCGGAAACCGACCGCGCCATCGAGCTACGGGCCCGGGATCGCCAGCGCAAGCTGATCTCCAAGATCGACGCTGCGCTGCTTCGGATCGAGGACAACACCTACGGCTATTGCGAGGAAACCGGCGAGCCCATCTCGCTCAAGCGCCTCGAAGCCCGCCCGATCGCGACGCTCTCTGTGGAAGCCCAGGAACGCCACGAGAAGCGCGAAAAAGTCTATCGCGACGAATAGCTCGCAAGAACGACCCGGCCGCCCGCTCAACGAGGCGGCCGTTTTTGTTTTCGGGAGGTTGTCGATGGAGAAGCAGCTCGCGATCGCCGAGATCCTTGCGGCCGTGCGCGTGAATCGGACGCCGCTGTCCACGCCGCCTGTGGAGGCGGTTCCGCATGATGAGGCGGATGCCTATCGGATACAGGATGCGCTCCACAATCTGTTGTCGCCCGATTTCGGCGCGCAGGTCGGCTACAAGATCGGCTGTACCTCGACGGTGATGCAGGTCTATCTCGGCATCGATCATCCCTGCGCCGGCGGTCTGTATCAAAGCGGCGTGCATGAAAGCGGCATGTCGCTTCCGTACCGGAACTACATTCATGTCGGGGTCGAATGCGAGATCGCGGTGCGGCTCGGGAGCGACGTCGTCGGTGCCGACGTGCCGTTCACGGCGGATTCGATCGCGTCTTTTGTCGATGCCTATTACCCTGCCATCGAGATTGTCGATGATCGCTATGCCGACTGGCGCGGTGTCGATCCGCGCGTGCTGATCGCGGATGACTTCTTCGCCGCCGGCTGCGTGCTCGGCGTACCGGTCGCGCGCGCCGCTGCGCCGGATCTTCTGTCGGTGGTCGGCCGTGCGCTGATCAACGGCCGCGAAGTCGGCCGCGGCACCGGTGCCGACGTGCTCGGTCATCCGCATCATGCACTTGCCTGGCTCGCCAATCATCTCGCGGCGAGTGGCAAGACGTTGCGTGCGGGCGACATCGTGCTCACCGGAAGTCTGGTCAAGACCGCTTGGCTGGATGCCGGCGACCAGGTGTCGATGGAGTTGTCCGGGCTCGGCAGCGTGGCGGTGCGTTTCGAAGCATAGCGCGTTCTGAAAACAACGACGGCCTCCCGCCAGGGGAGCTGACGGAAGGCCGCGTGTGAACATCGCAGCGCGTGGGAGCACGCTGCGATGTGGGAGCTCGAAAGACTTCAGTAGGGCATGATCTGATCCGAAAACCGGTGTCCACTGTTCGGGATCATGCCTCAGAAGGGCAGCAGCACATCCATTACTTGCTGGCCGTAGCGTGGCTGCTGGACGTCGCTGATCTGGCCGCGGCCGCCATAGGCGATGCGGGCCTGCGCGATCTTCGAACTGTCGATGGTGTTGTCGCTCTGGATGTCTTCCGGTCGCACGATGCCGGCGACGATCAGCTCGCGGATCTCGTAGTTGACGCGGATTTCCTGCTTGCCTTCGACCACCAGATTGCCGTTCGGCAGCAGCTGCGTGACCACGGCGGCGACATTGGTCTGCAAGGCTTCCTGGCGCACCACCGAGCCCTTGCCATCACTCGACGATGAGCTGTCGGTGGTCAGCAGCTTGCCGGGCAGCACCGAGGCGGCCGAGCCCGACAACAGCTTGCTGCCGGCGAAATCGGTGATCCCCGAATCTTCCTTGCTGGTGCGACTGCGCTGAGTCTCGTTGGCAATATTCGCCTTGTCGGTGAAGTTCACCGTGATGGTGAGAATGTCGCCAACCTGACGGGCGCGCTGATCCTTGAAGAAGGCGCGCGAGCCATTCCGCCACAGTGAGTTCGCATTGTAGGACGCGACCTCCGGCTTCGGCATCGGCATCTGCACCGGCTTGTAGCCTGGCTGGGTCGTCGGGTTCTCGATCGCGGTCAGCGCCGGCTTCTCGCCGATGGAGGCGAGGCGGTCGATGGACGAGCAGCCGCCAAGGCCGGTGGCGAGGAGCGCTGCGAGAATGAGGGGGCGAGACTGATACATCTACTTTACTCAGCTTTGCGAGAGACGGGCACGCGGTCGTTGGCGGCGAGGGCGACGGGAGAAGGTGCGCGGGAGATCTTTTCGGAAGGTGCTGGGTCGGAGGTTGCGGGAGCGGGAGCCGGCGCGCGTTCGCCCGGGAGCGGCGAAGCGGACGGCGCGGAGACGGTGACTTCGCCGCGGCCGGTGACGACACCGGCGACGCTGCGCTTGGACTGCAGGTTCATGACATTGACGACATCGCCCTCGGTGCCGGAGTCCTGGGCCTTGCCGCGAACCGTCAGGTAGAGGCCGGCAGAGCGAAACACGAGCGTCACGGCCTGGTCGCGCACCACGAGATCGGGCTTGGCGAGATCGGCATTGCGGATCGCCTGGCCGCCGCGGAGCTGGCGGCGGCTCTGCATGCCCACCGCGCGGTCGCGGCTGGCGCCGTCATGACCGACTTCGGCCTTCGGGCGGCGCTCGACGATGACGTCCGACGACTTCAGCACCTCATTGCGCTCGACGCCGCGGGCGAGAACGGCGACCTCCACGGTCTCCACGGCGGTGCCGGTGAAGCGCAGCTTGGCGGCCGGGGCATTGCTGTCGCTGCCGACGGCGAAGGTGACATCGAAGCGGCCGCTGCGTGAATCGAAGCGTGTCGCGACCGGGTCGAGTGCGCCGGTATAGGCGGGATCGAGCTGCATGCCCTGGACGTCGCGATCGAACGTCAGCGTCAGGTTGGCGGCATCGCCGAGGCCGTTGCGGTGTTCGAGAGCCTTGCCGACCTGCGCTTCGATGTCCTTGCTCTCAATGCTGCGCGACAGTCGCGTCACCGAGATCGACTGCAGGCCTGACGTCTCGACGCCGATCACCTGATGGGTGCGCAGCGTCGCAACGATCTGCGATGTCGTCAGCGTGCCGACGGTGCCGAGATCGGGGGCGCGATAGATCGCAATTCCCGCGGCCGGGCCGGCATTGTCGATGACGTCGCCGATGCGCACCACATCGCTCGACACCGCAACATTGGCGCGCAGCGTCGGTACCGCGATGGTGTCGTCGCGCTTTTCCTGCCCGAGCGCGGCGGTGGCGACGGCGGCGATCAGGGCGGTGGCCAGAAGGAGCGTGCGCATGGCGGATTTCATGATCATCCTCCTCAGCGGAACATGCCGGATGTCGACTGCATCATCTGGTCCGCGGCGCTGACGACCTTGGCGTTCATCTCATAGGCGCGCTGGGCAGCGATCAGGTCGGAGATTTCGGTGACGACTTCGACATTCGCCTGTTCGAGATTGCGCTGCTGCATGTCGCCGAAACCGTCGAGATTGGCGGTGCCGTCCTGCGGCGGACCGGAGGCCGGCGTTTCGGTGAACAGGTTGTCGCCGATCGGATTGAGACCGGCCTTGTTGATGAAGCGGGTCAGGCCGATGGTGCCGAGGACGGTCGGCGTCGTGGTGCCCGGCACGATCACCGAGACCTGGCCGGCGGCATTGATCGCGAGCTGCGAGGCTGCCGTCGGGATCGTGATGGTCGGCTGCAGCAGGTTGCCCTGCGCATTGACGAGGCGGCCCTGGCTATCTGTCGAGAACGAACCGTCACGCGTATAGGTGAAGGTGCCGTCGGTCATCTGGATCTTGAAGAAGCCCTCGCCGCGGATCGCGACGTCAAGATCGTTGCCGGTGTTGGACAGCGTGCCCTGGCCCATCAGGCGCGGGGTGCCGACCGTCTTCACGCCGCCGCCGATATCGACGCCGACGGGGATCATGGTGCCCTGATCGGAGGCCTGCGCGCCGACGCGGCGCACATGATCGTAGATGAGGTCCTGGAACGCCGCCCGCTGCTTTTTGTAGCCGGTGGTGCGCATATTCGCGATGTTGTTCGAGATGACCTGGACGTTGAGTTCCTGGGCCGCCATCCCGGTCGCTGCGGTGTAGAGTGCGCGCATGGGTCTGTGTCCTTAAGCCGGAACGTCGGCGAGTTTTTCGATGGCCGAGCGCCGCGCGTCGCCTTGCGACTGCAGCATGGTCGACAGTTCGGTATAGGCGCGGGTCACTTCGATCATCCGCGTCATTTCAGTGACCGAGGAGACGTTGGAGCGCTCGATGAAGCCCTGATTGAGCTTGGCGGTCAGCGATGGCTGCGGATTGGCGCCGGGGCCGGCCGAATACAGGTTCGAGCCTTCCTTCACCAGCTGCTGCGGCGAGGCGAACTGCACCATACGAATCTTGCTGCGCACGCTGTCGATGCGATTGGTGCCTTCGAGCACCGTGACCGTGCCGTCCTGGGAGATGTTGATGTCGTGATCGGTCTGCTGGAACACGATCGGGCCGTTATTGCCGAGCACGGGGAAGCCGCTCGACGTCACCAGCTGACCCTGATTGTTGATCTGCAGGCTGCCGTCGCGGGTGTAGCGCGTGCCGGCCGGGGTCTGCACTTCCAGGAAGGCGTTGCCGTCGATGGCCACGTCGAGCGGATTCTTGGTCGGCTCGACCGGGCCGCCGGCAAAATCATGCATGGTCGCGCGGTCTTGGACGAAGGACACGCGACGATCGCGGCCGGTGAAGTTGTCTTCACGGGCCGTGGGGCTCAGATATTCCTGAAACAGCGTCCGCTCGGCCTTGAAGCCGGTGGTGTTGATATTCGCGATGTTGTTCGCGACGACGTCCATCTGCCGACGAAGCGTCATCTGCCGCGACAATCCGATGAGACCCATGTTCTCCATCGGGTGATCTCCCCTGGTTCCAACGAGCGGCTCTCCCAAGCCCTCTCGTGGATCTCGTGAACCACTCAAGCTCTCCCAAGCCGTGGTTCACCCCAGTGGATCAGCGAAAGTCGTGCCAACTTAGGAAACCAAGCGATTTCAAATTGTTGGTAGATTTTTGCGGGGCGGGGAGGGCGGCAGAAAGGTCTCGTTGACCACAATTGCCGGCAGAATTTTCCTAGTGGTCCCTGAAAATAAAGATTCCATTAACCATTGCGACCTAGCGTCGGGATCAGACAGGGCCTTGGGCGCTGGCGGCATTTTGTATCGCGTCTTCAGGGCCTGCTTTGCAGCATCGAGCCCATCCCAATTCCCTAACGGGCAAGGCGATGGCGGATACGGAAAATTCGGAAGGCGGTGCCCCCGGTGGGGACGAGGCCGAAGCTCCCAAGAAGAGCAAGCTCAAGCTGATCATCATCGCGGTGGTGGCGCTGGCGCTCGTTGGCGGCGGTGGCGGCTACTTCTTCCTCGCCAAGGGCAAGAAGAAGGAGGAGCACGCCGAGGCGCCCCCGGTCGCCAAGCCGCTGTCCTTTGTCGAGGTGCCGGAGATCATGGTCAACCTTGCCGGCCAGCCGGGAGAGCGCGTGCAGTATCTGAAGGCCAAGCTGGTGCTTGAAGTGAAGGATGCGCCGCAGGTGGCGCTGATCACGCCGGCGATGCCGCGCATCACCGATATGGCCCAGGTCTATTTGCGGGAGCTGCGCTCCTCCGACCTCAACGGGTCGATCGGCATGTTTCGGCTGAAGGAAGAGCTGACGCGCCGGGTCAACGCGGCAATCGCGCCGAATCACGTCAATGCGGTGCTATTCAAGGAAATCCTCATTCAGTGAGGATGTGGGTCTAGAGCGATGTCTACCGAGCAGGTCGATCAGGACGCAATTGCCGCCGAATGGGAAGCGTCTCTGGATTCAGAGGATCCCGTCGAGGCCGCGAAAGCTGCTGCCGAGAACGAACTCACCGGCACCATGGCCGAGCAATGGGCCGCCATGGTGGAAGACGGCGGCCGCGATCTTGGCGGCGGCAAGAACGGCGGCGAGCGCGTTCTGTCGCAGGAAGAAATCGACAACCTGCTCGGCTTCAGCGTCGGCGAAATCAATCTCGACGACAATTCCGGCATTCGCGCCATCATCGATTCCTCGATGGTGTCCTACGAGCGTCTGCCGATGCTCGAAATCGTGTTCGACCGCCTGGTGCGGCTGATGACCACGAGCCTGCGCAATTTCACCTCCGACAACGTCGAAGTCTCACTCGACCGCATCACCTCGGTGCGCTTCGGCGACTACATGAACTCGATTCCGCTCCCTGCGGTGCTTTGCGTGTTCAAGGCCGAGGAGTGGGAGAACTTCGGTCTCGCCACCGTCGATTCCAGCCTGATCTATTCGATGATCGACGTGCTGCTCGGCGGTCGCCGCGGCCAGGCTTCGTTGCGCATCGAGGGGCGTCCCTATACGACCATCGAGACCAACCTCGTCAAACGCCTGATCGAGGTCGTGCTGGCCGATGCCGAACAGGCATTCCGGCCGCTGTCGCCGGTGTCGTTCAATATCGATCGCCTTGAGACCAACCCGCGCTTTGCAACCATCACGCGGCCGGCTAACGCAGCCATTCTCGTTCGCCTTCACGTTGATATGGAAGACCGCGGTGGCAATATCGAGCTGCTGCTGCCCTATGCGACCATCGAGCCGATCCGCGCCACGCTCATGCAGATGTTCATGGGCGAAAAGTTCGGCCGTGATCCGATCTGGGAAAGCCATCTGGCCACCGAACTGGCGCAGGCCGAGATCGCCGTCGATGCCGTTCTTTACGAAGCCAATCTGCCGCTGAAGCAACTGATGACGCTCAAGGTCGGTGACACGCTGCCGCTGGAGATGCGCGCCGACGCGCTTGTGGCGGTCCGCTGCGGCGCCGTGACCCTGACGGAAGGGCGGATGGGCCGTGTCGGCGACCGCGTTGCGATCCGGGTCACGAAGCATCTGCGCAAGCCACACACCACCCTCGCGATGTTTGAGAAGGCAGACGAACAAACCAAGATGATGGAGGCACAATGAGCCATTCGCTGGGAATCGTGATAGAAGGCCTGGTCGCCGTGTTGCTCGTTCTGACCATTGGCTATTGCATGCTGCTCAATAAGCGCCTCAAGAAACTGAAGGCGGACGAACAATCGCTGAAGGCGACCATCGGTGAGCTGATCACCGTCACCGAAATCGCGGAGCGCGCCATTGGCGGGCTCAAGCACACGGTGCGCGACGTCAACGAGAATCTCGGCGCACAGATCAATGCCGCGACGGCGCTGGCCGACCAGCTCAAGGCACAGCTCGCCGAAGGCGATCATGTGGTGCGCCGGCTGTCGAAGATTGCCATAGCAGCCCGCCCGCTCGCGGCGCAGGCCGAGCCTGCGGAAGCCCCCGAAGCTGCTGCGTCAGCCGGCCGCCTCTCCGCAGCGCGCGCCAATGCGGCAGCGGCGCAGGCCTTCGCCGAGCGACGGAGGCCTGACGGCATCGCTGCATGAAGGCGTTCCGCGATATTCGTATCCTGCCTGTCGTCCTGGTTGCGGTCTTTGGCCTCGCGATCCTCAAGATCGCGGGGCTCGTGATCGACGGCGGTTATGTTTTCGAATATCAGCCGCAGCCCGCCAAGCAATCCTGGGCGCAGGATATGTTCAATTTCCCGGGCGGGCCCAAGCCGGTCGATCCGGATATCACCGGCTCGGTTTCTGCGAAGAAGGATGAGCCGGCGAAGCCTGCGGTCGCTGCCCCCGATGCGATCGCCGTCACCAACACGCCGCCGGTGGAGCAGGCGCCGAAGATCTCGGACTCCGAACGCGCCATCCTGGAGCGGCTGCAGGCGCGGCGTCAGGAACTCGATGCACGTGCCCGCGAACTCGAAATCCGCGAAAGTCTCTTGAAGGCGGCTGAAAAGCGCATCGAGACCAAGGTCGACGAGATGAAGGGCGTCGAGGCCGGCATCAAATCGGCGACGGAGCAGAAGAGCGAGGTCGACGCTGCGCGCTTCAAGGGCATCGTCACCATGTATGAAAGCATGAAGCCGAAGGATGCCGCGAAGATTTTCGACCGGCTTGAAATGCCCGTGCTGTTCGAGATCGCCTCGCAGATCGCTCCGAGAAAGATGTCGGACATTCTCGGGCTGATGCAGCCGGAAGCCGCGGAGCGACTTACCGTCGAGCTGGCGCGGCGCGCGCAGGGCGGCGAGCGCGCAGCCTCGACGGCGGAACTGCCGAAGATCGAGGGCCGGCCGGTGCAGCCGGTCCGGAATTAAAGAAAATCATTAACAACTCCTTAGAGGGCCGCTTCTAGATTTGGCGCAAGACGGACGAATGATCGTTCCTCGTAGCCTGGGCTGAGAGATACCTCGAAAATGCCGCGCAAGCCTGCCGCAGCATGTTGGACGCGCCCCCGCGCATGGACGTGGGCTGCGTCGCGTTGCGCCGGGCTCGCCGTGGTGCTCTCGCTCTCGACCACGTTTTCGCTGTCCGCCTTTGCTCAGAGCGTGAAGGGAACGGCTGCTCTGTCCACCTCGGGCGGCTATGCGCGCATCATGCTCAAGCTCGCCGAAGATGTTGAATCCGAGGTCAGCCAGGCTGGCACCGTCCTCATCGTCCGCTTCAAGCGTCCGGTCGACGTTCCGGTTGAAATTCTCGCCGACGCCGCGCCCGATTATGTCGGCTCGGCGCGCCGCGATCCCGACGGCACGGCGATCCGTCTCGCCCTGTCGCGCCGCGTGACGGTCAATTCGATGACCGCCGGCGAGCGCATTTTCATCGATCTGCTGCCCGATGGCTGGAAGGGCGCTCCGCCCGGATTGCCGCAGGACGTGGTCAAGGAATTGTCCGACCGCGCCCGTGCGGCCGAACGCGCGCTAAGGCAGCAGCGTGCTGCGGCGGACAGCCAGAAGAAGCCGCCGATTCGCGTGCGTGCGTCCGTGCAGCCGACCTTCGTACGCTTCGCCTTCGAGACGCCGCCCAATGTCGGCGTGTCGTCGTTGCTTGAGGACAAGCGCCTGACGCTGACCTTCAATGCGGGTCTCGTCTTCGACCTTGCCGACGCAAAACTGTCCGCGCCGCCGAATGTCGCCTCGATCGGTCAGGCGATGGACGGCAACCGCACGGCAGTCGAGATCGCACTGATCGGCGATGTGGACGTGAAATCGTTCCGCGACGACAAGAACTATTTCGTCGATGTCGGTTTCCAGCAGTTGGACAAGCCGTCGCCGCTGGCGCAGCTTCCGGCGAAGCCTGCCGCCGAGCCGAAGCCGGCGGAAGCGAAGCCGGTCGAAACGGCACCGGTGCCTGCGCAGAAATCGAGCGAGATCGTGCCCCCGACCTCCGAAACGATTGCGCGCGAGATTGCGCAAGAGAAGAAGACCGAGGCGCCCGTTGTAGCTCCCGTCGCGACGGTGGAGGCACCGAAGGTCGAGGCGGCGAAGCCCGAGCCGGTCAAGGTCGTCGAAGCGCCGCCGGCTGCAGCAGCTCCCGTAGCTGTCCCGACGCCTGCGAAAGAAGCGCCTCCGGCCTCTATCCCTGCCGCTCCTGCGCCGCCAGTGGTTGCCGCTCCTGCCGAGCCCGCGGGCGTTCCTGTCGAGATCAAGCGCAGCAGCGAAGGCCTGCGCATGAATTTCGCGTTCCCGGCGCCGACGCCGGTGGCGCTGTTCCGCCGCGGCGACATGCTGTGGCTGGTGACGGATTCTGCGAAGCCGATCGATGTCGCCGCGATCCGCCGCGATAGCGGTTCGGTGGTTGGCGATGCCGAGGCGATCAAGCTCGACAAGGGGCAGGCGGTGCGTATCCGCCTCAACCGTCCGCAACTCGCCTCGCTCTCGGCTGAGGATGCCAACGGCAACGGCCAGGCGTGGACGCTGATGCTGGCGGATACCCGCCAGACCCAGTCTCAACCGCTGTCGGCGGTGCGCAACATTGCCGATCCCTCGAAGGCCAGCGTGCAGGTGCCACTCGCAAGGCCCGGCCTGAAGCATCGCATCACCGATCCCGATGCCGGCGATGTGCTCACCGTCATCACCGCGCTGCCGCCGGCGCGCGGCTTCGTGCGCCGTCAGGATTTCGTAGAGTTCTCATTGCTGGAATCCGTCCATGGCGTTGTCGTGCAGACCAATTCTGACGAGATTGCCGTCGATGCCGCCATCGACAAGGTGACGCTCACCCGCCCGGGCGGCCTCACATTGTCGCCTGCGGATGCAGCTCCGCAGCGCGCGTCCACGGTGGCACGACCGATCTTCGACGTCGGGCAGTGGCGGATCGATCAGGAAGGTCCATTCAACGCGCGCTACGACAAGCTGATCGATGCGGCGGCCACGGCTGATACCGGCTCCGTCGCCAATGCGCGCATGGATCTCGCCAAGTTCTATATGGCGCGCGGCATGTATCACGAAGCCAAGGGCGTCGCCGATCTCGCGATCTCCGACATGAAGGTGGGCGAGGAGAGCGCGGCGGCGCTCGTCATCCATGCGGTGGCAAGCGCGCTGATCAACCGTCCCGAGCAGACGCTGAAGGATATCGCCCAGCCTGTGCTGGGTCCGGGTTACGACGCGGAACTGTGGAAGGCCTTCGCCTTCGCCAAGCAGGGCAAATGGGTAGAAGCGCGCGAACGCTTCAAGAATGCGGAATTCACGCTCGCGGCGCTACCGCCCGATCTGCAGCGCTTGGGGCTGATGATGGCGCTTCGTGCCTCGCTCGAAGTGAAGGACTATGCGGGCGCATCGGCGCGCGGCAGCGAGCTGGAAGTCGTCGGCATTCCCGCGGAGATGAAGCCATCGGCGACGCTGCTCAGTGCGTGGCTCGATGAGGCGCTCGGCCGGGAGAAGGATGCGCTGTCGAAATATGCCGAGGTTACCGGTTCGATCGATCGTCCGTCGGCGGCCGAGGCCAAGCTGCGTGAGATCGTGCTGCGCCAGAAGCGCCACGAGATCGGCGACGAAGATGCGCTGACCGAACTCGAAACACTCGCAGTGACCTGGCGCGGCGACGGCGTCGAAGTCCGTGTGCTCCAACTGCTGTCGCAGATGTATGCCAAGGCCGGCCGCTACAAGGACTCGTTGATGGCAGCGCGTACTGCGACCGAGCGCCAGGCCGATAGCGAGGCCGCGCGCCAGGTGCAGGACGAGGCGCAGGCGCTCTTTTCCGACGTCTATCTCTCGCCGAAAGGCGACAAGCTGCCGCCGGTGGATGCACTGGCGATGTTCTACGAATTCCGTGAGCTGACGCCGATCGGTCGCCGCGGCGACGAGATGATCCGCCGGCTCGCCGATCGCCTCGTTGCGGTGGACCTGCTCGATCAGGCCGCCGAGCTTCTGCAGTATCAGGTCGATCATCGCCTCGAAGGCGCTGCGCGGTCGCAGGTCGCAGCGCGCCTTGCGACCGTCTATCTGATGGCCCGCAAGCCCGACCGCGCCATCGCAGCGATGCGCACCACGCGCATCAACGATCTCTCCGGCGAACTGCGTCAGCAGCGGCTGCTGCTGGAAGCGCGTGCGCAGAGCGATATCGGCCGCCGCGATCTCGCGCTCGATATCATCGCCAATGTCGCCGGCCGCGAGGCGGTCCGGTTGCGTTCGGACATCTACTGGTCGTCGCGGCGCTGGCGCGAGGCGGCCGAGCAGATCGAACTCTACTACGGCGACCGCTGGCGCGATTTCACGCCGCTGACTGCGAGCGAGAAGAGCGACGTCATCCGCGCTGTGGTCGGCTATGCGCTGGCCGAGGATGCGCTGGGCCTTGCGCGCTTCCGCGAGAAATTTGCGCCGCTGATGAATTCCGGCGCCGACAAGATCGCTTTCGACACTGCGAGCAAGCCGGCCACCGGCAACAGTTCGGAATTCGCCGCAATCGCCAAGATGGCGGCTTCGGTCGATACGCTCGAAGGCTTCCTGCGCGAGATGAAGCAGCGCTTCCCCGAAAGCAGCGCGAAGGCGACAGTCCCGGGTGTCGCCGACATGGCGCCTACCGGCTCGCTGCCGGCGATCCCGGTGGTGCGCAAGATCGAGATGAGGCGGTGAACCGTAGGATGGGTTGAGCGAAGCGAAACCCATGCTGTTCGTCGATTGCCTCTAGCTCCGCCGATGGGTTTCGCTCCGGCGCTGCCGCGCCTGCGCTCTACCCATCC
>WPCJ01348198.1_pt1 | contig 13014 bp, 13 predicted proteins | sample 5399831 | NCBI WGS metagenome assembly WPCJ01 (sample SAMN12869470, study PRJNA574797) | sludge metagenome | isolation source: wastewater treatment of pH10 | place: China:Beijing | collected 2019-05-20 | reverse complement strand
ACCCCGCCCGGCTCGCCGCCTCTGCGGGGGAGCACCGCACCATCGCCGCGGCGCTCGCCGCCCGCGATGGCGAGCTCGCGGCCCACGCGACGCACGTGCACCTGCACAACGCGCTCACCGGCATCCTCGACTCCCTCCCCGAAGACGTCTCGTCTCCTCCCACGACCGAAGGACTCTCATGACCGTCACCCACCACGTCCGTGTGCACCGCAGCGACGAGAACCTCGCCCGTGAGGATCAGCTCGCCTGGAAGATCGCCGAGGTCGCCGCCGACCCGGTCGAGGTCGAGCAGGATGTCGTCGACATGATCATCAACCGCATCATCGACAACGCCTCCGTCGCCGCGGCCTCCCTGACCCGCGCGCCGATCAACGCGGCCAGGGCGCAGGCGTTCAGCCATCCCGTCTCGACGGGCGGCGTCGGTGCGAACCTCTTCGGCGCCGCACTCGACCACCGCACCAGCCCCGAGTGGGCCGCCTGGGCGAACGGCGTGGCCGTGCGCGAGCTGGACTACCACGACACGTTCCTCGCGGCGGAGTACTCGCACCCCGGCGACAACATCCCGCCGATCCTCGCGGTCGCCCAGCACACCGGCAAGGACGGCCGCGCCCTGGTGCGCGGCATCGCCACCGGGTATGAGATCCAGATGGATCTGGTGCGCGCGATCTGCCTGCACAAGCACAAGATCGACCACGTCGCCCACCTCGGCCCGTCGGCCGCCGCCGGCATCGGAACCCTGCTCGGCCTCGACGTCGAGACCATCTATCAGGCCGTCGGGCAGGGACTGCACACCACGACCGCCACCCGCCAGAGCCGCAAGGGGGAGATCTCGACCTGGAAGGCGCACGCCCCGGCCTTCGCGGGCAAGATGGCCGTCGAAGCGGTCGACCGGGCGATGCGGGGGCAGACCAGCCCCGCCCCGATCTACGAAGGTGAAGACGGCGTGATCGCCTGGATGCTCGACGGCAAGGACGCCGCGTACGACGTGCCGCTGCCCGCCGCGGGTGAGCCCAAGCGTGCGATCCTCGACTCGTACACGAAGGAGCACTCGGCCGAGTACCAGGCGCAGGCGCTCATCGACCTCGCCCGCAAGCTCGGGATCGAGAACCCGGCGCTGCGTGACCCCGCCAACATCGATCAGATCGTCATCCACACGAGCCATCACACCCACAACGTGATCGGCTCCGGCGCCAACGACCCGCAGAAGTACGACCCGACCGCCTCGCGCGAGACGCTCGACCACTCGGTGCCGTACATCTTCGCGGTCGCGCTGCAGGACGGTGGATGGCACCACGTCGACTCCTACGCCCCCGAGCGCGCGGGCCGCGCCGACACGGTCGCGCTGTGGCACAAGATCACCACCGCCGAGGACGCCGAGTGGACGCGCCGCTATCACTCCGAGGACCCCGATGAGAAGGCCTTCGGCGGTCGCGTCGAGATCCGCCTCACCGACGGGTCGACCGTGGTGGACGAGATCGCCGTGGCGGATGCCCACCCCCTCGGAGCGCGTCCGTTCGCCCGGGAGAACTACATCGCCAAGTTCCGTCTGCTGGCGGAGCCCGTGCTCGAGCCCGCCGAGATCGAGCGATTCCTTGACCTCGTCCAGCGTCTGCCCGAGCTGACCGCAGCGGAGGTCGACGAGCTGTCGATCGTCGCGAAGCCGGGAGTGCTCGAGAACGCCGGCGCCCCGAAGGGGCTGTTCTGATGCTGTACTCGACCGTCACCCCGTCGGAGAAGCGGCGCCTGTTCCGCGAGCGGCTCGCGAGCGGGGAGCTGCTTCGCTTCCCCGGTGCGTTCAACCCGCTGAGCGCACGCCTGATCGAGCAGAAGGGCTTCGACGGCGTCTACATCTCCGGCGCCGTGCTCTCGGCCGATCTGGGTCTCCCCGACATCGGCCTCACCACGCTCACCGAGGTCGCGGGTCGGGCGAAGCAGATCGCCCGCATGACCGACCTCCCCGCGATCGTCGATGCCGATACCGGTTTCGGCGAACCGATGAACGTCGCCCGTACGATCCAGGAGCTCGAGGATGCGGGCCTCGCGGGCACGCACATCGAGGACCAGATCAACCCGAAGCGCTGCGGTCACCTCGACGGCAAATCCGTGGTCGACGAGGACACGGCGATCAAGCGCATCCGTGCCGCCGCCGACGCCCGTCGCGACGAGAACTTCCTCCTCATGGCGCGCACCGACATCCGGGCGGTGGAAGGGCTGGACGCGGCGATCGACCGCGCCAAGGCACTGGTGGATGCGGGCGCCGACGCGGTGTTCCCCGAGGCGATGCGCACGCTCGCGGAGTTCGAGGCGATGGCCGAGGCACTCGACGTGCCGATCCTCGCGAACATGACCGAGTTCGGCAAGAGCGAGCTGTTTTCCGTGGATCAGCTGCGCGACGCCGGGGTCAACCTCGTCATCTGGCCGGTATCGCTGCTGCGCATCTCGATGGGGGCCGCGGGCCGTGCGCTCGATACGCTGAACGAAGAGGGGCACCTGACCTCGAAGCTCGGCGAGATGCAGCACCGCGCCGACCTCTACGACCTGATCGACTACGAGTCGTACAACCATTTCGACTCCGGTGTCTTCAACTTCACCATCACGAAGGAGTGACCATGACCGAGCCGGACATCAAGAAGGGCCTCGCGGGGGTCGTCGTCGACACGACCGCGATCTCGAAGGTCAATCCCGAGACGAACAGTCTGCTGTACCGCGGCTATCCGGTGCAGGAGCTCGCGGACACGCAGCCGTTCGAAGCGGTCGCCTACCTGCTCTGGAACGGCGAACTGCCGACGCCCGAGGAGCTGGCGGCGTTCCGCGTGGAGGAGCGCAGACACCGCGCACTCGCCGACAACGTCAAGGCCGCGATCGACCTGGTCCCGCTCGACGCGCACCCGATGGACGAGGTGCGCACCGCGGTGAGCCTGATCGGTGCCTCCGACCCGGGCGCCGGCGGCTCGGTGCTCGACGCCGGGGGCAGCCCCGAGCAGAACCTCGAACGCAGTATCCGCCTCTTCGCCGCGCTCCCGGCGATCGTCGCCTACGGGCAGCGTCGTCGTCGTGGCCAGGAGCTCATCGCCCCCCGCGACGACCTCGACTACTCCGCGAACTTCCTCTGGATGACGTTCGGCGAGGAAGCGGACGACGTCGTCGTGGATGCGTTCAACCGCTCGATGATCCTGTACGCGGAGCACTCCTTCAACGCCTCGACTTTCACCGCACGCGTGATCACCTCGACCCTGAGCGACATCTACTCCGCGGTCGTCGGAGCCATCGGCGCGCTCAAGGGCCCGCTGCACGGTGGCGCCAACGAAGCGGTCCTGCACATCTTCGACGACATCGGCACCGCAGACAATGTGGTGCCGTGGCTCGACAAGGCGCTCGCCGAGAAGCGCAAGATCATGGGCTTCGGGCATCGCGTCTACAAGAAGGGTGATTCCCGGGTGCCGACCATGAAGGCGGCGCTCGACACCCTCGTGGAGCACTACGATCGCGCCGACGTGGCCGAGCTGTACGACACCCTCGAGTCGGAGTTCGTGGCGCGCAAGGGCATCTATCCGAACCTCGACTACCCGTCGGGCCCTGCCTACAACCTGATCGGTTTCGACACGCTCACCTTCACGCCGCTGTTCGTCGCGGCGCGAGTGACGGGCTGGACCGCGCACGTGATCGAGCAGGCGGGATCGAACGCGCTGATCCGTCCGCTGTCGCACTACGACGGCCCGGACGAGCGCCACGTCGAGGGCTGACCCACGTCCCCGCCCGGTTCGTTGTGTCAGCGTGTGAGCCAGCTCCGCAGGGACCGGGTCACGAAGGGCAGTACCCAGTAAGCCATGATCGGGGTGAGGACGAGAGTCGTGACGAGCACTCGCAGCCAGATCGGGAGACCGTCCCAGCCGGGAACGGGACTCAGGGCGTAGGTGAAGGCCAGGTTGACCGGGAAGAAGCCCAGCCAGATCGAGGTCGCCTGTTTCCACCGCGGAGGCGCAGGCGCGACGGTGACCGTGGCGGTGCCGCCCTCGGAGGACGGGAGCGTGATGGTCCCGGTGGTCGGCTCGTCGAACCAGCCCTCGATGCCGGTACGCCGTTTCGAACGCTCGCTCCGCACGAAGCCCTCGCCCATCGACAGCCACCAGGTGCGTTCGGCCGACTGCTCCCACGCGACCAGTGACTCCTCGCTCGCGAAGCGGTAGAGCATGTGCCACACCTGCGAGTCCTCGCCGGCGCGCACCCAGCCGGAGCCGAGGAAGCCCGGATACTTCGTCGCGAGGTTCACCCCCGTCTGCACCCAGGCGGTCGCCTCGGTGATGCGGCCGGGGTCGACCTCGCGGCGGATGGACACGGTGACGGGCTCGGACATGATGCGGTCCTCGGAGAACGGACGCCCGGGGTCGGGGCGTCGAAGCGGATGCGCCAGGGTGGCAGCGCACGGTCGATTCTAGGTCGAACGCCCCAGGGATGCCGCCTCCACGAGGAGGACCCCCGCCGACCCGATTCGGCGGGGGTCTCGCGGCGTGGGAGCCGCGACGGGAGCGAGAGTGCTCACCGTGCGCGCGGTAGACGTGACACCCGATCCGGTCTGAGTCTCTGTCCGCGCATCTGCAGTTGTACCCGGGGGAGATGGCCGGCCGGTGAACGCGGTGCGAACAACCCCGACGGATGAGAAGACCCACGCGGGACAAAATGCTAGGACGTCCTAGTAAATCTCCGGAGGCCAGAGTAAACTCTTCAATGTGCCAATGACGGCACGGAGGGATGTCGCACAATGACTCGTACCATCGCCCATTTCGTAGGCGGATCGCTTCTCACTCCCGACTCCGGTCGCTTCGCCGATGTGTTCGATCCGAGCACCGGTGCCGTGCAGGCGCAGGTGCCGCTGGCGTCGGCCGAGGAGGTCCGCCGGGTGATCGCCAACGCCGAGGAGGCCCAGGTCGCCTGGGCCGCGACCAACCCGCAGAAGCGTGCGCGAGTGCTGCTGCGCTTCCTCGACCTGGTGCAGCGCGAGATGACGCCGCTCGCCGAGCTCCTCGCGAGCGAACACGGCAAGACGGTCGACGATGCCAAGGGCGACATCCAGCGTGGTCTCGAAGTCATCGAGTTCTCCGCCGGGGCTCCACACCTGCTCAAGGGCGAATACTCCACGGGCGCCGGGACCGGGATCGACGTGTACTCGATGCGGCAGCCCCTGGGCGTGGTCGCCGCGATCACCCCTTTCAACTTCCCCGCCATGATCCCCCTGTGGAAAGCGGGGCCCGCGCTCGCGGCGGGGAACGCCGTCGTGCTCAAGCCCAGCGAGCGCGATCCCTCGGTGCCGGTGCGCCTCGCCGAGCTCTTCCTCGAAGCGGGACTTCCCGCCGGGGTGCTCAACGTCGTGCACGGTGACAAGGAGGCGGTCGACGCGCTGCTCACCGATGACCGCATCCGCGCCGTCGGGTTCGTCGGGTCCACACCGATCGCCGAGTACATCTATGGCACCGCGACGGCTCACGGCAAGCGGGCGCAGTGCTTCGGCGGAGCCAAGAACCACATGATCGTGATGCCGGACGCCGACCTCGACCAGGCGGTGGATGCGCTCATCGGTGCGGGGTACGGTTCGGCCGGAGAGCGCTGCATGGCGATCTCGGTGGCCGTTCCGGTCGGACAGGAGACGGCCGACGCTCTCGCCGCCAAGCTCACCGAACGGGTCGCCCAGCTGCGGGTCGGGCCCTCTCTCGCGGCGGACGTCGATTACGGGCCGCTGGTCACCCGCGCGGCGGTGGAACGGGTCGAGGGATACATCCAGCAGGGCGTCGACGAAGGAGCGACCCTCCTCGCCGACGGCCGCGGCTTCACCGTTCCCGGTCACGAAGAGGGGTTCTACCTCGGACCGACCCTGTTCGACCACGTCACGACCGAGATGGCGATCTATCGGGAAGAGATCTTCGGCCCGGTGCTCGTGATCGCCCGTGCTGCCGACTACGAAGAGGCGCTGCGCATGGCCTCGGAGCACGAGTACGGCAACGGCGTCGCGATCTTCACGCGCGACGGTGACGCCGCACGCGACTTCGCCGCCCGCGTCGAGGTCGGGATGGTCGGCGTGAACGTGCCGATCCCGGTGCCGATCGCGTACTACACGTTCGGCGGCTGGAAGCGCAGCGGGTTCGGCGACCTCAACCAGCACGGCACCGACGCCTTCCGGTTCTACACGAAGACCAAGACGGTGACGAGCCGCTGGCCTGCGGCGGGCATCCGCGACGGCGCCAGCTTCGTCATCCCCACCATGCACTGATCCGTACCGTCCGGCACGAAACTCCCACAAGGAACCACGATGACCATGACCACCGTCACCACCACAGCAGAAGAGCGCGAGGCGATCATCGGCGCCGTCCGCGAGTTCGCGGAGACCGAGCTCGCCCCGCACGCCGCGGAGCGCGACGAGAAGCACCTGTTCCCCCGCGAATCGCTGAACCGTGCTGGTGAGCTCGGCCTCGGCGGCATCTACGTGGACGAGGAGTTCGGCGGCACCGGCCTCAGCCGCCTCGACACCGTCGCGATCTTCGAGGAGCTCGCGAAGGGCGATCCTGCGGTCGCGGCCTACATCTCCATCCACAACATGGTCGTGTGGATGATCGACACGTACGGCGACGATGCGCAGCGTGGGCAGTGGCTGCCGGCGCTCACCTCGATGTCCGAGTTCGGCGGGTACTGCCTGACGGAGCCGGGCGCGGGATCGGACGCCGCGAACATCGCGACGAGCGCGGTCCGAGACGGCGACGACTTCGTACTCACCGGCGTCAAGCAGTTCATCTCGGGCGCGGGCGAGGCCGCCGTCTACGTCGTCATGGCACGCACCGGAGAGCCGGGCGCGCGGGGGATCAGCGCGTTCCTGGTGCCGGGCGACGCCGAGGCGTTGAGCTTCGGGGCGCCGGAGAAGAAGATGGGCTGGCATGCGCAGCCGACCCGCCAGGTGATCCTCGACGGCGTGCGGGTTCCGGCCTCCGCCATGCTCGGCGACGAAGGGCGTGGGTTCGCCATCGCGATGTCGGCCCTCAACGGAGGTCGGCTCAACATCGCGGCCTGTTCCCTGGGCGGCGCGCAATGGGCGCTCGACAAGGCCGTGCAGTACGTGCACGAGCGGATGGCCTTCGGAGAGCCGCTCGCCGAGAAGCAGTCGATCCTGTTCGCGATCGCCGACATGCGCACCGACCTGCACGCCGCACGCCTCATGGTGCGCGACGGCGCGCAGGCGGTCGATGAGCATGCACCCGACGCGACGATGCGCTGTGCGATGGCCAAGCGCTTCGCGACCGATGCCGGATTCGACGTCGCGAACCGGGCGCTGCAGCTCCACGGCGGCTACGGGTATCTGCAGGACTACGGCATCGAGAAGGTGGTCCGTGACCTGCGCGTGCATCAGATCCTGGAAGGGACCAACGAGATCATGCGGCTCATCGTCGGTCGCGAGATGCTGCGACCTGCGGGTTCCGCCTCCCTCCAGCGCGGCGGCGGAGACCAGATTCGGAGCGGGTCATGACTCGCGTAGCCTTCCTCGGTCTCGGGCACATGGGCCTCCCCATGGCCAGGAACCTCGTCGCCGCCGGTCATGAGGTGCACGGCTTCGACCTGGTGCCCGCCGCCGTCGAGACGGCGCAGGCGGCAGGGATCCCGGTTGCGGCGAGTGGAGCCGATGCGGTGGCCGAGGCGGACGTCGTCATCACGATGTTCCCTGCCGGAAAGCACGTGATCGAGGCGTATCGCACCGAACTGCTCGCCGCCGCGCGACCGGGCACTCTCTTCATCGAGTCGTCCACGATCGCCGTCGATGAGGCGAGGGCGGCACACGCGCTCGCGCTCGCCGCGGGGCACCGCAACATCGATGCCCCGGTCTCGGGAGGTGTGGTGGGTGCCGAGAACGGCACGCTCGCCTTCATGGTCGGTGGCTCGGACGAGGACTTCGCCGCAGCGCTGCCGCTGCTGGAGGTCATGGGCAAGCGCATCGTGCACTGCGGCGGGCCCGGGCTCGGCCAGGCGGCGAAGGTCTGCAACAACATGGTGCTCGCGGTCTCGCAGATCGCGGTGGCCGAGGCGTTCGTGCTGGGGGAGCGACTGGGCCTCGCGCACCAAGCGCTGTTCGACGTCGTGTCGCAGGCATCCGGCCAGTGCTGGTCGATCACGACGAACTGCCCCGTTCCCGGCCCGGTTCCCACGAGTCCGGCCAACCGCGACTATCAGCCGGGCTTCGCCGGGGCGCTGATGGCGAAGGACCTCGGCCTCGCGCTGCAGGCGATCGAACAGACATCGACCGACGCCAAGATGGGCCGTCTGGCGCAAGAGCTCTATGCCGCCTTCGCCGCCGGTGACGGTGCGACCCGGGACTTCTCGGGCATCATCACGGATATCCGCGACGACCGCGTGTGAGCACTGCGTTCGAATCGCGCAAATGGTTCCATTCGCGGTGCGGACGGATTCGTTTGCGCGATTCGAAGGCCAGGGTGAATGCTGAAGGAGATCCGACGGAGAGGGCGACATGACCGAATACGAGACCATCCTGGTCGAGCAGCGCGGACGAGTGGGGTGGATCACCCTGAACCGACCCGGCGCGCTGAACGCGTTGAACAGCCGACTCGCGGAGGAGGTCACCGCGGCCGCCGTCGCCTTCGACACGGACGACGCTGTCGGCGCCATCGTGGTGACCGGGTCCGAGAAGGCGTTCGCGGCCGGCGCCGACATCAAGGAGATGGAGAGCATGTCCGCGGCGGAGATGCTCGAGACCGACCACTTCGGCGTCTGGTATGACTTCGCCGCGGTACGCACCCCCGTGATCGCGGCGGTCTCCGGCTTCGCCCTGGGCGGTGGCTGCGAGCTCGCGATGATGTGCGACATCATCCTCGCCGCGGACAACGCGAAGTTCGGCCAACCGGAGATCAACCTCGGCGTCATCCCCGGGATGGGCGGTACGCAGCGCCTGATCCGTGCGGTCGGCTACTACAAGGCGGCCGAGCTGGTGCTTTCCGGACGTTTCATGGGGGCGGAGGAAGCCGAGCGCGCAGGTCTCGTGTCACGTGTCGTTCCGGCATCCGAGCTCCTCGCCGAGGCGGCGACGCTCGCCGACTCCATCGCCGCGAAGTCGCTGCCCTCCGTCTATGCGGCGAAGGCCGCGCTGGATGCCGCGATGGAGACGACCCTCGCCGACGGCCTCGCGCACGAGAAGCAGGCCTTCGCCGCGCTGTTCGACACCGCCGACCAGAAGGAAGGGATGTCGGCGTTCCGGGAGAAGCGCTCGCCGGACTTCCAGAACCGCTAGGTGTTCGTTCGCAACTCCTCAGAAAGGAGTGCGTCGCGCGGGAAACGCCGCTCAGCGCGGTGCTCGTCGGAGATTCCTGAGGAGTTGTGAACGCCCTCAGTCGGAGAGGGCGTCAAGGACCTTCGCGATCCGGCGTTCGCGCGTCGCGTCCTGTTTGGCCTCGGCCACGCTCCGCGCGTGCTCCTTGCGCACGGAGTACGACAGTGCGTCGAAGCGTGCGCGCACGGCAGGGTCGGCGTCCAGGGCTGCAGCGAGCTCGGCGGGGATGTCGACGGTGCGCTCGGCTGAATCCACCCGGATCACGGCATCGATCTCCTGCCCGATCTCCAGCCCGAGTTCGGTGCGGACGGCCTTGCTGAACCCGATCAGGTTCTCGTCGCCCATCCGCGCCAGTCGCAGGCGGGCGGTGCGTCCGTCGATGGTGACGGCGACCGGGAAGGCTTTCCCGGCACCGAATGACGCGACCTGCTCGTCCGTGAGCAGGATCGCCGCGGCGGGGCCGCGACCGGTGAGGACGGTGTGCAGACGCAGTTCGCTCATGCCGACAGGGTACGCCCGGGGTCCTCGATCTCGGCGGCCAGAATCATGTTGCGTTCGCTGATCAGGCGGCGCATGTACGCGCCGAGGAACAGGGCGTCGACGATCCGGCCGAGCGGACCGAAGGGCGACCGGAACGTCACCGTGTCCCGCATGAGCGTGCCGGACGGATGCGCAACGAACCGGTGCTCGTGCAGGAACGCCGCGAACGGGCCGGCGATCTGCCGGTCCGAGAAGCCGTGGGGTGGATCGATGTCGAACACGACGGAACGCAACCGGAACGGGACGCCGAAATGACGTGCCCGCCACGTGACGGTCGACCCCTCCGTGAACGATCCCCCCGCCGGTGCCTCCACCATCGACTCGCCGTGTCGAGCCATCGAGCGGACGTGCAGCTCAGGGTCCAGCGACGCGGCGAACACGGCAGCGGGTGGTGCGGCGATGAGCGTCTCGAGGACGAACCGGGGCATGTCAGAGCGGCTCGGGATGCGGGCGAGGGTCCGCGAAGTCGCCTGCGGCTTTGCGGAGCCGTGCGACGATCGCGACGAGTTCCGCGGCGTCGTCTCCGCTCATGCCGGGATCGACGAAGACCTCGGAATTCAGGGACCGGGTGGCGCGTTCGACCAGTTCCCGCCCGGCATCCGTGAGGGCGAGGAGCGCGGCCCGACCGTCGTGCGGGTGCGGCTCCCGCACCACGAGCCCATCGCGGACCAGTCGCTCCGCCGTGCTCGTGACCGTGGTCGGGTGCACCTGAAGGCGAGCGACGACACTCGACAAGGGGAGGCGTCCGGCGCGGCTGAACGCGAGCAGACGCAGCACCTCGAACCGGGCGAAGCTGAGCGCGAACGGCTTGAGCGCCGCATCGACGCGGGCGAGCAGGAGCTGTTGGGCCCGCATGACCGAGGTGACGACAGCCATGCCGTCGGCGGCATCCGTCCACCCGTGCGCGATCCACTGCCGCTTGGCCTCGGCGAGCGGGTCAACGGGGAGCGGGCGGGGTCGGGTCACCTCTCTACGGTACCGGCGGCGGCGTGCGGCGGACGGAGCGTGGGGAATACCGCAGCCGGAGTGTGGGGTATGTATACATTGTCGGGTCAATTCTGGGGTCCCGACCGTGGTTTCCTCCGCTTTTGGCTACATAGAGGCCCATGCGGATAGACTCAGCGTGTCGTGAGGAGCAATCGATGAAGATCTTCGTCTTGGTCAAAGAGGTGCCCGACACCTATGGCGATCGCAAACTGAATCTCGAGACCGGGCTCGCTGATCGCGCCGCCGGAGATGTCGTCCTGGACGAGATCACCGAGCGTGCTCTCGAGGTCGCCCTCAGCTACGCCGACAAGAACGACGGGACCGAGGTCGTCGCCCTCTCGATGGCTCCGGCCGGCTCGACCGCCTCCGTGCGTCGGGCGCTCGCGATCGGCGCCTCGTCGGCAGTGCACATCGCCGATGAGGAACTCGTGGGTGCCGATCTCGGCCTCACCGCCGAAGTGCTGGCCGCCGCGATCCGCCGCGGGAACCCCGACCTGGTGATCACCGGGAACCTGTCGACTGACGGCTCGGGCGGTGTCATCCCGGCCATGCTCGCCGAGCACCTCGGGTTCGCGCAGGCCACCGCTCTCACGTCGGTCGAGATCACCGACGACGGCGTATCCGGGGTCCGCGGTGCGGATGCCGGCAGTCAGCCGATCACGGCGTCGCTGCCCGCAGTCATCTCGATCACCGAGGCGCTCCCCGACGCGCGCTTCCCCAACTTCAAGGGCATCATGGCGGCGAAGAAGAAGCCGCTGGAGGTGCTCTCGCTCGCCGACCTCGAGGTCTCGGCGGATCCGTCCGCAGCGCCGCGAACCATCATGACCGCGGTGTCGGAGAAGCCTCCGCGCGCGGCCGGCGTGAAGATCACCGATGAAGGCGATGCCGCCGACAAGCTCGTCGACTACCTCGTGCAGAACAGGTTGGTGTGAGATGACTTCTTCCGAGAACCCGATCCTCGTCCTCGTCGACGTCGACCCCTCCGGCTACGTCGCGACCAGCACAGCCGCGCTGATCGGTGCCGCGTCGACGGTCGGTACGCCCGTGGCCCTGATCGTCGGCGGCAGCCCTGCGGCGGTCGATCAGGCCGCCGCGGCCGGAGCATCCGTGGTGCTGACGGCCGACGGAGACCCCACCGCGCTGACGGTCCCGATCGTGGACGCGTTGCAGGCTGCGGCAGCCCAGGTGCGACCCGATGCTGTGCTCATCTCGAACTCGATCTCCGGTCGAGACGTGGCAGGACGATTCGCGGTGCGCACGAAGAGCGCGCTGTCGGTCGACGCGGTCGGTGTCTCCCGCGACGAGGAGGGGGTCGTCGCGCACCACTCGGTCTACGGCGGCGCGTATCTGGTCGACTCCGCTCCGACATTCGGAACCCCGGTGATCACGGTGCGTCAGGGCGCGGTCGATGCGCGTGCCGAGGCGGTGCCGTCGCACTCGGTCGAGGTGCTCGATGTCACCCCGTCCGGGGTCGTTGCCGCGACGGCTGGTCCGGTCGAAGCGGTCGAGGTCGCCTCCTCCCGCCCCGAGCTGCGAGGCGCCACACGGGTCGTCTCGGGCGGTCGCGGTCTCGCCTCCAAGGAGAAGTTCGTGCTCGTCGAGGAGCTCGCCGACGCGCTCGGAGCGGCGGTCGGTGCCTCCCGGGCCGCCGTCGACGCCGGATACATCCCGCAGTCGCACCAGGTCGGACAGACGGGCGTCTCGGTCTCTCCGCAGCTGTATGTCGCTCTCGGCATATCCGGAGCGATCCAGCACCGTGCGGGCATGCAGACGTCGAAGAACATCGTCGCGATCAACAAGGACCCCGAGGCGCCGATCTTCGAGGTCGCGGACTTCGGCATCGTTGGCGACGTGTTCACCGTGGTCCCCCAGGTGATCGCGGCGCTCGAGGCGCGGAAGAACTAGTCATGGCGACGCGGATGCTGCGACGCGGTCTGCCGCGGGTGCCGGGCGGGGACCCCTGGCCCCCTGCGGATGCCGTGGCCGTGGAAGCGGCCGACGCTCCCGAGCCTTCGGACGTGTCGCTCCCGGAGGCGGCTGTGCCGGTCGCTGAACCCGTCGCGGCCGAGGTCGCGCCGGAGGCGGACGCGCTCGCACCGCGTGTGGGGTCCGTGAACGGAGCCGTCGCGGCGACGACGGGTGTGGTCGCCTCCTCCACCGCGGGCATCCGG